>Ga0265297_10000633_pt1 | contig 99954 bp, 94 predicted proteins | sample Munlanlwell13791_FD_192502 | JGI IMG/M metagenome (GOLD analysis project Ga0265297, IMG submission 192502) | Leachate microbial communities from a municipal landfill in Southern Ontario, Canada - Leachate well 137-91 | ecosystem: Engineered > Solid waste > Landfill > Unclassified | place...
CCGGAAAAAGTAAAAGTGTAGTTACTTTTTTATCGGCTCTCAAGCCCCGGAAAAAGTAAAAGTGTAGTTACTTTTTTATCTGAGTGTTGAGAATCAACCACTTATGATGTCAAGTGTTGAACTCGGGATAGAACTGGATGGCGGCGCGGCGGCGGGCGAGGGGGGCGGCGTAGGCGTGGAAGCGGGCGGCGGCCGGCGGGGAATTGGCTTCGCAGAAGCGGGCCAGGCCGGCCAAATGGGTGTCCAGGAGATCCTGCACCGCCCCGGAGACGGCGGTCGCCTGGGCCTGGGCCTGCTGGCGGAACTGTTCGCGGCCGAGCCGCAGTTCGCCGTCATGCGCCAAGTAGACCACGGCGGCGGTCAGGGCCAGGCCGCAGGCGGCGGCGACCGCCGTCTCAGTATGGCGCAGGAGCTGCTGCCGTTCCGGCACCAGCCGTTCCCGCAGCAGCAGGGCCAGGCCGCCAGCCAGCAGGGTGGTGAGCATGGCCAGGGTGAAAACGATCGGGGTGAGCCGGGCCCGCAGGATATAGGCCTGCCATTCGCCGGCCGCGATGTCCAGGCCGACAACCATCAGCGGCACGCCCGTCTGCCGGTCGTTGACGGGGGCGAGGGCGCTGACGAAGGTGCCGTATTCGTCGGTGCGCGGTCCCTGGGTGTGCGGGGGAAGGTCGCCCCGCAGGATTTGCCAGTCCTCCGGCGCGGGGGTCTGGTAGGCCGTGCCCGGCGGCGAGGCCCAGGGGTCGGCTTCGGCCAGGCTTTCGGGGCCGAAGACGATCTGGCCGTGACGGAGGGCGAAGGTGTAGATGCTGCGCAGGCCGATGGCCTGGCCATAGGCGGCGAAGTTCGCCCCTATCCGGAGGAAAACCGGATGGGTGGCGTCCGCCGCCGTGAAGGAGAGGGCGGCGGCTTCCTCGGGGGTGACGGTCCGGGCGATGGCGATGGCCTGGTCCACCAGCCGGGTGCGCATTTCCGCGTCCACCGTCTTGCCGCGCCAGTTGGCCGCCCACCAGCCGGTGAGGAGCAGGAGGGCGCCCGTCCCCGCGAAGAGCCGGCGCTGGAAGCGGTGGGCGCTGTCCGTCGTCGCGGCGGCGGTTTGGCGGTAGAGCCGCCAGATGCCGGCGGCCATCCCGAGGGCGCAGAGGGTGCGGAAGAACTGGATGGGGATGCCGACAAAGGCCAGGAACCGTTCCTGGTTCAGCCATGCCGCCGGAAAGAACGGGGCTTGGGGAGGCACCAGGCCCGTCGCCACGGCATAGGCCAACAGGGTTGCCCCGGCGAGGGCGGGCGGCCAGCGCTGGCCGGCCGGCTTGGAACGGGCGGCCCGGCAGAGGGTCCACCCGGCCAGCAAGGCAGCCGGCAGCCCCAGCGCATAGCGGCAGGCGGCGTCCAGCCCGGCGACTCCTCCCAGCCCGCCCAGGGCCGCCAACCCCAGGAGCGGGAGGTGGATCCAGGCTGCCGGCATCCAGCCGCCCAGCGCCCGCCCGCCGCGGCGGCCGAATTCGAGCAGGAGCAGGAACGAGCCGGCCAGCAGCGCCAGGCGGAGGGCGTGCAGGGCCGGCGTGGGGGGCAGCCCGAGGGAGGCCATCTCCAGCCATTCATGGAGCCCATGCGCCAAGCCGAAGCTGGCCAGCCAGCCCCAGGGCAGCCGCTCGTCCGTCCGCCCCCTGACTCCCGCGGCGAGGGCCGCCATCAGGAGGAAGGCGAATCCGTAGACGAAGAAGAGATAGTCCAATTGGTCGGGCATGGCGGGTGGCCGTTGGCGGGGACGTCCCCGGCGAGCGGCGCCAAGGCGGGCGTGGAACGTTACATGGAATGTGCGGGATGGCGTGGCACGCGGGGCACCCCCGCTGTCCTTTTGTAACGAACCATACACCGCCGCCGTCGCCGTCGCCAGCGCGGGCGCGCCGCCGCGGCTTGGGGCGGCCCGGGGCGGGTCATTCCACCCCGGGGCAGCCCTGGCGGAGGTAGGCCTCGATGAAGCGGTCCAGGTCGCCGTCGAGCACGCCGGCGGTGTCGCTGGTCTCGACCGCGGTGCGGAGATCCTTGACCATCTGGTAGGGCTGGAGCACATAGGAGCGGATCTGGCTGCCCCAGGCGTTCTCCTGCTTCTCGCCGCCGGAGCTGGCCTGTTCCTGCCGCTTCCGCTGCTCCTCCCGCTCGTAGAGCTTGGCCTTGAGGATCTTCATCGCCTGAGCGCGGTTCTTGTGCTGGGAGCGCTCCTGCTGCGAGGCGACGATGATGCCGGTGGGGAGGTGGGTGATGCGCACCGCGGAGTCGGTCCGGTTGACGTACTGGCCGCCGGCGCCGCTGGAGCGGTAGGTGTCCACCCTGAGATCATCTTCCTTGATCTCGACGGCGATCTCGTCGTCAATCTCCGCCAGCACTTCCACGGCGGCAAAGGAGGTATGCCGGCGCTTGTTGGCGTCGAACGGGGAGATGCGCACCAGCCGATGCACGCCGCGTTCGCTCTTGAGATAGCCGAAGGCGAACTCGCCGGAGACGACGAGGGTGGCGCTCTTGAGGCCGGCCTCCTCCCCTTCCTGGATGTCGGCGACCTCGAAGCGGAACCCCTTGCGCTCGAAATAGCGGGTGTACATGCGGAAAAGCATGCTGCACCAGTCGCAGGCCTCGGTGCCGCCCTGGCCGGCGTTGAGGGAGAAGATGGCGTTCTTGCGGTCGAACTTGCCGGCGAGGAAGGAGGTCATTTCGACCTTGGCCAGGAGGCTTTCCAGCTCGCTCCAGGCGGCGTCGGCCTCGCCGAGCAGGGAGGAGCCGCCCCCTTCCTCGCTGGCCATCTCCGCCAGCACCTGGAAGTCCTCGACTTTCTCCTTGACGCGCGCGAACGGCTCCAGGATCCCCTTGAGCGCGGCGACGGTGGTGACCACCTGCTGGGCCGCCGCGGGGCGGTCCCAGAAGCCGGGCTGGGTCATGCGCCCTTCGTGTTCCGCGAGCTGGTTGTGCTTGCCGGGGACGTCAAAGAAACCTCCCAAGGTGTTCCAGCCGGTCGCCGGCCAGACGCGCCTTTGCTTGCAGTTCGTCCAAAGTCACGGATAGAAGCTTCCTGAATTCCTGGTCGTGGCGGGTGATGAGGCGGGGAAATGTAGCGGTTGGGCGGTGGTTGTCAAGGCACCCGGCGGCGAGGCCCACGCCGCGGCCGGCTCCGGGCACGGGCATTGAAGGCCCCAGGCGGGGCCTGGGAATGAAGCCCCCGGCTTCAGCCGGGGGGCTGGGTGTCTGGCATTGTGAGTTGCGCCCCAGCGGGGCGCGAGAGGGGCCGGGCCGTTCCGGAGCAAAAAAGCCAGGCCCCTCCGGATCCTTCAATGCCCGCCGCGGCACCTGGCAGCCTGGGGACACAGCTTGGGGACAGAAAACGGTTGGGGTTTCGCCCGGAGATCACGGAGGGCGCGGGGGGAGGAAGGGTTTTCTCCGTGGGTTCCGTGTGCTCCGTGCGAACCTTCCCTCCCGCGCTTCGCGCTCGCGCTCGAAACTCGCCGGTTTGGCCGCCGCTCCCCAAGCCCACAGACAAGAATGTCTATGCACGTTCCCTGAGCCACCGTCGAACAGCCATTTCCGGATTACGAGTGGTGGGCTTGCAATCCGAAATTCCGGCATGATATAATCCCCCCGTCCGATCCACCCCCTGAAAGCAAAATTCCCATCAGTTGATCAGTCCCGGCATGAAAGAGGTTGCACAACTGCTGAATGAGATGGTTGCGGCCGGCATTCTGTCGGACTATGCCGTTTTTGGCGCAGTGGCACAGATGTATTACACCGAAGCGGTTGTCACCCTTGACGCAGCCATCCTGATTTCCATCCCCGATCCGAACCGGCTGGACTTGTTGACCCCGATCCATGCATTTTGCGCCGAGCGTGGCTATCAGTCCGAAGGCGATGCCATCCGTGTTGGCGCTGCTCGAGGAAAAGGCCACCACGGAAGACGAGATTTCCCGGCTGTGTGCCGCACACGGTTTTTCCCCGGCATGGGAACGCTTCAAAATGAGGTTCCTGAATGTTTGACGTCAAGGCAATGCTGCAACGCCAGGCGGAATGGCAAAGCTCGCGGGCCTCACGGACTTGGGCGGAAAAAATCCGGGAGGTGGAACGCGTCCGTGAAGGGCTGAAGAAGTTTCGGAAGGCAGTTCCCCCTGTCCCGCCGCTCGAACCGGCCAAACGCGTGCCCCCCGGAACAAGTGAATAAGGGGCATTCGAGGGCATTCGGGTCACCCCTACGCAAACAGGCACATATCGCAAACCGCCCGATCCGGCCCGTGAAAGCAAAAAAACCATCAGTTCAGGAGCCGCCGGCCGGCGAGGCCGAGGCCGCCGAGGCCGCCGGCCCGGCCTTGCCGCTGTGGGAGCATCTGGAGGCGTTGCGCCGGGTGCTCTGGCACGTCATCGCGGCCTGGGCGCTGACCACCACGCTCTGCGCCTTCTTCGTGCGCGGCATCTGGAGCGGGCTGCTGTTGCCGCTGCACCAGCCGGGGCTGCCGCCGGCCGTGCTGCGCTGGACCGGGCCCGCCAGCGGCTTCCTGACCTTGGCCAAGCTTGCGCTGCTGGCCGGCGCGGTGCTGGCGGTGCCGGCGGCGCTCTACCTGGTCGCGGGGTTTGTGGTGCCTGGCCTGTACCCGCGCGAGCGCCGGCTGCTGCGGGGCGCCTTGGCTGGCGGCACCCTGTTCTTCCTCGTCGGCGCCGGCTTCGGCTATGCCATGCTCTTCCCGTCGCTGCGCTTCCTGCTGGGGGTCAACCTGGCGGGGACGATCCCGGACTGGCCGGTGGAGACGCATCTCTCCTTCTGCCTGGGCATGCTGCTGGGCACGGGGCTGGCCTTCGAGCTGCCGGTGCTGCTCTATGCGCTGGTGCGCCTCGGCCTGGCCAGCGCCGCGCTGCTGGTCCGGCTCCGCCCCTATGCGGTGATTGCTATTTTCCTGGTTGCGGCTATCGTAACCCCCCCGGATGTGGTTTCCCAAGTGATGGTCGGCGTGCCGATGTGGCTGCTCTATGAGCTGTGCATCGTGCTGGCGCGCCGCCAAGAAAGGCGGTCCGCATGTTCGCGTTCCTCGGCAACATCGGTGTGACGGAACTGTTGGTGATCTTCCTGATCGTGCTGCTGTTCTTCGGCGGCAAGAAGATCCCGGAGATCGCCCGCGGCCTGGGCAAGGGGCTGCGCGAGTTCAAGAAGGCCAAGGACGGCCTGGAGGAGTCGCTTACGGCGGAGGAGCCGCGCCGGGAGGGGGGCAAGCCCGGCGCCGCCAGCGGCCACGAGGTGCCGCCGGAATATGCCGCCCATGCCGGCCCCGCCACGGGGGAGGGGGAGGAAGCTCCCCCGGCCGCGGAGAAGAAGGGCTGATGCCCGCTGGCCGCGCGGGGCGGAAACGCCGATGGCAAATGGCCGGCGGCGGATTACAGTAGCGCCGTTTTGTCGCCGGAGAGGTGACAGAGTGGTCTAATGTGCAGCACTGGAAATGCTGTGTACGGGCAACCGTACCGGGGGTTCGAATCCCCCCCTCTCCGCCACCCGCTTTTGAGCCTAGGCCGACCATCGGCCCGGGCTTTTTTTTTGGCTGGCTACTCCGCGGCGGGCTCGGGTTCGAGTTCGAGGTCGGCGAGGAGTTGCAGGTCGGTCGGGACGTCGCGGCCGGCGACGGTGAGCAGGCGGCCGACCATCATGCCGGAGGCGCCGGCGAGGAAGATCTGGGACTGGAGGTCGCGCAGGAGCAGGCGGCCGGCACAGACCTTGATTTCGGCCTGGGGATTGGTCAGGCGGAAAAGGGCGACGCAGCGGAGGATCTCCAGCGGCGGCAGGGGTGGCTGCTGGGCCAGGCGGGTGCCGGGGATGGCGACCAGGAAGTTGAGGGGGATGGCCTCGACCTGTTCGCGGGCGAGGGTCAGGGCGAACTCGACCCGCTGGTCGGGGGATTCGCCGAGCCCGAGGATGCCACCGCAGCAGATTTCGAGGCCGGCCGCCTTGGTGGCGCGGACGGTGGCGAGCCGCTTCGCATAGCTGTGGGTGGTGCAGATCGCGGGGAAGAAGCTTTCGGCGGTTTCGAGGTTGTGGTGGAAGCGGGTCATGCCGGCGTCCTTCAGGCGGCGGAGCTGGTCGGCGGTGAGGCAGCCGAGGGAGGCGCACCAGTGGACCTTCGCCGAGCGGCGGGTGCGGAAGGCCTCGGCGATGCGCTCGACCTCGGCGTCGCTGAGGGCTTCGCCGGCGGTGACGACGCCGAGGCGGGAGACGGGCAGGGTTTCGGCTTCGGCCAAGGCGGCGTGGATGGTGGCGCGGCTGGCCAGCGGGGTGGTTTCGACGCCGGTGTCGTGGGCGGCGGCCTGGGCGCAGAAGGCGCAGTCCTCGGAGCAGGCGCCGCAGCGGGCGTTGAGGATTGAGCAGAGCTGGACGTGGCGGCCGAAGCGGCGTTCGCGCAGGTGGCTGGTGACGGCGAAGAGGGCGGGCAGGTCGGCGGCGGGCAGGTCGAGCACGGCGCGGGCCGCGGCGGGTTCCAGTGGCTGGCCGGTTTCGGCGACGGCGGCCAGGGAGGCGGACAAGGCGGAATCCACGGGGTTCTCCTGGTGTTGGCCGGGGCTGGGGTGAGGCGGGGTGCCGGCCGGTTCGGGTGTGCGGGCTGCCACCATACCCCGCGGCGGCCCATTGTCAACCGCCGGCCGCGCCGGCGGTTGACAATTGGCCGGCTGGCGGCGCGGGCCGCGGAGGCTTTATATTGTCCCTCGGTTTTTCGCGGCGGGCCGGCCAGGGCCGACCCGTTCTGTTGTCCACTCGCAGGCTTTGGGGAGCTATGCCGCATTCCCGCATGATCGAACCGATGGACGTCAACCAGGGTGAAATGCTGCCCCGCGGCACGCCCGGCACCGGTCCCCAGTTCACCCTCTACACGCCGAAGCTGGAGCGGCCGGGGGCGGCGCCGGCGGTGCTGATTCCGCGGGAGAGCGGCTTCCAGTGGCACGGCGGCGCGGTTGTCCGTTCCACCAATTGGTTGGGCGACACGCTGATGGCGCTGCCGGCCCTCCACCAGTTCCGGCAGCTTCTGCCCGCCGGGGCGCGGCTGGCGGCCCTCAGCACCCGCGGCCTGGAGGCGGTCTGGCGGATGGTGCCCTGGATCGACGAGGTGATCGTCTTCGACGGGGCGCGGGTGACGGACGCCGCGGCGGAGGCGGTGCGCCGCTTCCAGCCGGGCGTCGGCCTGGTGCTGCCCAATTCCTTCGGCGGCGCCTACGACCTGTTCAATCTGGGGATTCCGGTGCGCGTCGGCCGGCGCGGCCGTTGGCGCAAGCTGCTGCTGACCCACACCCTGCGGGAGAGCCGCCACACCATGCATCCGGGCCGGCGCCATCAGCTTTCCGACCTGCTGGAGCTGGTGTCGCTGTTCGGGGAGATTTCCTGGAGCGCGGAGTGCCCGCCGCTGGTGGCCGGCGACCCGGCGGCGACCCTGGCCAAGTTCGGCCTGGCACCGGCGGCGACCCCGCTGCTGGTGCTGGGATCGGGGGCGGCCTATGGGGTGGGCAAGCAATGGTCGCCGGCCAATTTCCGGGCGGTGGCGGCCCGCTGGTGCGAGCGGGGCGGGCGCGCGGTCGCCGTCGGGTCGCGCAAGGAGGTGGCGGCGGGGGCCGAGGCGGTCCGGGATTTGCCGGGCGGGCTCAACCTTGCCGGGCAGACGTCCCTTGTTGAACTGGCCCACCTGCTGGGGGCGGCCCGGGCCGTGGTCTGCAACGACAGCGGGGTCATGCACCTCGCCGCGGCCCTCGGCCGGCCCGGGGTGGCGCTCTTCGGCTGCACCGACCCGGTTTCCACCGGGCCGCTCCAGGGGCGCTGGACGGTGCTCATGGAGAAACTGGAATGCGCCCCCTGCTTCAAGCGCACCTGCCAGCTTACCGGGGCGGACTGCCTCGGGCTGCGGCAGATTCCGCCGACACTGGTGCTGGAGGCGCTCGATTTCGTCTTGGGAGGCATGTCATGAGCCGCATTCCTGCCGCCGGCCGGTACCGGTGCCCACGGGCGCTGCCCTTGCTGGCCCTGCTGGCGGCGCTGCTGCTGGCCGCGCCGGCGCGGGCGGCGGGGGAGGATTTGCCGCTCCTCGTCTTGCACGCGGCCGAGCAGGGGATGGAACCCGCCGCGCTCCGCACCGTGGTTCTCCTGCTGCGGGAGGCTGGGCAGGTCGAGCCGGCCATCGGCGAACGGCTGGCGCAGCGGCTGGCGGATGGCGGCTGGAAAGGGGCGGTGGGGCGCTATCTGGCTGAGGCTGAGGCGTTCGGCCTGGCGGCGCCGGAACTGCCGGCCGGGCTGGAGCCGACCCGGGAGCGGTTGACGGAGGAGTTGCGCGCCCTGCTCAGCCGCCAGCCCATTGGCAAACGGCTGGCGCTGTGCGCGCAGCTTGCCGGGCCGTTCCCCGGCCTGACCGCCGACCGCGCCTTCGCGAATGGACTGCTGGTCGAGTTCCTGCGCAGCCTCACCCCCCAGACGCTGGGCGCCGCGCTCCAGGCCGTGCAGAAGGCCGCCAAGGCCGCGCCGGCCGACCCGCTCCTGGCCCGGCTCGCCGCGGCGACCGCCGGGATGGTGGCGACGGACGTGCGCCGGCAGGAATTCCTGGAGCGGGCCCGCCAGATCCGGGAGGCCGTCCTGCCGCGCTACCGGGAACTGGAGGCCGAGTTCAATCCCCGGACCTATTACGAGCGCAGCCGCCTGGAGGCCATGGCCACCCCGGCGCGGGCACGCAAGCAGGAGGAATTCAACCAGTTGAAGGCCAGACTCCAGGAGGCGGCCGAGCTGGACGGCGAAGCCGGGCGGCTCCCCACGGTCCGCGGCGAGGCCGAACTCCTGATCGCCGAACTCACGGGGGCCGTCAAGCGCCCCAAGAAGGAGGGGACGCCATGAGCGCCGCCGCATTCCGCCGCCGCTGGCCGGCCTGGGGGCTGGCCCTGCTGCTGCTCGCCACGGTGGGCTGCGCCCAGCGCAAGGTCGAAGCCGTGCGGAACTGGAAGCCGGCCGTGGCGGCGGAGCCGCTGGCCGCGCAAGCCGGACGGCTGCTGGAGGCGCCCCGCTGGGGGAGCTTCCGGGACGACTCGGGTTTTTTTGTGACGGTCTCCGGAACCTTGCGCGCCGAGCCGGGCATTCCGGTGGAAATCGTCTATGGGGCGGACACCCTGCCGCCGGCGGTGGCCTGGTTTTCGCTGGCGGGGAAGCGGCGCCCGGCCGGCGAGTACCCCGGCTTCCTCCGCCGCCAGTTGCTGCTGCGGGCGTTGGAGCGGCGCTGAGGCGGCGCGGGGCCGCGTCCCTCCCGGGCGGGCGGCGGTTGCATTTTGCCCGGATGCGATTATTTTTGATCAGTAGGTGATCATAATTGCGCAAAGACGGCAATGGGAAAGCAGCGCCAGAGCGGCGTGGAAGGATGAAGGGCCCGATGAAAACGACGATGACATGCTGGCCGCTGTACGGCAAGGGGTTCGAGTGCCTGGGCAAGGACCGGCGGCCGGTGGAGTGGCCGATCCCCGAACCGGCGGCGGACCAGCTCCTGGTGCGGATCGAGGCCATTGGCCTCTGCTTCTCCGACGTCAAGCTCATCCGCGCCGGCGAGGAGCATCCGCGGGTGATCTCCAAGGACTTGGCCCAGGATCCAGTGATCCCCGGCCACGAGGCGGTGATGACCGTGGTCAAGGCCGGCGCGAAGCTGGCGGGGCAGTTCCAGCCCGGCAGCCGCTACATCATCCAGGCGGACATCTACGTCAACGGCGTCGGCCTCGCCTACGGCTATGCCATCAACGGCGGGATGGCCCAGTACAGCCTGATCGACCAGCGGGTGCTGAACGGCGACGAGGGGTGCTACCTGCTGCCGCTCTCCGACCGGGTGCCGGCCGCCCTGGCCGCCCTGGTCGAGCCTTGGACCTGCGTCATTGCCAGCTACATGATCGAGCATCGGGAGGCGCCCGCCGCCAATGGCCGGATGCTGGTGGCGCTGGCGGCCGGCGGCCCGGACGCGTTCAGCTTCGGCGACGGCCAGCCGGCGAAGGCGGGCCCCGCCGTCATCCACGGCGTGAACCTCAACCCCGCCACCCGCGCCGCCTTGCGGCGGGCCTTCCCGGCCGCCGCCATCGCGGACGTGGCGGCCCCAGAAACGGCAGCGCCGTATGACGACATCGCGCTGTGCGGCATCCGCGACCGCGCCACCGCCGAGGCGCTCGGCCGGCTGGGTGCCGTGAACGCGGCCATCAGTTTTGTGGGGGGGATTCCGGAAGGCCCCCTGAGCCTTGACGTTGGCAGCATCCACTACAAGGGGTGGTTCTACCAGGGCGCCGCCGGCAATGACATTGCCGCCGCCTACGGCCGCAACCTCCGTTCGACCCTGAAGAAGGGTGGCGCCTGCTGGCTGCCGGGCGGGGCGGGGGCGATGGGGCAGATGCACACCCAGCTTGCGGTGGAGAACCCCGACGGGCCGGCGCGGGTGCTGGTCACCGACCTCGACCCGGTGCGCATCCGCAAGATGCTGGAGCTGCTCGGGCCGGCCGCGGCGAAGCGGGGGATCGAGTTCAAGGCCTTGAACCCCAAGGAGTTCCCGGGCGAGGCGGAATTCCTGGCGGCGGTCCGCGCCTTTGCGCCCGGCGGGTTTGACGACATCGTCATGCTCGTCCCGGTGCCGGCGGTGATCGCCAGTGCGGCGCCGTTGCTGGCGGAAGATGGCTTGATGAACATCTTCGCCGGCATTCCGGCGGGCAAGGAGGCGGCGCTGGAGGTGGCGGCCGTGGCCCGCGGCGGCGTGCGCTACATCGGCTCCAGCGGCAGCCGCACCTGCCACTTGCGCCACACCTTGAAGCTGGTGGAGGAGGGGCGGCTGAACCCGGCCACCGCGCTGGCGGCCGTGGGCGGCATGGCGGCGTTGTGGGAGGGGCTCAACGGCGTGGCCGAGGCGCGCTTCCCCGGCAAGACCGTGATCTTCCCGCACTGTCCGGCGCTGCCGCTGACCGCCGTCGAGGAGCTGCCCAAGCTCCTGCCGGGGATCGGGAAGACGTTGGCCAACGGCCTCTATACCCTGGCGACCGAGCGCGAGCTGCTGGCCAAGTTCGGCCAGGGCTGAGGCTCAGGCCCGGAAGAGGGCGCCGAGCTTCTTGCCGAGCAGTTGGTTGGCGGCGAGCAGGGAGAGGCCAAGGAAGAGCATGGTCCAGACGCCGAGGGCGGCGGCGAGGGCCGGCCCTTCGCCCAGCAGCATCGAGAGTTCGTAGAGCGCCTTGGTGATCGGGAAGTCCGTCGCCTTCTGCGCCAGCATCAGCGAGTCGGAGACTTCGAGCATGCTGAAGCTGAAGGCGAGCAGCGCGCCGGCCAGCAGGTTGGCGGCGATCAGCGGCACGACGATCCGCCGGAAGACCGCCGCCGGCCCGGCGCCGAGGTTGGCCGCCGCCTCCTCCAGGCTGACCGAGGTCTGCTGGAGCCCGGCGGCGGCGGCGCGGACGACGTAGGGGAGGCGGCGCACGGCGTAGGCGATGGCGAGCAGGGTGGTGGCGTTCACCGAGGCCGCCACTGGGTCGAGGAAGCCCAAGGGGCGCCCCTTCTGGGTCATGGCCAGGTAGCCGAAGGCCAGCACCAGCCCCGGCACGGCCAGCGGCAGCATGGCCAGGGCGTCCAGCAGCCAGGCGAAGCGCCAGCGGCCGCGGCAGCCGATCCAGGCGACGAGGGTGCCGACGACCATGGCCAGCAGCACGGCCAGGCTGGAGTATTTCAGGCTGTTGAGGATGGAGGGGACGGTCGTGGCGTGGCCGAGGGCGGCCTGGAGGTGGTCCAGGGTCCAGCGCAGCGGCAGCAGCGTCCGCTGCCAGCCGTCGGCCAGGCAGAGGCCGAGCACGGCCAGGTGGGGCAGCACGGAGAGGGCGGTGACGGTGGCGAAGAGGCCGGCGGCGGCGGCGGCGTGGGTGCCGTGCAGCGGCGTGGGGCGGGCGGCGCTGCCGGCCTTGGCGGCCATGGCGTGCGCCTGCCGGCCGAGGGTCAAGCGGGCCAGGAGGTAGAGGCCGGCGGTGGCCGTCAGGGTGACCAGCACCAGGGCGTAGGGGAAGGGGTTGTCGCCGATCTCCAGGATGCCGTTGAAGATCTGCACCGCGGTCACGCGGTTGAAGTTGAACATCAGCGGCGTGCCCAGTTCGCTGAGGCTCCAGATGAAGACGAGGATGCAGCCGGCGAAGAGGCCGGGCATGATCAGCGGCAGGGTGATGCGGCGGAAGCGGCGCAGCCCGGTGCAGCCGAGGTTGGCGGCGGCCTCGTGGAGGGTCGGGTCGACGTTGGCGAAGGCGGCGGCGGCGTTGAGGTAGATGATGGGGTAGAGATGCAGCGCCTGGACGGCGACGATCGCCCAGAAGCCGCCGCCGCCGAGCCAGTCGGGCGCCCGCGCCAGCGTCGCCAGCCCCAGCCGGTCGAGCACCACATTGAGCACGCCGTACTGGCCAAGGAGCTTCTGCATGCCCAAGGCGCCGACGAAGGGGGGCAGGATCATCGGCAGCAGGATGCCGGCGCCGAGCAGCCGCTTGCCGGGGAACTCGTAGCGGTCCGCCACGAACGCCAGGGGCAGGGCCAGCAGCAGCGCCGCCAAGGTGCTCCACAGCGCCAGGGCGGTGGCGTTGAGGAACCCCTCCAGGTAGAGGGGGTTGCGGAAGACCTCGGCCAGGTAGGCGGCGGTTGGCCGGCCCGCCTCGTCCACGAGGCCGCCGCGCAGCACCTCGAAAAGCGGATAGAGGAGGAAGACGCCGAAGAAGAGGGCGAGCGGCGGCCCGAGCAGGAACGCCGCAAGATGGCGACGGAGGAGACGTTGGCAGCCGGCGTTCATGGGAGATGTGCCCGCGGAATCGGGAAAACCGGTGGAACTTGTACCCAAGTGGCCTGTCTGTGTCTATACTATACGCCGTCCCGCCGTTTTGGCCGCCGCCCCGTTTGCCGTCCAAAGGAGATTGTGCCCGATGCGTACGTTCAGCAGTGAATATCCGGCGTTTCTGCAAAGCGACGTGCTGCCGCCGCCCCCGGACCAGGCGCGCTTCCACGTCCTGCCCGTCCCCTATGAGAAGACCGTCTCCTATGGCCGGGGGACGGCCGGCGGGCCGAACGCGATCCTGAAGGCCTCGCAGCAGCTCGAGGTCTTCGACGGGGAGGGGATGCCGGCGCTGGCGGGGATCCACACGCTGCCGCCGGTGGAATGCGTGGGCACGGAGGAAGTGGTCCTGCGGCGCATCTACGACGCCGTCCACCGGATCCTCACCCACCGGGCGCTCCCCGTGGTGCTCGGGGGCGAGCACACGGTCACCTATCCAACCCTGGCGGCCCTGCTGGAGTTCTATCCGCACGGCAGCTTTGGCGTGGTGCAGTTCGATGCCCATGCGGACTTGCGGGACGAATACCAGGGCAGCAAGTGGAGCCACGCCTGCGTCATGCGCCGCGCCCTGGAGCTGCAGCTCCCCATCTTCCAGCTCGGCGTGCGCAGCCTGACCGCGGAGGAGGACGAGCTGCGCCGCCAGGAGGGCATCGGCCACTTCGACGCCCGCCACTGGGCCGAGCACGGCCTTCCCGAGCGGCCCTTGCCGGCGGGGTTCCCGCCCAACCTCTTCATCAGCTTCGACATCGACGCCTTCGACCCGTCGCTCGTCCCCGGCACCGGCACGCCCGAGCCAGGCGGCTTCCTCTGGTGGGATGTGGTCAAGCTGCTGCGGCGGGTGATTGCCGGCCGGCAGGTGGTGGGGTTCGACATCGTCGAGGTCGCCCCGGTCGCCGGCATGCGCACCTCCGAGTTCACGGCCGCCAAGCTCGCCTATCTGATCATGGGGCTGTGTCCGCCGCGGGAGGTGATCCCCCTGGCGGATGTGTTGGCCTGAGGCGGCCGGGGAAAGGCGGGGCATGTTCCGGTTTGCGCAACCATGGGCGGGGGGGCTGCTGCTGGCATTGCTGGCGGCGGCGCTGCTGGCGTGGCGGCGGCGGCCGCCGGCGTTGCGGATGCCGGCCGGGGCGCCTTGGCGGCGGCTGGCGGCGCGCGCCGGGGCCGGGGTGCCCCGCTGGCGCTGGCCGCTGCTGCTGACGACGGCCGGGCTGGCGCTCTGCGTGGCCGCCCTGATGCGGCCCCAGGCGGGGCTGGGGCGCAGCGTGCGCCACAGCCAGGGGATCGACATCATGCTGGCGCTGGATGTCTCGGGCAGCATGGAGTCGTTCGACGTGCCCCCGGAGATCCAGACCTTGCGGGAGGCGGGGCGCGCCATCGAGGCCGGCCGGCTGCGGGACCGGCTCAGCGTCGCCAAGGCGGAACTGGAGCGGTTTGTGCGCCGCCGGGCCGACGACCGGATCGGCGTGATCGCCTTTGCCCGGCTGCCCTATCTGATCTGCCCGCCAACCCTGGACCATGAGTTCCTGGTCAACCACCTGCAATCCGTCCACGCCGGCAGCTTGCCCGACGGCACCAACCTGGCGGGGGCGGTCGCCGCGGCCGCCTATCGCCTCAAGGACGCGGGGTCGCGCCGCCGGGTGGCGGTGCTCTTCACCGACGGGGTGAACAACATCCAGGACCGGGTCACGCCGCGGCAGGCGGCCGAACTGGCCGCCGCCTGCAACGTCACCCTCTACACCGTCGGCATCGGCAGCGACCGGGCGGTCGGAGTCGGCCCCGACTGGCTGGGGAACCGGACGGTGCAGGCGGTGGAGGAGGCCAGCCTTGACGAGGCGCTGCCGCGGGAGGTCGCCACGGCAACGGGCGGCCGCTACTTCGCCGCCCAGGATGCCGCCGGCTTTGCCCGGGCCATGGCGGAGATTGACCGGCTGGAGAAAGTGGAGATTGAAGTGATCCGCTTCGAGGATTGGCGGGAGCGTTTCCCGGGGTGGCTGGCCGCGGGGCTCATCCTGTTGCTGGCGGCCTTTGGCCTGGAGCAGACTTGCTGCCAGAGCTTGCCGTAGCCGCCGCCCACCCAGGCCCACCACCGGGAGGAATGGCGGTGCCACCTTCCCCGGCGGCGCTTTCCGGGCCCACGCTGAAACGGGAACTCCAGCGGGGCGGCTCGGGATGGATTTCGTTGTATCGTCATCATTGCTTGTTTTTTGCCGGTTGAAGCTTATAGTCCCCAAGCTTGCCCGGATTTGCGGCCGGGCAGGCTGTGGGTCTTTGGACTCACGCCGGAGGCAGGTTTCTCTCCTTTTCCTGCCTCCGGTTTTTTTTGCCTTGGCGCCGACCGGCGCTCCGCCGTGGAGGGAATTGGTGCAAAAAAGGCAAATCGGCATTTGAAAACCGCGGAACGCATAGTACAATATGGGCAAGCCAACCGGGTCGCTCCCAGTTGAGCTTGTGAGTCTAGGACTCGCGCCGGAGGCAGGTTTCTCTCCTTTTCCTGCCTCCGGTTTTTTTTGCCTTGGCGTTGGCGGGGTTTCCGCCGTTTTGGCCTCCGGGCATTATACTACGGCTGGGGTTTCCTAAACTTGTTTTCCCTGCGAAAAGGATCCATGCCATGCATCTCTCGCAAGTCGCCGCCCAGCTCTACACCGTCCGCGATTTCTGCAAGACCGCGCCGGACCTCGCCCAGACCCTGCGGAAGCTGCGCGCCATCGGCTATGAGGCCGTCCAGCTCTCCGGGGTCGGCCCCATCCCCGAAGCCGAGATCGTCAAGATGCTGGTCGGCGAGGGGCTCACCCTCTGCGCCACCCATGAAAATGCCCAGACCATCCTTGACCAGCCCCAGGCGGTGGTCGAGAAGCTGAAGAAGCTGAACTGCCGCTACACCGCCTACCCCTATCCCGCCGGCTTCAAGTTCGGGAGCATGGAGGAGGTTGACACCCTCTGCACCAAGCTCAACGCCGCCGGCAAGCTCCTGCACGAAAACGGCCAGGTCCTGACCTACCACAACCATGACATCGAGTTCCTGAAAGTGGCGGGCAAGACGGTCATGGAGCATATCTTCGAGCGCACCGCCCCGGCGTTCCTCCAAGGCGAACCCGACACCTTTTGGGTGCAGATCGGCGGCAACGACCCCGCCGCCTGGTGCCGCCGGCTGGCCGGCCGCCTGCCCCTGCTGCACCTGAAGGACTACAAGCCGGTGCTGGACCAGCGGGCGCAGATGGCCGAGATCGGCAACGGCGTCCTCGACTGGCCCAAGATCATCGCCGAGGCCGAGGCGTCCGGCTGCGAATGGTTCATCGTCGAGCAGGATGCCTTCTGGATGGACAACGACCCGTTCCGGTCGCTGGAAATCAGCTTCGCCTACATCCGCGAAAAGCTGGCCTGTCGCTGACCCCGGCCAGCGCCCGCCGCCAGTTCACGCGCCGGTGCCGGCGGCCAGCCGGTGGCGGCGCCAGAACTCGGCCAGGAGCACCGCGGCGGCGCAGGCGACGTTGATGCTTTCCACGGCGCCGGTGCCGGGGATGGCGACGTTGCGGTCGGCGGCGGCGGCAAGGGCGGGGGAGAGCCCCTCCCCTTCGGCGCCGAGGAGCAGCACGCAGCGCGGCGGCAGGCCGCCAGCGGTTGCCTGGAACGGCGCCGCGGCATGGCTGGAGGTCGCGACGAGGGTGAAGCCGGCCGCGTGGAGCGCCCGGAGCGCCCGGAGCGGTTCCGGCAGCGGCACGGCCGGAACCGTTTCCAGGCCGCCTTCGGCGGTGCGGTAGGCCGCGGGCGAGGGCATGGCGCCTGGGCCCGCCAGCAGGATGCCCGCCGCGCCGAAATGGGCGGCGTTCCGGGCGATGGCGCCGAGGTTGTGCGGGTTGCCCACGTTTTCGAGCAGCAGCAGGCAGCAGGGGGCGGGGGTGGCGGGCAGGCTGGCCAGGAAGTCGGGAAAGCTGGGGGCGGGCGGGCGGCGGACGAGCAGGCAGATCCCCTCGTGGTGCGCGGACTGGGTCAGCCGCTCCAGGTCGGCGTCGGGCACCACGTGGTAGGCGCGGCGGCTCTTGGCGCACCAGCGGAGCAGGGCGGCGACCCCGGCGGCGGGCCGCCGCGCCTCGCTCACGTAGGCCCGGACGATGGCGTCGCGCCGGTGGTGGAAGACGGCGAGGCAGGCATTGAGGCCGCAGAGCTTCTGCTCCGCCGCTTCCGGGAGGGGGCGCGGGGCGCGGGGCGGCCGTTTGGGGTTGGGGGTGGGCGCGGGGCTGCTGGGCATGGCGGGCGATCTCCAGGCTTCCCGGCTCATTCTGGCAGCGTGGCGAGCGCCAGCCGGGCCGCCCTCTGGAAACGCTCCGGCGAGACGGCCCCTTCCGCCAGCCCGGAAAGCCAGGGGATGCGGCCGAGGATGGGCACCTGGCCGAGGCGTTCGATGGTCTGGATGTTGTCCTCCTCGACCTCGCCCCAGGGCTTGGGCGAATTGGCGCAGAAGAGGACGCCGGCGACGCGCAGCTCCGCGCGGCGCAGTTCGCGCAAAGTCAGCAGGGTGTGGTTGATCGTGCCGAGCCCCGGCCGGCTGACGACGACCACCGGCAGCCCGAGGGCGCGCATCAGGTCGAGCATCAGCACCCCTTCGGCGATCGGCACGAGCACGCCGCCGGCGCCCTCGACGAGCACCGTCCCGTGCAGTGCCAGCAGCTCGCGGTAGGCCGCCAGCACCGGTTCCAAGCTCAAGGTCACCCCCGCCTTGGCCGCCGCCAGGTGCGGCGAGGCCGGCAGCGGCAGCCGCACGGGCGCCATCCAGTCGTATTCCACCGGCGCCGGCTCGGGCAGCCCCGCCATCTTCAGGCAGAAGTCCACGTCGCAACTGCGCCCGACGCTGCCGGTCTGGAACGGCTTCATCGGCACCGCGTTGCGCCCCGCCGCCCGCAAGGCGCAGAGCAGCGCCGCCGCGCCCACCGTCTTGCCCGCATCGGTGTCCGTGCCCGTGATGAACCAACTCATGTGCTTCCTCCTGCCGGAGTTCCGGGGTGGCCGGCCAGCACGTAGAGGACTTCCCAGGTGATGGCGGTGTGGTGGCGGTCGAAGTCGTGGACGAGCCGGGCGAGTTCGCCCCGGGTGAGGCTGGCGCCGGAGCCGTAGAAGCCGGCGGCGATGCCTTGGGCGCGGAGGCCGCGGAGCAGGTCGCGCCCCGAAGCGCAGGGCTGGGTGTGGCGTTCCACGGCCTGGGCTTGGAGGGCAAAGCCGGCGGCCCGCAGGGCGGCCAGCGCCGCGTCCGCCCGCGGCAGGCTGCCGGCGGCGGGCTTGTGTGGCGCGACGCGCTGCCGGGCCGCGCGCAGTTCGGCCAAGGTGCCGGCGGTCATCATGGCGAACCCGAGGAAGCCGCCGGGCGCCAGCAGCGCCGCCAGGTGCCGGAACAGCTCCGGCAGCGGCCGGATCCAATGCAGCGCCGAGCTGCTGGCGATGAGCGCGAAGCGTTCCGCCGGGGCGAACGCCCGGATGTCCGCCGCCAGGAACTCGATTCCGGGGAGGTCGCCGTGGCGCTGGCGGGCCCGGGCGACCATTCCCGGCGCCAGGTCCAGCGCCAGGATGCCGCGGCCAGGGTGGCGGTTGCGGAGTTCGCAGGTGAGCGTGCCCGTGCCGCAGCCGACTTCCAGGATGCGGCCGCTGGCGGGCAGCGCCGCCGGTCCGGGCAGGAATTCGGCCAGCAGCCGTTGGGCCACCCGCGGCTGGATGCCCGCCGGATGGTCGTAGGACGCCGCCGCGGCGCTGAAACTGTGTTGGATCGCCTGCTGCATAAGCTGGGAACCGGGAGAATGGAAAGACGGAAGGACGGGGGGCTGGGGCTCAGGGTTTAGGGGGCGGGGGCGAGGAAGTCGCGGCTGGCGGCGGCCAGTTCGGATGGATGGGTCTGGGGGAGGTTGTGCCCGGCCGGGTCGAAGAGGCGGAGGCGGGCCGACCGGATTTGCTGGGCCAGGAGGCTGGCGGCCAGCCAGGGGATGACCTGGTCCTGTTTGCCGTGGAGCAGCAGGGTGGGGACGGCGAGGGTGTGGAGATTGGGGCGCAAGTCCTTGGCGCGGAGGTAGTGGAGGCCGGCGGCGAGGGTTTCGGTCCCCTGATCCAGGGCGGCGGCGGCCAGGCCGGAAAGGGTTTCCGGCGCGGTGCCGCAGAGTTCGAAGAAGCCGCGCAGCGCCGCGGGGGCGTCATGGCGCAGGCCGGCGGCGAGCGCCCGGAGGTTCGCCTGGGGCTGGCCGGCGGGCCAGCCATCGGTGGCGCAGAAACGCGGGGTGCCGGCAACCAGGATCAGGCGCGCGACGGCCGCCGGCCGGGCCAGGGCCGCCTCCAGGGCGATCATCGCGCCCAGGGACCAGCCGACCAACACCACCGGCGCGGCGCCGGCGGCCTGGATCCGGTCGAGCAGCGCCGCCGCCGGTTCGGCGCCCAGCTCCGCCGGCGCCAGCAGCCGGGCGTCCAGCTCCGGCAACGCCGCCGCCAAGGGGCGCAGCGCCGCCGCGCCATGCGCCCAGCCTGAGATGAAGAAAGCCGTCGTCGCGGTCATCGTCGCGTTGTCTCCAGCAATTCGGCCGACGGGGGAATCCCTTTGCAAAAGGTTTTTCCCGCATCTGTTGTTTTTAACCATTGTTGAAGGTTTGGAGGATGGTTTGGGCGGCGGCTTCGAGGTCGGCCTCGGTGTGGGCGAGGGTGACGGAGAGGCGGAGGCGGGCGGTGCCGGCGGGGACGGTGGGGGGGCGGATGGCGCCGGCGAGGATGCCCTGGGCGCGGAGGCGGCGGGCGAGGTCGAGGGCGCGGCGGTTGTCGCCGACCATCAGGGGAATGATCTGGCTGGCGGAGGCGCCGGTGTCGAGGCCGCCGGCGCGGAGGCGGGCGCGGAAGCGGGCGGCGCGTTCCAGGAGCAGGCGGCCGCGGTCGGGCTCCGCCGCCAGCACGTCGAGCGCGCCCAAGGCGGCGCCGAGGACGGCGGGTGGCGGGGCGGTGGAGTAGATGAAGCCGCGGTGGCGGTTGACGAGCCAGTCGCGCATGGGGCGTGAGCAGGCGATGACGCCGCCGTAGCCGCCGAGGGCCTTGCTCAGGGTGCTCATGGAAAGGTTGACCGCCGCTTCCAGGCCAAGGCCACGGACCAGGCCGCTGCCGGCGGGGCCGAAGACGCCGGCGGAATGGGCCTCGTCGACCAGCAGCAGGGCGCCGGCGGCGGTGGTGGCGGCGGCGATTTCCGCCAGGGGCGCAACGTCGCCATCCATGCTGTAGACCGATTCCACGAGCACGAGGGTGCGGCCGCCGGCGGTGGGGGCGGGGCGGGCGAGCAGTTGGCGCAGGTGCTCCGGGTCGTTGTGGCGGAAGCGGCCCAGGTCGGCACGGCTTTGCAGGGCGCCGTCGAGCAGGCTGGCGTGGACGAGGCGGTCGGCCAGGATGCGGTCGCCGCGGCCAACGAGGGCGGGGACGGCGGCGGTGTTGGTGAGGTAGCCGCTGCCGGCGACGAGGGCGGCGGGGTAGCCCTTGTGGGCGGCCAGGCGCGCCTCCAGTTCCTCGTGCAGGTCGAGGGTGCCGCTGACCAGGCGCGAAGCGGTGGCGCCGGCGCCGTAGCGGCGGAGGGCGGCGGCGGCGGTTTCGAGCACGTGCGGGTGGTGGGCCAGGTCGAGGTAGTCGTTGCTGGCGAAGTTCAGCAGCGGTGCGCCGCCGGGGCCGGCGCCGGGAATGCGCCCGCCGGTGGCCGGCAGCGGCTGGGTGGTGCGCCGCAGCCCTTGGCGCTCCAGGGCCGCCAGCTCCTCTTCAATCCATTGTTCCGCGGGCGATGGCATGGCGCTGTTCCGTGGGGCTTGGGGCCGGATTCCACCGGGGGGGAAAGCCGGCATTTCCGGCCGGGAACCGTCAGGGCTGCAATTTACACCCTGCGCCGGAAATGGGCGGCGGCGGTGGCGGCGGGGCGAAGGCTTTTGGTGGAGATTTGGGGGAAACCTTTTGCGGACTCCGCAAACCGGGCCGCTGCCGGGCACGCTTGCCTTCCACCCCGCCGCCCTGTAGATTCACGGCGTAACCCGGCCGGGGACAATGGCTAAATGTCAAATCAGTTGGCGCAACGAGAAGAGAGGGAATGTCATGAGGAGAATCTTAGGTTTCTTGTTTCTGGCGGTCGTCCTTGCGACGGGTGGCTGTATCCTGACGATGAACTCAATCTTCACCAGCAAAGACGTCACTTATGATCCTGCACTGGAAGGAGTTTGGCAGAATGGCGATGCGACATGGACAATCAAGTCATTTCACAAACCAACGGGCAGATATACCCTTCAAACAACGATGCCGGACCAGCCGCCGGCTGAGTTCTACGCCACCCTCGGGACCATCGGCACGAATCGCTTCATTGAACTCATGCCCCAAAGGCCCAATGCGATTCACCCCAAGACGTTTTTCGGCGGACACTTCATTCAGTTGCACAGTTTCTGGAAGGTCGCGCTTGACGGCGACGCACTGACCTTGACTTCAATGTCTTCGCAGTGGCTGGAAGCGATGCTCGAACAGAACAAGGTCAGCATCAAGTACGAGAAGCCGGAAGAAGGCATGCTCTTTCTGACAGCATCAACCAAGGAATTACAGGCCTTCGTCGCCAAGTACGCCGACGATCCTGAAGCCTTCCCTTCAAATGGAGACGAAAAAGGGATAGTTTTCGCAAGGGGCAAGGAACCCGCAAAATAGGATGAATGGTGCCAGCAAGGCGTTGGAGCCTATCGTCGTTCCCGCGCCGCAACCGTGGCGGCGGGGAGGGCAAGCAGGATTGCTTGTGCCACGTTGCCAGGCGTCCCGGAAAAAGAGGCGGGCGGCGGCGGAAGCAGCCATTACATTGGGGGGAATAGCCCACGCCGTGAGGAGCCGCCGATGCCCCACCACCATTCGCCACCCGTGATCCCCGACCTCGACCGGGCAAGCCGCCTCGGGTTCGCCGAGGTTATCTACTGCCCCGGCAAGACGGAGGCGCACCTGCGGGCGGCGGCGGCGGCGCTGTTCAACACCCATCCCAACGTGCTCGCCACCCGGGCGACGCCACTCCAGGCGGCGGTGATCCGGGAGGTCTGTCCGGCCGCCGAGTACAACGAGCTGGCGCGCTGCGTGTTCAAGCACGAAGACCGGACGGAGCGGGGCCGCGGCCCGGTGCTCGTGATCACCGCCGGCACCTGCGACGTGCCCGTCGCGGAAGAGGCCGCCTGCACCGCGGAGGTGATGGGGAACCGGGTGGAGCGGCTCTACGACGTGGGGGTGGCGGGGCTGCACCGGCTGATGTCGCGCCGCGAGCATTTGGAGCGGGCGGCAGTGCTGATCGTGGTGGCCGGGATGGAAGGCGCCCTGCCTTCGGTCGTGGGCGGCCTGGTCTCCAAGCCGGTCATCGCGGTGCCCACCTCCATCGGCTATGGCGCCTCGTTCCAGGGGATCGCCCCGCTTCTTTCCATGCTCAATTCCTGCGCGCCGGGGGTGACGGTGGTCAACATTGACAACGGCTTCGGCGCCGCCTACGCCGCCAGCCGGATCAACCGGCTGGCCGCCATGGACGCAAGGGAGTGAAGGGCCGACTCGATCTGGAACGAACAGCCGCACGCTGAAGCGAGGGCTCGGAAACCCCCGCCGCGTGGCCGACCACCGGCCCGCGGCGGAACCCACAATGCCCCAGCCACATCCCAAGCTCCTGGTTGGTCAGATGCGACGCTTACGGCTGTTCAGCGGGGCGCCAGCCAGTGGAACGGCGCGTAGGGGAGGTTGCGCGCCACCGTGAAGAGGCCGGCGAGGATGAGGAAGCCGACCAGGAGCCAGTGCTGGACGCGGGCGCTGAAGAAGCCGCGGCCCAGCGCGACTTGCAGGAGCGCCAGGGCGAGGAGGGGGAGGGCGACCAGGACCAGGAAGCTGTTCTGGCGGATGGCGGTGGCCAGGTCGAGGTGGAGCAGGGCGTGGGCGGCGCGCGTCCCGCCGCAGCCGGCGCAGTGGAGGCCGGTGAGTTGGTGCCAGAGGCAGGGCGGGTAGAAACGGGCGCCGGCGGGGTCGAAGCGGTAGAGCAGCGCGGCCAGGGCGCTGGCGATGGCCACCAGCGCGGCGGCGCCGAGGGCGGGCCACCAGGGGCGGCGTGGCGGCGGCGGCGGCGGGGTCATCCGGCCAAGCCGCCCAGGATCACCAGGCCGATCCACAGTGCGCTCCCCACCAAGCCGGCACCGGCGGCGATCCAGCACCAGAGGCTGGCTTTCCGGGAGGCTTCGGCGGCGCCGGCCTGGTCGCCGGCCGCGAGCTTGCCCCCGACTTGCGAAGCATAGACAATCGCCGGAATCCCCAAGGGCAGGCAGCAGAGGATGGTGACCAGGATGGCCGGCACCAGATGGCTGGGCACGTCCGGGCGCACGGCCGCCGGCGCCGGCGGCACGGATGCCATTGCCAGCGGCGGGGGCGCCCCGGCGAGCGCCGCGTAGGGCTGCCAGTTCGCCATCCCCTGCTTCCAGACGAGGGTGTTGCCCCGGACCACGCCTTGGCTCACCAGTTCCTGGAGGCGGGCGTCGTCAACCGGGCCGAGCCGTTGGCTGCCTTCGGCGTAGTACCACATCTTTTCGGGGCCTCCTGTTGGGGCTGGGCGGAAGCGGCGGCGGCGGGGGTTTCCCGTCCGCCACCGGGCGTTCATTCGATGATGATGTTCTGGTGGGTGCCGCCGGCGGGGATCATGGGCAGCACGTGCTCCTGGTACTCGACATGCACGTCGAGGAGGAAGGGGCCGTCGGTGGCCAGCATCTCCTGGATGGCGGGGCGGACCTCGTCGCGGCGCCAGACGTCGCGGCCGGGGATGCGGTAGCCCTTGGCGATCTGGACGAACTCCGGGTAGGGGCGGTCGCCGACCTTGAGCACGGTGTTGCCGCGGTTTGACCCGTAGAAGCGGTCCTCCCACTGGGCGACCATGCCGAGGTGCTGGTTGTTGAGGATGACCATCTTGACGCCGATCTCCTCGCTGTGGATGGTGCCCAGCTCCTGGATGTTCATCTGGAAGCTGCCGTCGCCGTCAATGTTGATCACGGTAGCGTCGGGGCAGGCGAGCTTGGCGCCCATGGCGGCGGGGGTGCCGAAGCCCATGGAGCCGAGGCCGCCGGAAGTCAGGAATTGGCGGGGGCGCTCGAAGCGGTAGTACTGCGCCGCCCACATCTGGTGCTGGCCGACGCCGGGGACGATGATCGCCTTGCCGCCGGTCAGCTCGCAGATCGTCTCGACCACGAATTGCGGCTGGATGGCCGCGTCCTTCTTGTAGGCCAGGGGATGCTTCGCCTTCCACTCGCGGATCTGGGCGTGCCAGGAGGCGTAGTCCTTGCGCAGCGGCGCCGCGTTGAGCTTGGCGAGGATCTCCTTGGCGTCGCAGACGATGCCAATGTCCGCCCGCTTGTTCTTGTTGATCTCCGACGGGTCGATGTCGATATGGATGATCTTGGAGTGGACGGCAAAGGTCTGGACGTTGCCGGTGACGCGGTCGTCGAAGCGGGCGCCGATGTTGATCAGCAGGTCGCATTCATTGACGGCATAGTTGGCGTAGTAGGTGCCATGCATTCCCGGCCATTTGAGCGACAGTGGATGCGACTCGGGGAAGGCCCCGATCCCCATCAGGGTGGTCGCCACCGGCAGGTTGTAGCCTTCGGCGAAGCGGCGCAGTTCGGCGGCCGCGCCGCTGATGATGACGCCGCCGCCGGCGAGGATGCAGGGGCGGTTGCTGGCGGCGATGGCCGCCCGCACCGCCTCGACGTCGGCGTCGGAGCAGGCTGCCGGCACCGTGTAGGTCCGCAGGCGCGGCGGCGTCGCCGGAATGGTTGGCGCCACCAGTTTCTGCTGCACGTCCTTGGGGATGTCGATCATCACCGGGCCGGGGCGGCCGCTGCCGGCCAGATAGAAGGCTTCGGCGACGACCTGCGGGATTTCGGCCGGATCCAGCACCAGGTAGCTGTGCTTGACGATCGGCCGGGTCATGCCGATGATATCCGTCTCCTGGAAGGCGTTCTTGCCGATCAGCTTCTGCGGGACCTGGCCGGTGATCACCACCAGTGGGACCGAGTCCATGTAGGCGTCGGCGATGCCGGTGAGCAGGTTGGTGGCGCCGGGGCCGCTGGTGGCCATGCAGACGCCGACGCGCCCCGAGGCGCGGGCGTAGCCGTCGGCGGCAAAGGCGCCGCCCTGCTCGTGGCGGGGGAGGATCACGCGGATCTTGCTGCGGCTCAGGGCCTGGTGGATCTCGATGGCGGCGCCACCCGGATAGGCGAAGACCAAGTCGACGCCGTGCTGCTCCAGGCAGCGGATCAGGAGTTCGGCGCCCTTGATCGGGGTGGCGGGAGGGGAGGAAGGGTGGGAGGTCATGGGGTTTTGCCGTCTTTCATTGGCAGTCCCGGGGACTGTTCGTGGGCCGGACCATGGGGACGCGACCGCCGCCGGGGGAGAGAGGCTGAGGCTCGTTTCCGTCCGCGGTGAAAGGGGGCCCGGCGCTGGCGCTGGTGTTCCGGGGGGTCGCAACAGGAAAGCCTGCGTCAAGCAGGCGAAACCCCGGCAGTCGCCACCGCCGGGCATCTAACCAGGACTTTCCGTTGTTGCAGGAATCGCATGGTCCAAATTCTCGATCCACCATCCCAGGCCAGGCCAACCCGCGTCACGCCGCGGTTGAGCCGCCACTGCCAAAAACCATACCACGGCCAGCCCGGAAATCAACCGGCGGCGGCCGCGGCGGGGCGGGGCGGGCGGAGCACGTGGCCGGGGCCGGCGGCGACGCGGCGGCCGAGGGCCTCGATGCGGCGGGTGATGCAGCCGCGGCAGTGGTGGGCGTCGTCGCCCAGGCAAATCTTGCCGGGATAGATTTCGTAGAGCGGCCGGCGGTCGGTGGGGGTGACGTTGGGCATGACGACGTTGGCGCCGGCCTGGAGCGCCTTTTCGCGGCCGTGCGGGTCGAGGGAGCCCATGGCGGTGGTCGCGGGGATGTGGGCCCAGGGGAAGGCGAGGCGGAGGACGGCGACGAGGCGCAGGGTCTGCTCGACCGTGCCGCCGGCGGCGCCCGCCAGGGGGGTCTGGGGATGGGGGATGAAGGGGCCGACGCCGATCATCTCCGCGCCCAGCTCGTGGAGCCAGAGGACATCGGCGGCGAGCATTGCCGGGGTTTGCCCCGGCAGGCCGGTCATGACGCCGGAGCCGAGCTGGTAGCCAAGCTCCTTGAGGGTGAAGAGGCAGGCTTGGCGCGCCGCCAGGTAGCTGCCGTCGGGATGGAGCGCGGCGAAGAGCGCGGGGTCGGTGGTCTCGATGCGGAGCAGGTAGCGGTCGGCGCCGGCTTCGCGCCAGAGGCGGTAGGTTTCGCGGTCCCGTTCGCCGACGCTGAGGGTGACGGCGAGGTCCGTGGTTGCCTTGATGGCGCGCACCGCCGCCGCCAGCCGTTCGGCGGTGAACCAGGCGTCTTCGCCGGACTGGAGGACGACCGAGTGGTAGCCGAGGGCGGCGGCCTCCTGGGCGGCCTTGACGATCTCCTCCGGCGCGAGCCGGTAGCGCCCCGCCGTGGCATTGCCGTTGCGGAGTCCGCAATAGGCGCAGTTCCGGCGGCAGACGCTGGAGAACTCGATGAGGCCGCGGAGGTGGACCTCGTCGCCGACGGTGGTGGCGCGGCGCTGGTCGGCGGCGGCGAAGAGCCGGGGCGCGTCGGCGGCGGCGCAGTCGAGGAGGGGGACGAGCCATTCCGGGGCGGGGGGGGCGCCGGCGATGGCGAGTTCGAGGGCTTGGGCGAAGGTGAGGTTGGGCATGGGCTGGGCGGATTCGGGATTTGCGAATTTCGGTTGCCGCAGAGGTTTCAGGGGACACAGAGGGAATCACCGGGAGCGGTTCAGAATGGAACCGGTCAGAGGGCTTCGTTGAGGCTGCCGGTGCGGTAGCCTTGGAGGTCGAGGCTAACATAACGCCAGCCGAGGCGTTTGAGGGCGGCGGTGAGTTCGCCGCGGAGGTTGGGGTCGAGGAGGCGGGGGAATTCGGCGGGATCCAGTTCGAGGCGGGCGATGTCGCCGTGGTGGCGGACGCGGGCGCCGCGGAAGCCGGCGTCGCGGAGGCGGCTTTCGGCCGCTTCGACCTGGGCGAGGCTGGCGGCGGTGACGGGGGTGCCGTAGGGGAGGCGTGAGGCGAGGCAGGCCATGGCGGGCTTGTCGGCGGTGGGCAGTCCCAGGTGGCGGGAGAGTTCGCGGATTTCCGCCTTGGCCAGGCCGGCCTCCAGCAACGGGCTTTGCACGCCCAGCTCGGCGGCGGCGCGGCGGCCGGGGCGGTGGTCGCCGGTGTCGTCGGCATTGCTGCCTTCGAGGATGGTGGCGATGCCGCGGTTGGCGGCGGCCTGGCGCACGCCGGTGAAGAGGGCGTGTTTGCAGAAGTAGCAGCGGTCGGGGGGGTTGGCGGTGTAGCGCGGGTTGCGCATTTCCTCGGGGAAGATCACCAGGCACTCGACGCCGGTGGCGGCGGCGAACTGGCGGGCGAGGGCGAGTTCGTGGCGGGGCAGGCTGGGGGAGTCGCCGATGATGGCGAGGACGTTGGCCGGGCCGAGGGTGTCGGCGGCGACGCGGAGGAGGAAGCTGCTGTCCACGCCGCCGGAGAAGGCGACGGCGGCGCGGCCGGCGGAGCGCAGCGCCGCCTGGAGCCGGTGCAGCTTCGCCGCCGCTGCCGGAGCCATGGGACTCATTGGACTCATAAGACTCATCGGACTCATGCCTTCCTTCAGCCGCCGATCCCCTCGAAGAGGACGGTGGAGATGTAGCGTTCGCCGGCGTCGGGGAGGATGGTGACGATCGTCTGGCCGGCGAACTCCGGGAGCCGCGCCAGGCGCAGGGCCGCGGCGGTGGCGGCGCCGCTGGAGATGCCGGCGAGGATGCCTTCCTCGGTGGCGAGGCGGCGGGCGGTCTCGATTGCCTCGGCGCTCTCCACCTGTTCCACGCGGTCGAGGAGGGTGAGGTCGAGGGTGTCCGGGATGAAGCCGGCGCCGATCCCCTGGATCTTGTGCGGGCCGGGCTTGAGTTCCTGCCCCGCCAGCTTCTGGGTGATGACTGGGCTTTCCTTCGGCTCGACGGCGACGGCGAGCAGCGGCTGGCGCTTGGTCAGCTTGAAGTGGCGGGCGATGCCGGTGATGGTGCCGCCGGTGCCGACGCCGGCGACGAGGACGGCGGCCTGGCCGTCGGTGTCGTTCCAGATTTCGGGGCCGGTGGTGGCTTCGTGGATGGCGGGGTTGGCCGGGTTCTTGAACTGCTGGGGTAGGAACCAGTGGGCCGGGTCGCTGGCGGCGATCTCCTCGGCGCGGCGGATGGCGCCCTTCATCCCCTCGGCGCCGGGGGTGAGGATCAGGGTTGCGCCGAAGGCGGCGAGGACGCGCCGGCGTTCGAGGCTCATGGTCTCGGGCATGGTCAGGGTCAGCTTGTAGCCGCGGGCGGCGGCGACGGAAGCCAGGGCGATGCCGGTGTTGCCGCTGGTGGGCTCGATGATTTCGACGCCGGGGCGGAGGATGCCGCGCTTCTCCGCGTCCCAGACCATGGCGGCGCCGATGCGGCACTTGACGGAGTAGGCGGGGTTGCGCCCTTCGATCTTGGCGAGCACGGTGGCTTTGGCGCCCTGGGTGAGGCGGTTGAGGCGCACCAGCGGCGTGCGGCCGATGCTTTGCGAATTGTCCAGGTGGATGTTGCTCATGGCGGTGGTCTCCGGGGTCGGGGTGGTGGTGTTTTTTTTGTGGGAAAAGGGGACTGGCGTGGGGGCAGGGTCAACAACCGCCGGCGGCGGCGGCCAGGGCCTGCTCCAGGTCGGCGATGAGGTCGGCGGGCGATTCGAGGCCGGCGGAGAGGCGGACCAGGCCGGCGGTGATGCCGCGGCGGGCGCGTTCCGCCGGCGGCATGGCGGCGTGCGACATGGTGGCGGGATAGGAGAGGATGGTTTCGACGCCGCCGAGGCTGACGGCGACGAGGGGGATTTTCACCTGCTTGAGGAAGGCGACGGCGCGCTCGCGGCTGCCGAGGTCGAAGGCGAGCACCGCGCCGGGGCCGGTGGCTTGGCGGTCGTGGATTTCGCGGCCGGGATGGCCGGGGAGGCCGGGGTAGTGGACGCGCGGCACGTCCGGGCGCGCCGCCAGCCAGTGGGCGATGGCCGCCGCGGTGCGTTGCTGGCGTTCCAGGCGGACGTCGAGGGTCTTGAGCCCGCGCAGGGTGAGCCAGGAGTCCTGCGGGCCGAGGATGGCGCCGACGGCGTTCTGGACGTGGCGGAGCTTGTGGCCGGTGGCGGCGTCGCGGGTCACCGCCAGGCCGGCGATGAGGTCGCTGTGGCCGGCGATGAACTTGGTGGCGCTGTGGATGACGATGTCGAAGCCGAGGGCGAGCGGCTTTTGCAGGAGCGGCGAGAGGAAGGTGTTGTCGGTGATGGCCAGCAGGCCGTGGGCGTGGGCGATCTCCGCGACCGCGGCGAGGTCGGTGATGCGCAGGAGCGGGTTGGAGGGGGTTTCGACGAAGATGGCCTTGGTCCGCGGCGTGATGGCGGCGCGGAGCGCGTCCGGGTCGGTGCTGTCGCCGAAGCTGACGTCGAGCCCCCAGCGCTGGAAGACGGTGGTCAGGACGCGGTAGGTGCCGCCGTAGACGTCTTCGCCGGCGACGATGTGGTCGCCCGTCTGGAAGAGCAGGAAGACGGAGGAGAGGGCGGCCATGCCGGAGGCGAAGGCGAAGCCGCGGGCGCCGCCTTCGAGTTCGGCGATGGCCAGTTCCAGGGCTTCGCGGGTCGGGTTGTCGCTGCGGGCGTAGTCATACTTGCCGAGGTGTTCGGGATCCGGCTGGTGGTAGGTCGAGGTCTGGTAGACCGGGACGCTGGCGGCGCCGGTGAGCGGGTCGCGGTCGCGGCCGGCGTGGATGAGCTGGGTGGCGAAGTCCATGGGGTCTTGATTTTCGATTTTCGAATGCCGAATGGCAAATTTAACCTGAATTGGCCGCCGCGACGGCATGACGGGCATGAAGTCCGAGCCAAGGCCATCTTTTTCAATGGCTGGATCAAGTCAGAGGACGGCTTCAAGGTCGTCTTGGAGATCCTGGCACTCCTCGATGCCGATGGAGAGGCGGAGCAGGCGGTCGTTGATGCCGAGGCGGTCGCGGGTGGCGGGGTCGAGGTCGGCGTGGGTCTGGGCGGCGGGGAAGGTGATGAGCGATTCGACGCCGCCCAGGCTTTCGGCGAAGAGGAAGGTCTGGACGTTGGCCAGGATGTGGGGGACGCGGCCGGGGTCGGCGACTTCGAAGGCGATCATCGCCCCGGCGCCGGTGGCCTGGCGGGCGAGGGTGTCGCGCCCGGGGTGGCCGGGCAGGCCGGGATAGTGGACGCGGCGGACGTGGGGATGGTCGGCCAGCCAGGCGGCGAGCCGGCCGGCGTTCGCCTCCTGTTTTGCCAGCCGCAGCGGCAGGGTCTTCAGGCCGCGCAGCAAGAGCCAGGACTCCTGCGGGCCGAGGATGGCGCCGGCGGCGTTCTGGAAGAAGGCCAGGCGTTCGGCGAGTTCGGGGCGGTGGGTGGCGGCGATGCCGGCGATGACGTCGTTGTGGCCGCCCAGGTATTTGGAGGCGCTGTAGAGGACGATGTCGGCGCCGAGTTCGAGCGGCCGCTGGCGGCAGGCGGTGAGGAAGGTGTTGTCGACGATGGTCAGGGCGCCGGCGTCGTGGGCGGCGGCGGCGATGGCCGGGATGTCGGCGATTTTCAGCAGGGGGTTGCTGGGGGTTTCCAGGAAGACGCCGCGGATGCCGCAGCGGCGGAGGGTGGCCTGGACGGCGGCGCGGTCGGAGGTGTCGGCGTAGATGGTTTCGATGCCGTAGGGGCGGAAGAGCTTCTCGAAGAGGCGGAAGGTGCCGCCGTAGAGGTCTTCGGTGGCCAGGAGCCGGTCGCCGGGCTGGAAGAGGCGGAGCACGGCGTCGATCGCGGCCAGGCCGGAGGCGAAGGCCAGGGCGCGGGTGGCGCCTTCGAGGCGGGCGACGGTCTCCTCCAGCACCTGGCGGGTGGGGTTGGCGGTGCGGGAGTAGTCGAAGCCGGTGCTTTGGCCGAGGGCGGGGTGGCGGAAGGTGGCGCTGTGATGGATCGGCAGGGAGATGGCGCCGGTCTTGTCGTCCCAGCGGGCACCGGCCTGGGCGAGGAGGGTGTGGGGGTGGTGGTTTGGCATGGGTTGGGTGCGGCGGTGTGTGGGGGTGTGGTGATCCGGTTTGGGGTTTGATGGTGGCACTATAGCCCGGAATCAAAACAAAGTCAATCTCTTTGGTGATGTTGCTGGGCGGGGCGCGGACGGGCATGCCCTTGGGGACAGGGACAATACTCCCGTGCGGACTCCGCGCCGCCTTGGCGCCTGATGGCTTGATCCGCTGCAAAAGGGCATTACAGTTGACAGGTTGCAAGTTCGCTGGCGGTTTTGGGGCATCGGGCCAAGGCGAGGCGGCGATGGAGTCGAATCCCCCAACAAGCGTGGCTGGTGGCGCCGCGGCCGGCGTCCCGGCGGTGACGTCCAAGCCTGCCGCGCCGGGGCCGAAGCGCCCCGCCGCCCTCCTGGCCATTCGCGGGATGGCGCTGCTCTTCGGTGGCCATTGCCTGCTTTTCGGCTGGCTTGGCGGGCTGCCGCCCCTGGCCTTCTTGAAGTGGCATGTGCCGGCGGCGGTCCTGCTGTGGCTGCTGCTGGACATGAAATTCCACCACGAGCTTTCGTTTCGGCAAGGGGTTCTGACATTGCTGCTTTTCTTGGGCGAGGCCGGCGTGGGAAGCATCCTCAGCTTGCGGCTGAAATCGGCGGATATCCTGCGGCTGCCGGTGATCCGGCAGTCGGTGGGCTTCTATGCCGCGATGCGGAGCCACCCGTCGCCGGCGCACCTCCGACGGCTCCGGGGGGAGCCGGCGGGCGCCGTAGCCGCGACGCGGGAGAGGCTGGCCATTGCCCTGGCGGGCTGTGTGGGGGATCTGGCGACGCGGCAGGCGCTGGTGCAAATCCAGGGGCAGGCAGTCGCGGTGCGTGCCACCGGCCGGCCGGAGCCGGCGGCCCAACAGGTGCTGGAATCGGTTGCCGATTCGGCCCGGCTGACGGCCGAATACCTGCTGGAGCTGGAACAGTTGCGGCTCGCCGACTTTTTGGCTCCGGCCCGCATCCAGGCGGAGCGGGATTCGGATCGCAGCCTGGCCGTCGTGGATGGGGCGCGGGCGGCGTTGCGGCGCTTGCGGAACCAGCGCGGGGAGAGCCTTGCCGCCCGCCGCCGCGAGCTGGCGGCCCTGCGCGTGCCGGAGCGGAGCCCGTACCATCGCTTCCTGGCCAGCGACGCGGCGTTCGAGCGCTGGTATCAACTGGATGGCGAGGCCTTGGATCTGGCCGAGAAGCTGTTTTTGCAACTGGACGGCAACCGCGGCGCCTGGGAAGTCGGGGCGGCCGGGGGGATCGTCCCGCATGACCTGGCGTGGTGGGCGCGGCTGGCGCCCCAGCTCCAGCGGTTGGGGGAGCTGACGGCGCAGCAGAAGCGGCTGAAGCGGGCCGTGGTGCTGCGGCTGCAGGAGGTGGTCGCCGACATCCAGCAGGCGACACCGCCCTGACTGCGGCCGCGGCGGCCGGACCGGGTCAGATCACGTAGTCGAAGCCGCCCTTGCCGCGGCGGGCGAGGAGCCGTCGCTCCTCCTCGAGCAGGTCTTGGAAGCTGGTGCCATCATAGACCTTGGTGGTGGCGTCCTGCGCCCGTTGCCAGAGGCCGACGAAGATGCATTGGTCAACCAGCGGGCAACGGCTGCGCCCGGCGCCGCGGCAGTCCACCGGGGCGAGGGAGCCCTCCATGAGGCGGATCACGTCGCCGACACTGGTCTGGGCCGGTGGCCGCGGCAGGACGTAGCCACCTTTCTTGCCGCGCACCGAATCAACCAGCCCCGCGGCGCGCAACTGGTTGAGGATGTTCGCCAGGAACCGCTGGGGGATCGCCTGGGCCGTGGCGATCTCCTCGATCTTGGTCGGTTCGCCGCCGTGGCGCTTGGCGAGTTCGAACATGGCGCGGACGGCGTACTGGCATTTCTGGCTGACCATGAGCATGGGGCGGCTTCCTTCGGGGTTGCGGCCACCATACCGTGTGCCGGCGGATTTACAACACTAAAACGATGGATTATGGCCGCCGGCTCTGCCGCGCCAGCGCCGTTGCCGTTTCGCCGGCGGTTCGCCAAACCGTGGCGCCGCCACCCCCACCGCGGCGGCCAACTAGGGACAGGGGGGCCTTGGGGACAGGTGGCACCCCTCATGCCTCCGCGGGCTCCCGTGACCTCCGTGCGAAACCCAAGCTTGAGCGGCAGCCCCACCCGCTCCATGACTGTCGCCGCGCGGATGAGGCGGCGGGTTTCCCCAATTTATACCCTACAATTCAGCAGTTGTAATTCGTGGATTCTGCTTCCGGTTTCGGGCGGCTTGCAAAACTGGGGAAGGCGGCCTATGGTTCAGGTGAGAAAAGGTGAATAAAGGGGCGATTAGGTGAAAACGGCGCGGCCAACCACCACCACGGACAACGGCGAACGCTGGTTCCTCGGCGATGCGGAAGGCACCGTCGATTCCCAGCGGCGCGTCGCCATCCCCAGCACTTGGCGCGACCCGGAACCGGCCGCCAACCGCTTCGTCCTCCTCCCCGGCCGCCATGGCGCGCTCCAGCTCCTGCCCCTGCCCATGTTCACCACCCTCATCCAGAAACTGCGCCAGGTCTCCTTCGCCGACCCCCAGGCCGCCCTCGCCCTCGCCCACATCGGTTCGGTCGCCGCCGACTGCCAAGCCGACAAGCAGGGGCGGATCCTGCTCACCCCCAAACTGATGGCCCACGCCGGCATCGCCGACCGGCTCCGGCTCGTCGGCGCCGTCACCCACATCCAGCTCTGGACCCCCGAGGCTTGGGAAAAGCAGAAGATGGAGCCCGACCGCTGCCTGGACGTCATCAAGGCCCTCCAGGAACGCCCCGGCCCCCTGGCCGAAACCCTCGCCGGCCTGATCGGCAAGTGAATCCTGAACCCTGAACCCTGAACCCCACATGACCGAGTTCGAACACATCCCCGTCCTCCTCCAACCGGTGCTGGAACTGCTCCGCCCCGAAGGCTGCCGCCGCCTGGTCGACGGCACCCTCGGCGGCGCCGGCCATGCCGCCGCCCTCCTGGCGGCCGCCCCGGCGGACGCGGAACTGCTCGGCAGCGACCGCGACGACGCCGCGCTCGCCGCCGCCCGCGCCCGCCTCGCGCCCTTCGCCCCGCGTGTCCACCTTGTCCGCGGCAGCTATGCCCAAATGGCGGAGTTCGCCGCGGCGCTGGGCTGGGAAGACGCGACGGTGGATGCGATCCTGCTCGACCTCGGCGTCTCCTCCCCCCAGATCGACACCCCCGACCGCGGCTTCGCCCACCGCTTCGACGGGCCGCTGGACATGCGCATGGACCGCCGCCAGCGCCTCACCGCCGCCACCCTCCTGAACCACACCCCGGAAGCGGAACTCGCCCGCATCTTCCGGGAGTATGGCGAGGAACCCCAGGCCCGGCGGCTCGCCCACGCCATCGTCGAACGCCGGGAACGGCAACCTTGGGAACGGACCGCCGAACTGGCGGCGCTGGTCGGGAAGGTTGCCGGCCGGCCCTTCCAGCGGGGGCTGCCCGCCGCCACCCGCGTCTTCCAGGCCCTGCGCATCGCCGTCAATGGCGAGCTGGCGGAGCTGCGGGCCGGACTGGCCGCCGCCCTCCGCCTGCTCCGCCCCGGCGGCCGCCTCGCCGTCATCAGCTTCCACTCGCTCGAAGACCGGATCGTCAAGGAATTCATCCGCCACGAAGCCCTCTCCTGCGTCTGCCCCCCCGGCCTGCCCGTCTGCGTCTGCCAGAAGCAGGCGACCCTGCGGCCGGTGACGAAAAAGCCGGTCACGGCCGCCGCCGCCGAGCTGGCCGCCAACCGCCGGGCCGCCCCCGCCAAGCTCCGGGTCGCCGAGCGCCTGCCCGTGGCCGCCGCCCCGGCACCATCCCTTTCCCGCCAACCCTCCACTCCCCGCCCACCCCCGGAACGCCGGGCCGGAACCCCAACCCCGCCATGATGAACGAAGCCGTCCGCAACCGCCGCTACCGCAACCACCCCCGGGCCCTGCAGGTGAAAACCAGCAAGGGGCCGCACCCCCTCGCCGTCCGCTTCGGCATTCTCCTGCTGATGGTGCTGGCCGGCGGGATCTGCCACGTCTGGGTCACGGACTCCATCGAGAAGCGGGAGCGCGAACTCCGCAACCGCCAGAACCTCTTCGCCGACAACAGCCGCGAGATCGAGAACATCAAGCTCGACCTGGAGAGCCGGCGCACCTCCGAGTACATTTTCGCCGAAATCGAGAAACGCCGGCTCGGCCTCCGCCCCGCCGAAGCCGGCCAGCGCCGGATCGTGCGCCGCCGGCCGCTGCCACGCCTGGAATTGCCGGAGGACGAGTCGCTGCCGCGGCTGGACGAGGCCGGCTCCGGCATCTGACTCCCCGCCCCCGCCGCCCGGGCGGCGGCAAGGAACTCAAGGGAGAGGAGGAGCTTCAGGACGGCTGGCGTCCCTGGGGAGCCCCTGGCGCGGGGGCTCAGCCCTCGGCTGGCAGCACCGGTGCCGGCATCTCCGGCGGTGGAACCGCCGCGGCCGCCGGCTCCAGCGCCGGCCGCAGCTCCGGCTCCAGCGCCTTCAGGAACTCCAGGCTGAAGAGGCGGAAGAAGACCGTCACCGGCAAGAGCAGCACGGCGCCAAGATAGGGCAGGGCCAGCAGGCAGCCGGCGATGCAGCAGGTCACCAGCACGGCGGCGAGGATCGCCACGCCCGCCAGCAGGCCGAGCAGGAAGTGGGCGAGGAGGAAGGCGACGACGGCCGACCAGCGGCCCCGCAGCATCGCCAGCGTCCCGCGCCAGGCCTCCAGGCACCCCTGGCGCAGGGCGAACATGCGGGGGATGACGAACGCCTCCAGCAGGGAGGCAACCACCCCCAAGGCGAAGGCCGCCGTCACCACCAGCAGCAACAGCGGCAGCAGGCTCATGACCAGCGCCAGCGGCTCCGGTTTGCCGCCGCCGCGGATCAGCGGCAGCAGCGGCAGGATGCCGATCCCGATGGCGGCCAGAACCAGGAACAACGCCACCACGGTGAAACCGATGCGCCAGAGCATCAGGGAGCGGGCCTCGGCCCGGTATTCGCGCCAGGGAATGCCGATGCGCGGTTCGCCCGTCACCACATTGTCGAGGAACATGAACTTGCCGCGCGAGCTGAGCCAGAGCAGGAGCAGCCACAGCCCCACCCCGACCCCCACCGCCAGCAGCGCCAGGAGAAGCACCAGGGCGAGATGCTCGCCGCACCAGTGGCCGAAGCGCTGGAACGGTTCGGCGGCCGCGCCGGCCCGGCCGCCGCGGCCGCCGCGCCCCCCGCCAGGCAGGTTGAAGTTGCAGCCGCCGTCCGTCAAGGTGGCGAGCCAGGCGCAGAAGCCAAAGGTGAACCAGCGATAGGCCTCGAACGGCTGGAACAGCAGCCGCTTCATGCCGGCCCACGCCTGGCGGGCGCAGTCCCAACCGAGCCGCCAGAAATCGCTGAAGGCCATCTGGGGATCCCTCCTTGCCACCGCCCACCGCCCGCCCGTGCCGGCCGGCTCAGTCCATGACGCGTTCCACTTCGATGTCCGCGCTGACCTGTTCGCGCAGGATGCGCTCGATGCCGTTCTTCAGCGTCATCGTGGCGTGCGGGCAGCAGCCGCAGGCGCCCTGGAGCCGGAGCTTGACCTTGGTCCCGGCCACGTCCACCACTTCCAAATCCCCGCCATCCGCCTGCAAGTGGACGCGGAGCTTCTCCAACATTTCACGAATCGAGGTTTCGAGTTCCATGGCAGCGGCCTTCCGTTCTGGCGGCGTCCAGCCGCCGGGTTGTCCTGAATCAGCCATACTGTAATCCCTGATTCCGCGCCGGGCGGCGGCCGGGCTACGGCCGGGCTTCGGCCCGGCGGAGCTGGTCCAGCCGCTTGAACAGGTCGGTCACGGTCGGGAATGGCCGCAGCCATTCGCCCGTGCGGAGCTGGTCGGCCGGCAGCAACAAGGCCGCGACCCCTTCCCGGTACAAGGCGGGGGCGATCGCCTGCCGCCGGAGCAGCTTCTCCGCCCATGTCGCCGCCTGGGCCGGATTGCCGCGGAGGTGGGCGACCCGGGCGCGCAGGAGCAGGCCGGAAGCGGTGGTGGAGGTGGGCGGCAGCGCCAGCCGCGCAATTTCGTTGCGGGTGCGGTCGGTGAAGCTCGGCCAGGCGCGGGCCAGGGCGACTTCGAGGCCGGCGCCGAGGTCGGGATCGGCCAACAGCGTTTCGGCGCGGCCACGGTCCGTGGCGGCCAGCGCCTCCAGGTCGGCGGCGGTGCTGGCCAGCAGGTGGTGCCGGGCGCGCTCCAGCCGGGCGTCGTCCAAGGCCAGTTCGCGGATCGGGGCGGCCAGGTCATTGAGCCGCGGCTCGCCGGCCAGCAGCCCGCGGTCGTAGGCGGCCACGAGCTGGCGGTAGCGCTGGCAGGCTTCCCGCCGCTTGAGGTCGGCGAGGGTGCGCCGCTCGCCGGCCAGCCACTCCTGGTAGCGGGGCGCGGCCGCCAGCGGCGCGGCATAGGCCAGCAGCGCGTTGAGTTCAGCTTCCGCCTGGACGCTGGCCGCAAACGGCAGCCGGCGGCGGTAGCGCTCCACGGCCTGCAAGGCGGAAACCAGGTCAAGGGCCTGGGTCAGCTCCGGCTGCACCGCCAGCTCCTTTTGAGTCAGCCGCAGCAAACGCTCCGCTTCGTCGAGCCGGCCACTGAGCAACAGACGGCGGGCGCCCTCCAGGCGGATGGCCAGCAGGTTGCGGTCGCGCATCCGGACGAAACTGTCCTGCCCCGGATGCAGGTCCAGGAGCCGCCGGGCGGCGTGGTCGGCGGCCTGGAGGTCGTTTTGCCCCAGCGCCTGGAAAAAGTCCCGAGTCACCTGTGCGGTCAGGTGGTCGGCCGCGGGCGGGGGCGCCCGGCGGCAGCCGGCGAGGCCGGCCGGGAGCAGGAGCAGGGCCACCGCCCAGAGGTGCGGCAGCCAGGTTCGGCAGGCTTGGTCTATTGCTTTCTGCATTTTCCCATTCACATTAAGATGGTTCGCCCAACATAACCTACGGTGGAGCAAATCCCAACATGGTGACGCGGATTGACCAGCGCCTGCCGGCCGACCTCCGGCCGGTGGAATTCCTGCCCCATTTCCAGAGGTACCCCCACGGTTCGGTGCTGGTCAGCTTCGGCGCGACCCGGGTGATCTGCTCGGTCTCCGCCGTGCCCGGCATCCCGCGCTGGATGAAGGAACAGGGGAAGGCGGGCGGCTGGCTGACGGCCGAATACGCCATGCTGCCCGGCGCCACCGCGGACCGCTGCCCCCGGGAGGGCGGCCGCGGCGGCCCCTCCGGCCGCAGCCAGGAAATCCAGCGGCTGGTCGGCCGCAGCCTGCGGGCCGCGGTGGACCTGGAAAAGCTCGGCGACCACACTCTCCACGTCGATTGCGACGTGCTCGACGCCGACGGCGGCACCCGCTGCGCCGCCATCACCGGCGCCTCCGTGGCGCTGGAGCTGGCCCTGCGCCAGCTCCAGGCCGCCGGCGAGCTGAAGGAATGGCCCTTGCGGGAGCACGTGGCCGCCGTCAGCGTCGGCATTGTCGCCGGCGAGCCGGCGCTGGATCTCTGCTACGCCGAGGATTCCGCCGCGGCCGTGGACATGAACGTGGTCATGACCGCCGGCGGCCGCTTCGTCGAGGTGCAGGGCACCGCCGAAGGGGAGCCATTCGACGAGGAGGAGATGCAGGCCATGCTGGCGCTGGCCCGGCGCGGCCTGGCGGAGCTGTTCGCGCGGCAACGGCAGGCGCTGGCCGCCGCCGCGGACTGACCCCGAGATTTCCGATTCCCAAAGTTCGCCGTTCAAAGTTCAAAGTTCATTCGCTGTTTGCCCCCTCCCCCCCACTTCCCCTGGAAGGAGCCCCCCATGATGCCCGCCTGGATCCGCACCCTCGCCACTGCCCTGGCCATCCTGGCCACCGTCCCCGCCTTGCACGCCCAGAAGCCGCCGCCCCAGGAAGCCGCCGCCGAGGGCAAGAGCGGAATGGTCGCCCTCCCCTGCGGCCTCGCCAAAGGCTTCACCACCACTGCCGCCCGGCCGTTCCGCAAGATTGATTCCGCCTTGCGCGACGGCAAGACCGAGATCGAAGAGGCCGCCCTTGACCGGGGCGAGGCCGAGGATCGCCCGCCACCGCCCGGCCGCCGCTACGCCATCGTCCGCGTTGCCCTCAAGGCCGGCCGCAGCCTCAGCCGCTACGACTACGCCTTGCGGATCGGCGACGCCACCTACGACGCGCTGGCGGTGACCCCCACCCGCTCGGCCTTCGATGAGCGGCTGGTCAAGGTCGCCCGCGGCTTGCAGGAGAAGCAGCCCAAGGAGGCCGACCTGATCTTCCTGGTGCCCAGCGACACCCGCGACGCGCTGCTCGTCCCGGCGCTCCCCATGACCCTGCCGCCGGAACCCCAGAAGCTGCCCTTGCCAGCGCTGAAAGATTGAGCATGCCTGCCGAAACCGCCCCCGCCGCCCGCCCCGCCGGAGCTTGGCTGGTGGACAGCGCCTTCTTCCTCGCGGGGCGCCTGCCCTGGCGCGCCACCGGCTGGCTTGGGCGCGGCCTGGGCTGGCTCCTGGACGGCATCCTCCGCTTCCGCCGCCGCTTCGTCGAGGAGCAGCTCCGGCTGGCCTTTCCGGAACTGGCCGCCGCCGAGCGCGCCGGCCTCCGCCGCCGCTTCTACCGCCATTTCGGCCGGCTGGCGGCCGAACTGCTGCGGCTCCCCTCCTTGGGCACGGCGGAACTGCGCCGCCGCACGGTGATCGAGGGGGAGGGGCATCTCCAGGCCGCGCTGGCCCGCGGCAAAGGCGCCTTCATCCTCGCCGCCCACCTCGGCAACTGGGAGATCGGCCTGGCCACCGCCGCCTGCCGCGGCATCAACCTGGAAACCGTGGTGAAGGAGGTCAAGGGTGCCCTTGGCCAGTATGCCATCGACCGCATCCGCGGCGCCCACGGCGTGCGCACCATCCCCCGCCGCAACTCCGCCTTCCGCATCCTCCGCCAGCTCCGGGCCGGCGGCCTGGTCGGCTTCGTGCTCGACCAGAACATGACCGCCGACGAAGGGGTCTTCGTCGAGTTCTTTGGCCGGCCCGCCTGCACCATGCCCGGCCTGGCCGTGCTCGCCAGCCGCCACGGCACCCCCGTCATCCCCATCCAATTCTGGCGCGACGAGGCCGGCGGCGGCACCTTCCATGCCCGCTTCCACCCGGAAATCCCCTGGGAGGCGACCGGTGCCGGCGCGGAGGCCGACGTGCGCCACAACACCGCCCGCTACACCCGCCAGATCGAGGCGCTGATCCGCGAACGTCCCGAGCAGTGGCTCTGGCTGCACAAGCGCTGGAAGACCCGCCCGCCACCGCCGCGGTGACCGCTGGCGGCATGGCGGCGGCGCATGCGCGCCGCCCCTGCCGCGTCGGGAAGCCCGGTCAGCCCTGGCGCAGGCGGCGGACGATGTCGTCGCCGACCTGGCTGGTGGTGGCGGTGCCGCCGAGGTCCGGGGTGACGCAGCGGCCGTCGCTGACCGAGGCGAGGACGGCGGCCTCGATGCGGGCGGCGGCCTCGGGATGGCCGAGGAAGTCGAGCATCATGGCGACGCTGCGGATGGCGGCCAGCGGGTTGGCCAGCCCCTTGCCGGCGATGTCCGGCGCGGAGCCATGCACCGGCTCGAAGAGGGAGGGATGCTTCCGCTCGGGGTTGAGGTTGGCGCTGGGGGCGAGGCCGATGCTGCCGGCGATGGCGCCGGTGAGGTCGCTGAGGATGTCGCCGTACATGTTGGAGCAGACCAGCACGTCATAGTCCTGGGGGCGCTGGACGAGCTTCATGACCATGGCGTCGACGTAGACCTTGTCGAGCTGGATGTCGGGGTAGTCGCCCTTGATGTCGTCCAGCACCTGGTCCCAGAAGAGCATGCCGATCTTGAGGGCGTTGGACTTGGTGACCATGGTCAGACGCTTGCGCGGGCGCTGGCGGGCGAGGTCGAAGCCGTAGCGGAGGATGCGTTCGACCCCCTTGCGGGTGTGGATGTTGGTCTGCAAGGCCATGCCGTCGGGGGTCTGCCCCTTGAAGAAGCCGCCGCAGGTGACGTATTCGCCTTCGGAGTTCTCGCGGACGATCACCAGGTCAATGTCCGCCGGCACGCGGCCGGCCAGCGGCGTCCGGACGTTGGGGAAGAGCTTGGCCGGGCGGACGTTGGCGTACTGGTCGAAGACCTGGCGCATCTCGATCAGCGGCTGCACGGAGATGTGGTCGGGCACTTGGGCGGGGAAGCCGAGGGCGCCGAGGTAGATGGCGGGGAATTCGGCGAGGATCTTCAGGTAGTCCGCGGGCACGCACTTGCCGGTCTGCGCCCAGTGGCGCTGGCCCCAGTCGAACTCGACCAGGTCCAGCTTGAAGCCGCCGAGGTCGGCGACGGCCTTGAGGGCGTTCATGGCTTCGGCGGTGACTTCGATGCCGATGCCGTCACCGGGATAGACGGCGATGCGATGCAGGGTCATGGCGCGGTTCCTCGGGTTGGGGCGGCGGAAAAAGGGGTTGGAGCGGAAGCGCCAAATATACCACGCCGCCGCGCCGCCGCCGGCGCTCGAGTTCGCCGAGGTCGCCGAGGCGGGCCAGGGAGTTGTTCGTCGTGTCGGCGTGCGGCACTGCGGGGATCCCCTCCCCGGAGAGCGACGCCAGGCGGCGGCGGAACCCCTCGTTGCCCTCCTGGAACGCCCGGCGCGACTCCGCCAGCGTGCAGAGCATCAGCACCGCCATCAGCAGCAGTACCCTGGCCTCGTACTTTGCGAGTCAGCAGCGCGAACTAATGAGACTCTTCACCGCTGGCGGGGCGCCGGGGGCTGCCGGGCCGCGGGGCGCCGGCGGCGCGCAGTCAGGCTTGCTGCATGGCTTCGCAGAGGTTCCGCAGGGCCATGTTCTGGATTTGGCGGATCCGTTCGCGGGTGAGGCTGTACTGGGTGGCGATGGCCTGGAGGGTCTTCGGGGGTTCGCCGGTGATCCCGTAGCGCATGGTGATGACCGTGCGCTTGCGGTCGTCGAGCTTGTCCAAGTGCTGCAGCACCTGCTTGCCCAGTCCCGCGGCGGCGGCGGCGGGGGTCGTGGCCAGCGTTTGCAGCGCTTCGTGGATCTCGGTGGCGGAGAGTTTCGCTTTCTTGCCCATGGTGGGAATGGAACCTTTCATTTGGCGCCGGACTCGGCAAGCCCGGGCTCGTCATCCATCAAGGATTTGAGTTTGGCCATGGCGAGGTTCTGGATCTGCCGGATGCGTTCCCGCGTCCGGCCGACTTCGGTGCTGACCTCTTCCAAGGTGCGGGGCGGCTCGCCATCGAGGCCGAACCGCATTTTCAGGATCTGTTTTTCACGCGTGTCCAGCCCTTCGAGGAGCAGGAGCAGCCGCTGGGTGGTTTCATCGTTGCTGATGGCCATGTCCGGGGTGGCGGCCCCCTGGTCGGCGATGATGTCCTCGAACTTGCCCTGCTCCCCCTCCTGGATGGCTTCATTGAGGGAGAAGCTGGTCAGGTCCGCGACCTTGAGGCCGCTGACCGTGCGTTCGCTGAAATCGAGATAGGTGGCAATCTCCGTGTCGCTCGGCTCGCGGCCGAACTCCTCGGCGAGGCGCAGCCGCGCCAGCTTGATTTTGTTGATCTTGCCGGCCGACTGCACCGGCACCCGGATGGTGCGGCTTTGGTTGGCCAGGGCGCGGCGCATGGACTGCTTGATCCACCACGCCGCGTAGCTGCTGAACTTCGCCCCCTTGGCGGGGTCGAACTTCTCCACCGCCCGCATCAGGCCGATGTTGCCTTCCGAGATCAAGTCGAGCAAGGGCAGCCCCAGCCCCTTGAAGTCATGGGCGATTTTGACCACCAGCCGCAGGTTGCTTTTGATCAGTTTGGCGCGCGCCTCGTCCGACCCGGCGGCGATCTCCTTGGCGAGTTTGACCTCTTCCTCCCCTTTGATCAGGGGGATCTGGCCAATCTCCTGCATGTAGACCTTCATGGTGTCGTTCTTGGTCGGCATCCAAACGGTCTCCCCGCAGCCCGCGACGCTGCTGTTTCCCCGCGTGAACGGTGCGCCTGCCGGGTGAACCCCGGCGGCCCCGATAGTATAGCGGGTTGTCAACCCAAGTCAACCCCCCCGGCCGGCATGGCCGAACCCGCTCCGGACGCCACACCTATGCAGACAACCGCCGCCGCCGCCGGTTCCCGCCGCCGCGGGGCATTGCATCTTGGGCAATGATGCGCCATGCTATGGGGCCAGGGTGTCGCTGGCGCCTTGCAATGGCTGCGCCACGCAGATTCAAGGGGCACGAAGTCAAATTGAAGGAAGGATGATGGAAAGCTGGCAACGGCAGTTGCTCCACTGGCTGGAGGCGCACCGGCTCCCCGCGGCGCCGGCCGGCGCCGCCACCGCCGTCGCCGCGCCGGAGCTGTTGGCGCTGGCCGTGGCCCGGGCGCTGGCGGGCAATCCCGGCGGGCGGCTGCTGGTCCTGGCCGCGGAGCCGCACACCGCCGAGGCGCTGCTGGCGAACCTGGAGACGTTCCGGCGGCTACTCGGGGAGCCGCGGCCGCTGCACTTGCTGCCGCCGGCCGGGAATCCGCTCAAACGCCAGTGGATGCCCGAGAACGAGGCGGCCCGCAGCGCCACGCTGGCCGCCGCGGCGGCGGGGGCGCCGGCCGTGTTCGTCGCCGCCATCGCCGCCGCGCTGGCGCCGACCTTGCCGCCGGCGCGCTTCACCCAGCACTGCCTGGACTTGGCCGCCGGCGACCCGCGCTGGGCCCCCGAGACGCTGGCCGCCGCCCTGACGGCGCTGGACTACGACAACGAGATCGAGGTCCACCAGCCGGGGGAGTTCGCCCGCCGGGGCGGCATCCTTGACCTCTTTTCGCCGCTCTATCCCGACCCGGTGCGCATCGAGTTCTGCGGCAACGCGATCGAATCGCTGCGCTTCTTCCGGGCCGACACCCAGCGCTCCGACCGCCCCGTGGAACGCATCCGCGTCGTCCCCCGCGGCGCGACCTTGGCGGGGGAGGGAGTGGGGATGGCCGCGGCGGCGGCCACCTTCCTGGACTATTTTGAGGGGAGCGCGCCGCTGGTGCTGTGCGACCCTGAGGGGATGAGGCGGCACTTGGAGCGGTTCGCCCTGGAGCTGCTGCCGGCGTGGGACGCGCTCCTGGCCTCGCCCCGGCCGCGCCTGGAGCTGCGGCCGCCGCCCGCCGAATCCGCGCCCTCCGGGACGGCGGCCGACTCCGCCGCCGCCGAGGCCCTCCCCGCCGCCGAGCTTTTCGGGGCGAACCTTGCCGCCTTGGGGGCGGGCACGGAGAAATGGGGGTGGGAGGAGACGCGCCGGCGGCTGGCGGAGTGGCAGGGGCGCGGCTGGCGACTGGTCGCCTTCTGCGCCACCGAGGGTGACGCGGAGCGGCTCCGCCAGCTCCTGGCGGAGGCGGCGGCGACCCGCGCCCTGCCCCTGGCCACCTGGGCCGCCCCCCTCGACAATGGCTTTTTCCTGCCCGCCGCCCGGCTGCTCGTGCTCACCGAACGCGAGCTGTTCGGGCGCCACGGCGCGGCGCGGCCGGCCCGCCCCTCCCCCTACCGCGCCGAGAATTGGGTGCGCGAAGCCGGCGAGCTGGAGGAGGGGGAATATGCCGTGCATGCCGCCCATGGCATCGGCATCTACCACGGCATCAAGGAGGTGGAGACGGGCGGGCGGTTGCAGGAGGCGCTGGAGCTGGAGTTTGCGGACTCCGCACGGCTGTTCGTGCCGCTGGACCAGATCCACCTGGTGAGCCGCTACGTCGGCGGCAGCAAGCGGCTGCCGCAGTTGAGCCGGCTCAGCGGCGCCGCCTGGCGCCACGCCCGGGAGGCCGCCGCCGCCGCCGCCCAGGACCTGGCGGCCGACCTGCTGCGCCTCGCCGCCCTGCGGGCGAACGCGCCCGGCACGGCCTTCCCCGAGGAGAACAGTTGGGAGAAACTGTTTGCCGTCGCCTTCCCCTATGCCGAGACCCCCGACCAGGCGAAGGCGATCCAGGATGTGCTGGCGGACATGGCCCGGCCGCGCCCCATGGACCGGCTGGTCTGCGGCGACGTCGGCTACGGCAAGACCGAGGTCGCCATCCGCGCCGCCTTCCGCGCCGTGCTCAACGGCCGGCAGGTGGCCGTGCTCGTGCCGACCACCATCCTCGCCGAGCAGCATGGGCGCTCCTTCCACGAACGGATGGCGGAATATCCGGTGCGCATCGGCGTCCTCTCCCGCCTCAAGACGAAAGGGGAGCAGCGCCGGCTTTTGGCGGAGGCGGCCGAGGGCAGCCTCGACATCCTCATCGGCACCCACCGGCTGCTCCAGCCGGACGTGCGCTTCCGCAACCTCGGGCTGCTGGTGATCGATGAGGAGCAGCGCTTCGGCGTCGAGCACAAGGAGCGGCTCAAGGCATTCCGCGCCGAGGTCGACATCCTCACCCTGACCGCGACGCCGATCCCGCGCACCCTCTACTTCAGCCTGGCGGGGCTGCGCGATTTCAGCACGATCATGAGCCCGCCGGTGGACCGGCTGCCGATCGCCACCACCGTCTGCCCCTTCGACCGGGCGCTGGTGCGCGAGGCGATCCTGCGGGAGCTGGAGCGCAAGGGGCAGGTCTACTTCCTCCACAACCGTGTCCAGAGCATCCACGGCTTTGCCGCGCGGCTGCGGGCGCTGGTGCCCGAGGCGCGCATCGGCGTCGCCCATGGCCAGATGCATTCCGACGAGCTGGAGGTGGCGGTCGGCCAGTTCCTCGACGGCGAGACCGACGTGCTGGTCTGCACCACCATCATCGAGTCGGGCGTGGACATCCCCAACGCCAACACCATCCTCATTGACCATGCCGAACGGTTCGGCCTTGCTGAACTCTACCAGCTCCGCGGCCGGGTCGGGCGCTACCATCACCAGGCCTATGCCTACTTCCTCCTGCCGCCCCATGGCGGCCTGCCCGACAACGCCCGCCAGCGCCTCGCCGCCATCCGCCGCTACACCCAGCTTGGCGCTGGCTTCAAGCTCGCCTTGCGCGACCTTGAGATCCGCGGCACCGGCAACCTGCTCGGCGCCGAGCAGAGCGGCCACATCGCCGCCGTCGGCTTCGACCTCTACTGCCAGCTCCTCAAGGAGGCGGTGGCGCGCCTGGAGAAGCGGCTGGCGCCGCCGCCGGCGGAGCTGCCGCTGACCATTGACGGGCTGGTGGTCGCGCGCCACGACCGGCTGGGGCGGCAGACTGCCGCCGTCCCCCCGGAATACGTCGGCGCCGAACGCACCCGGGTTGAAATCCACCGCCGGCTCCGGCTGTGCGCGGATTGGGCGGCGGTGGATGAGCTGGCCGCGGAGCTGGGCGACCGCTTCGGCCCGCCGCCGGCCTGCGTCCTGGCGCTGCTGGAGCTGCACCGGCTCCGGCTCCTGGCCCAGCGCGCCGGCCTGCGGGCGGTGACGGTCCGCGGCCGGGAGGCGCTGCTGGAGACCGCCGCCGGCCTCGTCCGCCACCAGGGGCGCCTGCCGCGGCTGCGGGGCGGCACGGTGCTGGAGCGGCTCGGCGAACTTCGCGCGCTGCTGGCGGCCCTCCCCGCCGGCGGCGCGGGGGCTAGCCCTTGACGGCGCCCATCTGGATCCCCTTGACCATGTGCTTCTGCATGATGATGAAGAGGACGACCATCGGCAGGACCGACATGGTGACCCCGGCCATCAGCAGGTGGGTGGTCTGGCCGCGCGACGAATCGAAGTAGAGCAGGCCGATGGGCAGGGTGTATTTGTTGATGGACTTGAGCATGACCAGGGGCCAGAAAAAGCTCTGGTAGTTGCCCATGAAGGTGAAGATCGTCAGGGTGATGAGGCCGGGGCGGGCGAGGGGCAGGATGACGTCCCAGTAGAGGCGCCATTTGCTGGCGCCGTCGATTTCGGCGGCTTCGTCCAGGCTGGTGGGGATGGTCATCATGAATTGCCGGAGCATGAAGGTGCCGAAGGCGGAGAAGGAGGCGGGGACAATCAGGCCCAGGAAGGAATCCACCCAGCCGAGGGTGATCATGATCTGGTAGTTGGGGATCATGACCACGAGTCCGGGCAGCATCATGGTTGAAAGGTAGAGCAGGAAGCACTTGTCGCGGCCGGGCCAGTTCAGGCGGCTGAAGCTGAAGGCGGCGAGGGAGCTGGTGAAGACTTGGAGGAAGGTGACCCAAGTGGCGACGAAGAGGCTGTTCCAATAGAACCGGCCGAAGGGGATGACGTTGAAGACCTCCGCATAGTTCCCCCATTGGAACGCCTTGGGCATCCATTCCGGGAGGCCGATTTCGGAAAGTTCCTTGAGGCTGGTCAGGACCATCCAGAGGAACGGCAGCATGAAGGCGAGGCTCATCCCGACCAGGAGCAGGTGCAGGAGGCTGATGCCGAGGGCCTCCTTCTGGATGCTGCGGTCCTTCGCCTCTTTCCAGGACGCCGCCCTGGCCTCCTGGCTCACCCCGAGCATTTCTTCAGTCGTTGACATATTTGCTCCCGAACTTCCAGTTGATCATGGTGACCGTGAAAACCATGGCGAAAAGCATCCAGGAGATGGCGGAGGAATAGCCGAGCCGCCCGGTGGCGAAACCTTCGTTGTAGATGAAATAGCTGAGGGTCGTGGTTGAGCCGGCGGGGCCGCCCTGGGTCATGGTCCTGGCCATTTCGAAGCCGCCCTGCAAGCCGCCAATGACGGTCATGACCACAATGAAGAAGGTGATGGGGGCGAGCTGCGGCCAGACCACGTGCCAGAATTTCTGGAAGGGGCTGGCGCCGTCAATGTCGGCGGCCTCCTCCAGTTCCGGGGGGATGTTGCTCAGGCCGGCCAGATAAAGGAGCATGTTGTTGGAGCCGATGGCGCCCCACAGCCCCATGATCATGATGGCCGGCTTGGCCCATTGGTAGCTGGCCAGCCAGTCGGGGGGCGTCAGCCCTTCGGCGGCGGCGGCCATGGCGGGAAGGTTGTGGAAGACGACCGCGAAGCCGAGGAGGATGAAGGTCGGCACCAGGGCGGCCATGGCGAGCGTGAATGCCGTCCCCACCCGGCTCCAGGTTGCGCAATGGAACTCCCGGCCCGCCCCTACCCGGACGGCTTGGATGCCCGCCACAATGGCGGCGGCGGCGGGGATTCCGATCTTCATGATGCCGAGAGGCGACCAGGTGGCGACGAAATAGATCGGCAACAGGGTGAAAAAGGCGCCGATGCCGAGGGCGCAGTGCCCGATCTCACCGTCCCGCCAGTGGTTGGCCAGGGAGCGGAGGATGTGGTTGACGATCCAAACCATCAGCAGTGCGCAGAGCAGGATCAGCCCGCCCATCACCCAAGGGGGGAGTTGGTTCACGGCTTTGCCCAGGGCGGCAAGCAGCGGTGCGAGCACGGCGTTGATGGGGCCGGTCTGGGGGCTGTAGAGCTTTTTCCAGAGCAGGTAGACGGCAACGCCCGAGGTGAAGTTCGGGAGATAGAAGAGCACCCGGTAGACCGTCTGGCCGAAGAGGATGCCGCTGATCAGGGTGATGCCGCCGATTCCGGCGATCAGGATCACGACGGCGGCGGCCCCCAGCCCCACCAGCGTGAGCAGGAGGCAGGAAGCCAGGAGGATCGCGCCCGGCAGGAGGATCTTGAAGGCGCCGGACTTCTTCCCCTTCAGGTCCTTGTTCAGCAGGATGGCGGCGAACAGGCTGCCGGCGATGGCGACGGGCGCCCCCATCATGAGGAAGAGGGTGTTGCCCAAAAAGCGCCAGAAATCACGCTCCTGGAAAAGCCGGATGAAATTCTTGAAGCCGACGAACTGGATGCTCTCCTCGGGGTGGAACATGTTGTGCAGGGTCAAGTCCCAGTTGCTGAACGCCAGCACCATGCTGAAGAGCAGGGGCAGGGTGGTGAAGGTCAGGAACCCGAGGATGTTGGGCGTGAGGAAGCCAACGCCCGCCAGCAGGTTGGTGATTTTTTTGCTTCGCATCCTATTCCGCCTCCAGCCAGCCCATGTCCTTGTAATACTTCTTGTGGAACGGATTGCTGATCAGTTCCAGCGGAACCTTTTTCCCGGCCTTGCGCAATCCGTCAATCTTTTTTTGGATTGCCAGTTGCCGGTTGTATTCCGGCCGAAGCTTGGGATTCTCTTTCAGTTTCCGGGCGATTTCCTCATTGATCCGCTGCTCGCAGAGCTTCACTGCGTCTTCGGGTGACATCAGGTTGGAAAGGACGGCGTCCCGGCAGTCTTTCATGTAGTTGTTGTAGACCAGGTTATTGGAGACGAAGGGGGATTTGGTCATGACAATGGAAATGGCCACGGCATCCTGGGCGAATTTCTTGTGGACCCGCCATTCGTTCGGGAACTCCTTCGGCTGGAGATATTCTTCGCGCAAGGTGTAGATGGGGTTGGGCGGGAGGGCGTCGGCATCCGCCACAATGTTCATGTTGTACTCCTCGCTGGCAAGGTAGGCCAGGAAATACTTGGCCAGTTCCTTGTGCTTGCCGCCTTTATAGACAAACGCGGCCCTTGTCGCGATGGTGGTGTTGGGATAGCCGCCATTGGGGAATTCGACGGCGTCAAGTTCCAGCTTGCCGAATTCGCGGAACTGGATCAGCGCATAGCGGCCGACGGGGACCATCGCGAATTTGCCGCTGAAGAAGAGCTGGAAGCCCGCCCCGCCGTAGCCGACCTCGCTGGTGAAGGAGGCGCTTTCGGCGGCGGATGGGACGAGGTGATCCTCATTGATCCATTTCTTGTTGAGCTTGAGGGCGTTCCGGTAGCCGTCATGGCCCGCTCCCGTCAACTGCGCCCGGGTCAGCGTCTCGTTGAACACATCGGTGCCGAAGGAGCGCATCAGGGTGAGGATGTCGATGTCCGCGCTCCAGAAGTACTGGCGCCTTTCCAGCCCGCGGTTGGCGACCGCGACAAACTCCTTCCCCCGGCGCTCGAACTCGGCGATGTCCCAGCGCATCGGCGGCGCTTCCAGGCCAAGTTCCTTGAAAATCCCGAGGTTCACAAAAAACATGTTCGCGGAGACATTGCAGGGGAAGAGGTACTGCCGGCCCTGCACCTTGAGGTCGTCCTCCAGCGACGGATAGGTCTTCGCCGGATCGAACCCCAGCCGCTTCGCGTCCTCGGTGACGTCTTCCATGATCCCCATCTCCTGGAAGTAGATCACGTCGCCACCCCCGCAGTCCATCACATCGCCGCCGACCCCGGAAATGCTCTGGATGATCAGCTTGGATGGTTCCCGGTTGGCGCTGTCGATCCGCAGTTCGCAGTCCGGATAGTTGTTCTTCCGCATCCACTCCCCGAAGTTCTGGATTTGCAGGGTGCGGGCGGGGTTGTTGTCGGTGACCCAGTAGATGACGGGCTTGTCGGCGGCGCGCTCGCTGGTGAGCCAGAAAGTCACCAGGCTGGCGCCGACGAGAATGCTCAAAAGTGTGGCAAAGAGGTATTTCAAAAGAATGGCTCCAGTTGAAATTTCCGTTCGGCGTTCAGGTTGGGGCGGTGGGGCAAGGGGGGCGGCCTTGGCAAATGGGGCGCCATCCCGAAGGGGAAGGCCGGCAAAAGCGGGGCGCGCCATCCGCCGCCCGAGGCCGTCCAGAACCGGGTAATATCTCCCGGAAAGGGGGGAGATGCAAACGCTTGGGACTTGAAATTTGAAATTGGGGAATCGGGATTCGGCGCCCCATGCACTTTCACCCGGGGATGGCCACGCATTCGATGCCGAAGGCGGCGGCGACCTTGCGGATGGCCGCGGCGCGGTGGCCGAGGCCGAGGGCGAAATGGTGGGTGGGGCCTTCGGCGACCCAGCGGGTGAGGAAGGTGCGCACGTCCGGCTTGAACCGGCCGTGGGTGTTGGTGTTGCCGGTGGGCGGGACCGGGCCGGCGACCGACTCGCCCTCGGCGACGATGAACTTGAACTTGCCGTCGGCCTTCACCCCGATGCTGAGCATGGTGATCGGGCCGTCCTTGATCCGGAATTCGACGCTGGCGCCGGAGCCGGGCTTGCCGTGGTACTGCTTGAGGCTGCGGATGACCGGCTGGCCAGCGGCGATGTTGAGGTGGTGCGGGCCGTCGTGGCCGACGAGGACGGAGTCGCGGCGGAAATCAACGGGGTGGAACTCGGCGAAGCTGCCGCCCATGTCGAGCCGGTCCAGGATCATCATGGCCACGCAGGTCTTGAGGTCGAACTCGCCGCACATGGGGAAGCCGGCGCTGGTGAGCAGGGAATTGCCGACGATGAGGTTGGTGACCAGTTCGCGCATGGGGGAGCCGGGCTCGGCCTCGTAGTAGTAGGCGAGGCCGTCGAGCGCCTTGTCCTCGATGAACCGCTCCAGGGCGACGGCGGCGCGGGCGGCGGTGGCGAGGTCCTTGTCGGTGAGCTTGGTGGTGAGGGGGTCGGAGACCGGGTCGGGGGTGGCGAAGAACTCCAGGATTTCCCGGCTCTTGGCGGCGATGGCGTCCGCGGAAACGTCCCGGTAATGCTTCATGATCTGGTCGGGCTCGCACTGGACGACGTGGGCGCCGAAGGCGGCGGTGACGGCGGTGGGGTCGGTCTGCATGTCGAGCATGGCTTCGAGGACGTGGCCCAGGTGGCCGAAGCGGGCGCGGCGGAGGGAGTGGACGGCCTTGGCGACGGCGCACCATTCGGCAATGGCGGCGTCGGCCACGGGGTCGTCGTGGAGGGTGCCGAGGATGACCTCCGGCGCCGGCCGCCCCATGCGGATGGCGACGCCGGTGAACTCGGGCACGGAGCAGAAGTCGTCGTTGCAGAGTTGGACGTAGGTCCGGGCGTTCGGATAGTCCATGGCCTTGAGCGGCTGGAGCGCGGCCAGGACGACGGGGATCTTGAGGTCGCGGACGATGGCGCCGAAGGTTGCGGAGGTCGCATAGGTGAGCATGTCCACGAAGAGGAGGTCGGGATCGAACGCCTTGATTTGGGGCAGTGCGGCCTGGGCGGCCTGGGCGTTGTCAACCATGCCGAAGCACTGGACCTTGACGCCATGGGCGCCGACCTTCCCCAGGAAGACGTCAAGCTTGCCCATCAGCTCGTCGCGCAGTCCGGGGAACTGCCCCCAGTAGGTGTCGAGCCCGACGCCGATGACCGCGACGTTCGCCGTGAGTTCATTCCGCCGTTTGACTTGCATGGGTGGATCCTTCCGTTTTGCGTCCAGTTCAAGCGAGAATTTGGATCATCAGTTCGCCGGTGACATTTTCCACTTCCAGGCAGTCGCCGTCGGTCGTCGCGACGGGCCGGGCGTCGGCCCAGTCGCCACCAAGGAAGGGATGTTGCGGATTCCGCAGGAAACGGACCTTGGCCGCCTTGCCCGTTTCGGGGAGGAAGCGGACCGTGGCGCCCTTCAGCCCCTTCACCAGGATTTGCCGGCGCAGGCAAATCTCTTCGGCGGTGCTTTCGCCGGCGGCGACGAAGCCGTCATCCTGGGCGACGAAGACGCGGCATTCCTCATGCCAGCTCCGGGGCAGGCGGTAGCAGGCGTAGCCGGCGCGGAGGACGGTTTCGGTGCCGGTGAAGATTGGCGCGCCCAGCGGGGTCTTGAGCCGGATGCCAGCGGTGAGGTCTGGGGTGAAGCCGGCGAAATGGAGGGCGTTGTCGTGGCGGGCGATGAGGGTGATGGGGCAGCGGGCGCCCCATTCCCGCTTCTCGAAGCGGATGGTCCAGCCAAATTCGGCGAGCAAGAGCCCCGGCAGCCGTTCCAGGTGGAAGTTGAGCGCGGGATCCCGGGGCGCGAGGTGCTGGCCGCCCTCGCCGGCCTTGCCCGAGACCGTGCCCCGGAGCCAGACGGCACGGCCGCCCTTCCAGGCCGGGAGGGCGCGGGTGGCGGCGATGACGCGGGTCTGGGAGCCTTGGGCGGCGCTGGCCAGCACCGTGGTGGCGGCATCGCCGGCCATCGCGTCAAGGCCGCCGCCGGAGACCAGGGGGTCATGGTGGAAGGTGGCGGGGATGGCGCCCGCCGCCACGGCGTCCAGTTCCAGGGAAGAAATGAAGGTGAAGTCGCCGGAGAGCGGCGGCGCCGGCGCCAGGCCGATGAGTGACCGCAACCGCTCCGGCGCGCCGGCGAGGGGGCCGTAGAGCATGGCGCGGCCGCCGCCGGAGACAAAGGCGGCAATGGCGGCGGCGCACTCGTCGGACAAGGTCCCGCACGGAGCGAAGAGGATCGAGGCCTTGTAGAGGTCCGGCTTTTCGCGGAGCGTCTTCACGAAATTGGCGCTGCTGACCACGGTGTTGAGGGGGAGCCCGTGGTTGATGGCGCCGCAGACAAACCAGTCGCCGAAGAAAATGGCATCGAGCCCGCGCCCCGCCGCGACTTGGTCGTGGATCTCGTCGAAAGGGTAGACCCAGACCAGCGGCCCGGGACTGTCGGGGGCGGTGGCCAGCGCTTCGAGCAGCTTGGGAACGACCTCCAGGGGAACCTGGTCCGGCATCCGGCCGAAGGCGTCGTCAACCGTGAGCAGGGAGAGATGGTCGGGGGTGCGGATGGCGCCGGTGGCGTCGAGCCGGGCGATGGTGAGCGGGAGGAAGATGTCATGGCTTTCGCGGTGGTAGCGGTCGAGCCAGGGGCTGTTCTTGAACCAAGGGTCGTGGAGGTAGAAGCGGAACTGGTAGGAGCGGTCATCCGGGACTTCCGCGATGTGGGCCATCCAGCCGCCGAGTTCGATGCCGAAGTCGCCGTCCATGGCGGCCCAGGGGGAGTTGGGCGGCGGCAGCGGCTTGAAGGTGCGGTAGATCTCGCGGATCGGCACGCCGTCGGAGGCGACATCCACGCCGGTGGGGAAATTGCTGCCCCGGCAGTGGACGGGAAAGGCGCAGGCGGCGGTGAACTCCGTCCAGAAATCCAGGATGCGTTTGCGGGTTTCCGGGGCGCGGGCGTTGGAGAAGCTCTTGCCGTCGAAGAGGGCGCCGGTGTAGGACCAGCTTTCCAGGCCGAAGCCGAAGCCGTTGGAGAGCCAGATGGCGTCGAAGCCCATGTCGCTGAGGAAGAGCTGGGCCTGGCGGCCGAGGAAGCGGCCGAACGGCTCGCCTTGGGGGATGCCGTTGGGGTAGGAGGCATAGGCGCGGGTGTCGGCGTTGAGGGTGGCATAGCAGCAGACGAAGCTGGGGGCGCCGCCCCAGCGGCAGAGGCAGATTTCCGGATGGCGCTCGTACTTGAAGGCGGACTTGGCGAACTCCGGGCCGGGGTCGAAGGTGGCGATGACGCGGACGGGCTTGCCCAGGGTTGCGGTGCGCGCCTTGATTTTCCCCACGAGCCCCTTCAGCCAGGCGTAGGTGAACTCCGGCGGGTTTTCCATGTAGGGATAGGGGTGCTTGTGGATGCCCAGCCCCTCCGGATCGCTCGGGCTGGTCCCGCCCCAGCGCGGGTTGGCGACGCCGATCCACTTGGCCCATTCGAAGGTGGCGGCGGGGTTGCGGTTGTAGTCCAGGATTTCCGAGCCGTCGGCGGCCCAGAGCATGACGGAGACGGCCTCGGCCCGGTCGGTCAGCTCGCGCCATTGGCGGAAGAGCCGGTCCAGGACGGCCTCCTGGGTCGCCGCGGCGGTGTCGGTGAACGGCTTCAGGCTCATTTCAAGATTGACATTCGCCAACTTCATCTTCGACCCTCCGGTTCAATACTGGCCAAACTCATGGGCCGTAGCGACCATCGCCAGGAAATTCTCCGGCAGGACGCTGGCGACAATCGAATGGTCGGAGCAGACCACGTAGCCTCCGTCCTTGGCCAGGGCTTCGATGTGACGGCGCGTGTCGGCGCGGACTTCATCGGCAGTCCCGGAGGAAAGAAGGGCGACGCTGATGTTGCCGACGGGGCAAAGGCGGTCGCCATATTTCGCCTTGAAGGCATAGATGTCATTCGCCCCGGACTGCAGGGGATGGCAGGCCTCGACTCCCCATTCCAGCCAGTATGGAATGACCGCCGGCGGCATGGTCCAAAAGTCCAGGTCGTAGCTGGCGCGCCCCAGGCAATGGGCGATGCTTCTGGGGCCGATCCAGACTTCGAAGTTCGGGACGCGGTCAAGTTTCTGCCGCCGGAACGCCGCCAGCAGCCGGTTGATGTTGGGGCGTTCAGCTTTCAATCTCTGGGATCCTCTCGGTGTCCAGTTTCTTTCAGGGAACGGCTCATGGCCTGTGCCGCCGCCACGATCCGGCGGACGATCTGTTTGCCCAGCGTGACGTCGAACCTGGAAAGCGGCACACTGATCCCCAAGGCGAGGATCCCCCGCCCCGCGGCGTCGAACACCGGAACGCCGAAGGCCGCCACCCCGCTCCGGTTGTAGTCCGTCAACTCGGCATGACCGGCGTCGCGGACGGCGCGCAGCCGCTGTTCAAGCCCGGCGATTTCCGCATGCCGGGGCCGGGCCTGGAGGTAGGCCGTAATGGTGCCGACGTCCTGCCAAGCCAGCAGCGCCTGGCCGCAGGCCATGAGGTGCGGATCGGCCAACTCCCCCGTCGGCGGCACCGAAGTTGACAACTCCTTTTCGCAAGTGCGGGAACAGACGCACTGGAAGGCGCCGCGGTCGCAGGCCAGGGCCACGGTGGTCTCCCCGAACTCCCGGAAGAGCGCCTGCACGTGCGGCCGGGCCAGGTCGCCCAGCCGCGCCGGAAGGTCGGCGGCGCGCCCCAGAAACACCGCCGCCAAGCCGACGCGATACCGGCGCGAATCTTCGTCAAATTCCAGGTATTGCCGGGCCTGGAGGGTTTTGAGCAACTGTTGGGCGGTGGGCGGCTTCATGCCGGTCAGGCGCGCCAGTTCGCGGACGCCGATCCAGTCGCCGTGGCTGGCGACGGTGTTGAGCAGGGTGAGCGCCTTGTTGACGGACTGGACCATGTTTGTTCCGTTATGGTGAACGATGTTTTGCGATGTCGGACAATGTACCGCCCAAGCAAGGAAGTGGCAACCCCGAACGGAGCCCGCCGGGAGCGGCAAACTCCGCCCCTTTCCGTTGCGGCTCAGCCGGCCGGCACGATTGCCATGCACCGGGAACGGAAAGAGGAACCAAGCGAAGGCCGCGTCCAAAGACGGCGCGAAAGGCAACGGCGGTTCAGCACGACACCGACACGTGGAACTCCCGGCCCGGGGAATATGGCAGGACGGGCCCGTCCCAGGCGGTGCCGTCCACCCACACTTCCCGCCCGGCGCTTTCCTTGCCGCGGCCGGCTTGCCGATATTCGATCCGGTAGGTGGCGCCGCGGAAACGGCGGGTGATCGCGGCCTGCTTCCAGCCGGAGGGGAGGCAGGGGAGCAGCGTCAGCCCCGCCAAGGTCGGCTTCACTCCGAAAATGTGCTGCGTCACCGCCCGGACGATCCAGCCGGCGGTGCCGGTGAGCCAGCCCATCTCCGATTCCCCTTGGCGGTAGCCTGAAGCCGGGCCGTAATAGGCGTTGTTGACGACAAATGGCTCGCCGTGGATGAAGCCGCGTTCCGGGGTGAAGGGCAGGAGCTTCCGCAGCCGGCGCCAGGCGGCGTCGCCGCGGCCGGCCACGCAGTCGGCCACGACGGCGAAGGCGGCGGCGTGCTGGTAGAAGCCAGCGTTGACGTTGCAGCCGGGGCGGGTCGCGCTGAGGAAGCCGATCTCCGGGCGGTAGTGGTCGAAGCCGCGTTCCATGGTCAGCGTGCCCTGCTCCAGTTCGAGCCGCCGTTCCATGGCTTCCAGCAGGCGGCGCGCCTCCGCACCCTCGACCGCGCCGCTCAGGACGCCCCAGGCCTGGACGATCAGGTCAATGCCTTCCGCGGAATCGGCGGCGTGCAGGGGCAGGCCGTCATCGGTGAAGCCGCGGAGGAAGACCCCGTGGCTGGCATCGAAGGCCTGGCGGCGGATGGCTTCCAGCAGGGTGGTGCGGCAACGCCGGGCCCAGGCGGCGTCCGCCTTTTGCCCCGCGCCTGCCGCCAGCTCGGCGAAGTCATGTAGCGCCACGCACAGGGCCTGGGAGAGCCAGACGCTTTCCCCCTGGCCGCGCCTTCCCGCCGCGTTCAGGAGGTCGTTCCAGTCGCCGCGGTGGATTTTCGAGAGCCCGTGCGCCCCCCGGTCCTTCCAAAGGTGGCGGAGCGCCCGCCGGAGGTGTTCATGGACCGGGGCGGCCGGCCCGTCGTGGAAGGGAACTTCTTCCCGCAGCAACTGCAAATCGCCGGTTTCCATCACGATGGCGTGCGCGGCCAATGGCAGCCACACCGGCGAGTCGGCATACTCCTGTTCCACCACCCCGCCGCCGATCCAGGCCCGCGGGGCGTAGCCGCTGGCGTACTGGAACGACAGGACCTGCTTGAACTTCTTCCAGGCCGCGGCGGGGTCCTGGATGGCCAGCGCGGCATTGTCCTGGGCCAGGTCGCGGATGCCGTTGTAATAGACCCGGGCCCAGGAGGCGTTGAGGCGGAGCTGGTGTTGGAGGAAGCCGTTGAGGAAGGAATCCACCGCCTTTTCCGGAGTCTCCACCCGCCAGGCGCCGCAGCGCTGCACCGCCGCCAGGCGCGCCCGTTCCAATTCCGCCGGCACGTCCAAGGCCGCCGCCCGCCGCAGCTCTTCCTCGGTGGCGAACAACCCAGTCACCATCCCCAAATCCGCCTTTTCCCCCGGCGCCAGGGCCAGCTCCGTTTCCAGGGCCAGGATCGGGCGTTCATAATCGCATAACGAGCCGGTGCAGCCGCCGTGCGCCACCAGCGCCTCCGGAGCCTGCACGCTGCCATACGGGCCGACAAACGCGGCGCGGCGGGTGTCGAAGTTCGACGGCTGGCGGTCCATGAGCAGGAACGCGCCATGCACCGTGCCGTCGGTGAAATGCGCCAGATGCGAGCCGGTGCGGACGATGTCGGCCACCGTCGCGCCCCGGCATTCCGCCCGGGAACGGCCGGCCGTTCCCGCGGGAAAGCCGCCCCCGACCGCGCAATCCACGAAAGGGACCACCCGCAGGCGGCGGGCCTGCCTTCCCAGGTTTTCCACCGTCAGGTGCCACAGCTCGAAGGTCCCGGCTTCGGGCACGCCGATTTCCAGCCGGCTGCGGACTCCCGCATGTTCGCGCGTGACCGACAGCTTGCCGATGGCGTGGAGGCAGGAAAAGGGCTCGTCCGTGGGCGGCAGCGGCAGGCCGAGGGCCGTCCAGCGTTCGCCGCTTTCCAGGTCAATGATCCAGAGGGCGCGTCCCGCGTGCAGGTCCAGCCGGTGGCCGCGGGGATCCTGCGAGAGGGCGTAGCCCTGCCCCGCCTGGGTGCAGGAGGCGATGAACGATTCATTCCACAGGAAGGTAGTCCAGGGGCGCGGCGAGCGCGGGTCAGTCTGGACAAAGCCGCTGCCGTCGTCGGTGAAGTGGCCGTACAGGTTCATGGTGTCTCAGTGATGGTTTGTGGTTTGGAGGGCGGCCCGGATAATGGCGAAGATTTCCAGGGCGTGAATCCCGTGCGCCGCCGCCGTGGGATGGTTGGGTCCGCCCGGGTTCGGGGTGGCCGAAGTCAAAGCCGCACCCGGCGAGCGCGCCGAGGTCGCCGTCGCCGGTGCAGTCGATGAACACCCGGCCCTCGACCGCCTCGCGCCCGGATTTGGACTCGGTGATCACGTGGGTCAACCGCCGGTGCCGCAGGGATTCCCGGATTTCCCGCATCAGCCCGGGCTTGTTTTCATGGTCGAGAATCCAGCCCAGCAGGCCGGAGGTCCAAATCCCGCCCAGGCAGCCCTGCGCCTCAAGCAGCAATGTTTTCGCCCCATGCCGCGCCGCGCGGATGGCCGCGGCCACGCCCGCCGGGCCGCCGCCGCAGACAACGACGTCTGCATCGCCCGTCACGGGCGTCCGGCGGGCGGGTTCATGGCAGGCGTCCCGGCTCATGGGTTTCCCCCCTTTTGAAGGGCGCGGAACTTGCCGGTGCTCAGCTTCTCGTTGTCCAGCAGGAGGGGCCGCGGCGGCACCGGTTCCTGCCCTTCCGCCAGCGGCTGTATCTTGATCAGCCGCATCGAGGCGGGAAGCATCTGGAAGGAAAATGCCGGCGTGGCCGGCGCCTTGAATTTTTCCGACTTGACGGAATACGGCAGCTCCACGGGCGCCCCCGGCGGGATGTAGCCAATGTGGCGCATCGAATCCAACTGCCACTGCGTCACCGTGTAGCCCGCCCATTGCTCGCCGGCGAGATTGATGGACACGTCGCGGATCGGGGAATTCTCCGGCGCGTCATACCAGACAAGGATGGCGATCCCCTTTCCGTCGCGGAACGCCATGGCCTGGACGCGGTCGTTTTCGCCGGCCACGGCGAGGCGGTCGTTCTGTTCCGGCAACTGCGCCCAGAGCCAATGGCCCCAATAGGAAGGCTTGAGGTAGCCGTCGCCGGTGATCATGCCCCATTTCCAGCCCGGGTTGGGATAGTCGCGGAAGCAGAAGAACCCCCCGATGTCGAGGCCGGCTTCGGCCATGGCCTTGATGTTGGAGGCGTTGTAGGTGGCGGCGCTGGTCGTCGCCCGGTGATACACCTGACCGCTGCTGACCACGCCCCATTCGTCCACCGCGATCTTCACGCGCTGAAGGCCGCGCTGGTCGAGTTCCGCCCGCAGGTCCTTGATTTCCGCGGCCTGGCGCCCGGAGGTGGAGTTGTATTGATGGAAGCTGAAGATGTCGAGGTTCTTGGGGTTCTTCCCAATCTCATCGAGGAATGCCTGGTAGATGCCGGACTTGGCGTTGCCGAACTCCATGCCGGCCATCTTCAGCTTCGGCTCGAAGTCCTTCACCGCCTGGGCGGCCACGCGCCAGATCATGATCGAGGTAGCCGGGGGCGCCTTGAGCGGTGAAAACTCCGGCTCGTTGTAGCTGGTGAAATAGTTGACGCTCAGCTTGTTGTCCTTGAGGGCCTGGAGGAACGCGGTGACGGTCTCCCGCCATTCCCTTTGGAACTTTTCGCTGCTCGCCCATTGGGCGGCCGGAATGGGTTTGTTTTTTTTATCCAGGCGAATGACCCCCGGCGGATTGGCCAGGTCAATGATCGGCTCGGCACCGGCGTCGCGCATGGCTCTGACCACGGCCAGCGATTCGCTGAAATCATAGGCCAGCTTGCCGTCCGCGCCCCGCGTCACCTTGGCCAGGGAAAGCACGTGGCACTTGCGGTAGAACCGCGGGCGCAGGGGCTTGACCAATTCCGGAATCAGGAAATCGCCGCCGGTTTCGACACCGCCCTCGCTGAGGTCCCGCCACACCGGCTCGACCGGCGGCAGGACTTTCTGGGGATCGACGGCCAGCCGGACCGGATCGGCAATGCCGCCGCGCAGCAGCACCGTCCGGCCCGGTGGCGAGGCCGGCCCGGGCCCGGCGGCGCCCTTCCCGGCACCAACGGCCTGATTGCCCTGCGGATTGAAGCCGAGATCAATGTCGTCGCTGGCGGGGCTGAACTCCTCGCCGGCCGGCGCCAGGATGACCTTGTAGAGATGAAAGAGGTAAGCGTCGTCGGGGAAGGAGCGGCGCTTCGTGACGGTGAAGCGCAGCGAGTGTTCGCCCGGTTTCAAGTCCGCCTTGGCGAACTTCACCCAGCACGGCATGCCCTTGAGCGAGCCTTCCAGCGCCTTGCCTTCCCGCGGGGGCGCGCCGTCGAAGCTCCAAGCCCAGGCCGAGAGGTGCGGCACGTCGCCGGTGCCGAAGACCAGCGCCCAGGCGTCATATTCCCCCGCCGTTGCCGGGGTGATGTCAAAGGCGAATTCCGCGAAATACGGGGCGCTCGGCTCGATGCTGCTTTCCGCGCGAAGGTCAACGGTCAGCCCGGCGGCGCCGCTCTTGGGCTGGCCCCAGGAAAGATTGGTCGCCTTGACCGCGGTGGAATCAACCAGGATGGCGGGCTTGCCGGACCATGGCTTGACGACCGGTTCCGCCAGCCTGCCGTTCTGGAGCGAGACCCTGAAGTTGTCCGCGCGCATCTTCGGATCGTTGGGCTGGGGGAAATTATCCATGATGCCGGCGGTCTTGATGTCGGGCTGGAAATCGCCGAGCGCATGCCCGTCGAGAACCTTGTGGCCGTTGAGCGTCACGGTGACGGCGTTGGCCGGCTTGTCGTAGAGAATCTCCGCATGGGTCGGCTTCTCCGGATCAAAGCCGTACTCCTCCGCCTTGACGCCTTTCAGCATGGTGGCGGTGGCATTGGCGTAAATCTGGACCTGGCCGGCTTTCGTGATCACCAGCCACAACTGTCCGGGCGTCTCCTTGCTCCAGAACAGGTCCTTCCCCTTGGAAAAGCCCATCCCCAGCCATTGCGCGCCGCCCGGCTGGAGATCCGCTTCCAGTTTGACTTGGAAATCCCCCTCGGGGGCGCAGTCCACCAAGGCGGCCATCTTGCCGCCATTGATGTTGCCGTTGCCGACGGCGCCGTCCGGCGAGATTTTGAACAGCGCGGCGTTGCCCCGGGTCACCCAGACGCGCGCGCCCTTTTCGGTCGTGCTTCCCGCGAGCGGGCTGTCCGCCGGGCGCTCGGGGCCGACGGTGAAGCTGTCCTCGACCACCGTCTCCCAGCCCGCGCCGCGCGCAATCCCCGGCAGCGCCAGCAAAAGCGCCGCCGCCAGCAAATTCCGAAACTGAAAGTTCAGCGTTTTCAAAAAAACACTCCTTTTCTTCATGTTTATTGCGCCGCCGCTCCCGTCCGGACCGACACCGTGAAATTGTCCAGCCGCATCTTCGGATCGTTGGGCTGGGGGAAATTATCCATGATGCCGGCGGTCTTGATGTCGGGCTGGAAATCGCCGAGCGCGCGGGCATCCAGCACCTTCTGGCCGTTGAGCGTCACGGTGACGGCGTTGGCTGGGCGGTTGTAGAGAATCTCCGCATGGACGGGCTTCTCCGGATCAAAGCCGTACTCCTCCGCCTTGACGCCTTTCAGCATGGTGGCGGTGGCATTGGCGAAAATCTGCGCCTGCCCGCCCTTCGTGATCACCAGCCACAACTGTCCGGGCGTCTCCTTGCTCCAAAACAGGTCGTCGCCCTTCGAAAAGCCCATGCCGAGCCATTGGGCGGCGCCGGGCTGGATGTCCGCCTCGATCTTGATTTCCTGATACCCCGCGTCCGGCACGCAGTCGAGCAAGGCGACCATCTTGCCGCCGTTGATGTTGCCGTTGCCGACCTGCCCTTCGGGAGTGAGCACGAACAGGGCGGCATTGCCCTTCGTCCGCCAGACACGTTCCCCTTTCTCGGTCATGGAACCCGCGAGCGGGCTGCCGGCGGGGCGGTCGGCGCCGACGGTGAAGCTGTCCTCGATGGCCGTCTGCCACTCCCCGGCCCCGGCGCGGCCGGCCGCGGAAAAAGCCAGCAGCAGCGTCGCCAGCGTCCATCCCTTGAGGAGGGCGGTGCTGGCCTTGGCGGGAGCAAACGGGAAGAGGCGGCGGCTGTCCATGGTGGGTTCTCCGGGCAACGGGGTTGGGTTATGGGGAATTGTCCGCCGGTGGCGGCAAGGTCTGGTGTTCGCTGCTGACGACCAAGTTCCGCTTGTCGGTCAGGCTGATGAACCAGGCGGTGGCGTCTTCCGGGAGGCTGGCGCTTGCCCGGCGGCGGGCGTCGTCAATCGTCGCCGGCAGGCTTTCCCACTTGCGCTCCTGCCATTTCCCCTCGTCGCGGGTGAAGTTCAGCGTGGCGGACACAATCGGGATTTCGGATTGATGCTCCACCCAGGCCGTGCCGCCTTCGACTCCCTGCCCCGTGATCTTCGCCAGCGGGGCGCCGCCCTTGACGATGCTGTCGGCAAAGGCCCGGATCTCCTCGGGCGCCGCCCCCGGCTTCTGGCCGTGGACCAGCCGCACATGGGTGGAGAGGGTGTGCGGGGAGTGCGCCGCCGCCCGGTAGGAGGACTGCACGGCCCGCAACGTGAAGGCGAAGTCGTTGGTGCCATCCAGCCAGAGCATCGGCAGCGTGGCGGCGGGGAGGTAGTGCAGCGGATCCCACAGCTCCCGCCAGGCATCCACCTTCGCCATTGGCTCCTTGATGCCGACGAAGCGGGAGCCGTCGTGGTCGTCGCCGGAGATGTAGCCGCAGCCATAGACTGGGGCGGCGAACTTCAGGCGACAATCGAGGCCGGCGACGATGCAGGTGACGACCCCGCCCCAGGAGATGCCGGTGATGCCGATCCGCTCGGCGTCCACTTCGGGGAGGGAGGCCAGCAGTGAGGTGGCCAGGATGGTGTCGGCGACGGCATGGTACATCCACTGGTCGGCGGGCGGCTGCTTGACCTGGTTGGTCGCCCCCATGAACGGCCCGCCGTCGGGGTGCCTTTGCCAGCCGGTCCCGGCCGCATTTTTCACCGGCACGCAACCGGTATGGTCAAAGGCGATTGCCGCGTAGCCGCGGGCGTTCCAGAGCTGCACCCACTCGGCATAGGCGGTGCCGCCGCCACCATGCACCAGCACGATCCCCGGCACCTTCCCCCCGGCGCCGGCCGGGGGCAGGCCCAGCCAGGCGAAGACGCGGGTCGGCTTGCCTTGGAAGGGCAGCCCCTCGAAGAAGATCGGCCGGCAGCCTTCGGCACGGTAGCCATCGGCAGGCCAGGTCCGCGGCGGCGGCCCGAGGCGGGCCAGGTTCCACGGCGGGTTCGCGGCCTTGCCGGGCGCGGGCTGGGGCTGGGAAAGGGATGTCGCCGCGGCGGGGGCGGCCCCGGCCGGCAGGGCGGCAAGGCCAAGCAGGGCCGTCAGGCAGCAGGCATGGAAGCGTTTCATGGCGATGGCGGTCATGCGGGTTGGGGATCAGAGGTTGTCGGGCGGGGGGTAGTCGGCGTTGAGCCAGCGGTAGGCTTCGTTGACGACCACCAGGACGGGGATGGGTGGGGAGAGGTAGTGGGAGACATGGTTGTCGAGGAAGAGCACGTTGGTGTAGCGGGAGGAATGGCGGGGGTAGACGTGGGCCTGGTTGGTGCCATCCTTGAGCGTGTGGAACTCGGAAACCCGGGTGCGTTCACCCCGCCCATCGAAGAGGAACGCCTTCCCCTCGGGCCGGCTGAACTTGGTGATCGGATAGGCCGGATACTGGCAATAGGCGGAGCCGGCGCCGGTCAGCGTCCCGAGATAGGCATTGATCGAAAAGGAAGGGGCGCACAGCGTGGGGTTGGGCGCCCAGCCGCCGGGATTCTCCGGGCAGGTGAAGACGTTGCCCTGCTGCCCGGGCAGCTTCGGCATCGCCGCGAACTCGTAGACCCGGAAGTCGCTGTAGGAATAGCCGAGATAGGGGGCGAGCTTGTTGGCCCAACTGTAGCGGTGCCCCTTGTTGGAGTCGCCGGCATAGTCGTCAATGGTGCTGTGGGCAAGGAGCCCGTCCCAGTCGCCCATGTAGAGGGCGTGGGCGATGCCAAGCTGGCGCAGGTTGCCGGCGCAGCCGATGCGCTTGGCGGCGTCCTTGGCCTTCCCGAGGGCGGGGAGGAGCAGGGCCGCCAGGATGGCGATGATGGCGATCACCACCAGCAGCTCGATCAGGGTGAAGCCACGGCGGCGGGAGATGTCGAGTCGCGGTTCCATCAGCCGGTGGCGCCCGGGGTTGGCGGCAGGACGGACTGCCGCTCGATCAACAAGTTGTCGACCAGGACCTCTTCCGGAGTGGCGTCGCTGGCGGCGAGCTTCCGCATGATCAGCGCCACGGCCTTTTCCGCCACGGTTTCCAACTGCTGGTCAATGGTGGTCATGGGGGGGGAGAGGAACTTGGAGTAGACCTTGTTCTCCATCGAGATGAGGGAGAGGTCGCCGGGGATTTCCAGCTTCAGCGCCTTGAGGATGTTCCAAATCTCGATGACGGCGTCCTCCATGCCGATGAAGATCGCGGTCGGCTTCTGGGCCAGCAGTTGGTTGACCACCAGCAGCGGCGAATTGCTGCACAGGGAGCCGCAGAGCCTGGAGCCGATCTCGATGCCGTGCTCCCGGTAGAATTGCTGGAAGCCGGCGACGCGCTGCATATTGCCCCAGTCCCGGCTGGCCACGATGATCCCCGCCTGGCGGTGCCCATGCGCCAGCAGGTGCTCCGCCGCCAGCCGCCCGCTCTGTTCATGGTTGCTGGCCACGGTGGAGCAACTGTCCACCCCCGGATAGTTGACCACGAGCTTCGGGAGGTTTTCCAGCCGGCAGAGAAGCTCTTTCACCGCGTCGTTCCAGGGCAGCGCCAGGACGGCGTCGGCATGGCATTCCCGGAACTGGTCCAGGTTCGACTTGGTGAAGATCTCGATGGCGACGTCATGGCCGGAGAGCCGCTCCACCAGGGCCGAGAGCATGGCGGGGATGTAGTGCTGGCGGGCGCCGTCATGCACGTCAATGAACAGCGCCACCGTCGTCTTGCGCGCCTTCAGCCTGGGGCGGAAGTTGTACTGGGCCGCCGCCCGCAGGACGGCCTGGCGCGTCTCCGGCGAAGTCCGCCCCCGGCTGTTCAGCACCCGGCTGACCGTCGCGTAGGAGACGCCGGTGATTTTCGCCAGGTCGTAGATGGATTTGGGGCGGCTTTTCATTTTCGGTCTTGGGGTTGAATCCACGGATTCCACGAATTTCCACGACTGGGTTTGGTGTCAATCCGGGCAATCCGTGGACAACAGAATTCACTCAGCCGTTCCGCCGGCGGAGCAGCCCGACCGCGCCGAGGCAGAGCAGCGCCAGCGCCGCCGGCTCGGGGACGACGGAGATGCCATTGAGCACGATGGACGAGCCTGTGTCCGTCAACGTCAGCGTGCCGCTGGGGGTGAACCCAAGGGCGGTGATGTCAAAGTCCGGGGTGAGATCCAGCGTTCCGCCCGCCGTCGTGTAGGTGAACAACGTGGTCGTGCCGCCGTCCTGGTAGCCGGTCGTCAGAGTCAGGTTCCAGCCGTCGTTCAGGGTCAGCGTGCCATTGACGTCCACCAGGTCGCCGCCCTCGAAGATCGCCGTGGCGCCCGCGGTGCCGACGCCGCCGGTGAGGCTCAGGTTGGAGTTGAAGGTCAGGGTCCCCGGGCTGGTGCCGGGGGCGAGCTTGCCGCCGCTGTTGACGGTGGTCGCGCCGCCAATGATGCCGGAGCCGCCCAGGGTGGCCGTGTTGGCCACGGTGACCGCCCCGTTTGCGGCGGAGTTGTCGCCGTTGACGACCAGCGTGCCCACGTTGACCAACGTGGTGCCATCGTAGGTGCTGTTCCCTTGGAGCGTCCAGGTGCCGGCGCCGTCCTTTTGCACGTTGGTCGCGTAGGTTGTGCCGTCGCTGATGACGCCGGTGACCTTGCTGCCGGTGGAAGTGCCGTCCAAGAGAAGCCTATTTGCGCCCGTTCCGGCACTGGTATTGGTCACGCTGGCGATGGTCAGGTTGGCTGTCGTCGGGTTAAACTTGGCAGTTTTCGAGTTGCCGCCGATGGTGACGGCGCCCACGGCCAGGCTGTAGCCATTGGCGCCGGTGACATGCAGGGTGCCGCCGTTCGCGCCGGTGGTGACGTTCCCAAGAGCAAGAGTCTTGTTGGTGCCCGTGCCGCTTTCCCGGTCCACGTCAATCGTGCCATTGACACCGCTGGCACCACTGATGACCAGATTGTTGCCATAGGTCAGCGTTTGGCTGCTGGAGTCGTTCTGCCCGTTGGCACGGAGCTGCAAGATGCTGCTGCCGGTATTGGCGCCGAAGGTGACAATATTGCTGCTGTTACCCAGACCATTTGTCGTAATGGTTTGGTTGCCTGCTCCATAGACAGTCGAATCGGTTACACGAACCGTCGCTGCCCCGTTGTTGATCGTCATGCCGTGCGTGCTGTCACCGAAGGTATTGGCACCGGAAATCACGGTTGTCCCCGTCCCGCCGACGCTGAATCCGCCTGTTGCCCCGGAGATTGCGCCGCTTATGGTCAGCGTGCCGTTGTTCGTGATGTTAAAGCTGGCCCCGCTGCCGTTTACGATCAAGCTGCCGCTAAGCGTGAGCGAGCCGGCATCGACGTTGAGACGCGAACCGATGCCTCCGGCTTGGGCATTAATGGTGCCCGCCCACTCATTGCTGCCGCTGATGTTTCGCAGCGCACCACCGTTGGAAATCCCCGCGCCGTTTAACGCGAGAGTTTCGCCCGTGACGGTAATGCCTCCCTGAAGTTGGAGCGCGGCGCCGCTGGTTATCGAGGTGCTTCCAGCGGTGCTGCCCAAGGCCGTGTTATTTTGGATGTTCAGGATTCCGGCGCTGATCGTGGTTGTCCCGCTATAGGTATTCGCGGTGGAGATGGTCAGCGTGCCGGTGCCGCTCTTGGTCAGCGTGCTCGAACCGCCAATGGAGCCGGAACCAGTGAAGCTCCAATTGCCGTCGTTGGCCCCGACCGTGACGGAAGTGGGACTGACCGTGCCGGAGATCGTGATGGCTTCGCCGGTGGCGGCGTCGAACACGGCGGCGTTGTCGTCGGTCCACTCGACCGGGCCGGGCAGCCAGTTGGCGTTGCCGGTGGTGAGCGACCAGGTGTCGGTGGGGCCGGCGATGTCCCAGGTCAAAGTCGCCGCCGCGGCGAAGCCCGCCGTGGCGAGCGCGGCGCTGGCCGCCACCAATCCCAGTCTCAAGGGTGTCGTCGTCGTCCTGCGTGGCATGGGTTGCCTCCTGGTGTGGGTGTTGAGGGTCAGGTTCATCGTCCTCTCCTGTTTTTGCCGCTGCCGCGGCACGGTTGCGATCCGGTTTGGGTTGGGTTGGGCTGGGCTGGCGCGCCGTGGCGGCGGCCGGCGGCGTAAGGTCGTGTAACTCTTACGCAATGGGGCAAGTATATAACTCGGACCGGCCGTTGTCAACCAGCCAGTCCAAAAAAAACGCCGCCAAGCTGGAAAAGGCGGCGGCCGGCACGCCAGGGGCAGGGTCAGGGAAGGTCCGGCCCGGCGGCGGCCAGGATCGCGGCGGCGGCGGCGGCCAGGTCGGCGGCCAGGGTCTCGGCCGCGGTGGCGGTGCCGGGCTCGCCGATGCGGACGGCGCGGCAGCCGGCGGCGTGCCCGGCCGCCACGTCGCTCTCCTTGTCGCCGACCATGAAGGAGTGGCGCAGGTCGAGGGCGAGGGCGGCGGCGGCCCGGCGCAGCATTCCCGGCTGCGGCTTGCGGCAGTCGCAGGCGTCGGCGGCGAGGTGCGGGCAGTAGTCAATGGCGGCCAGGGGGACGCCGTGGGGGGTGAGCAGTTCCTGGAGCCGTTCGTGCTGGGCGTGGAGGAGTTCGCGGCTGAAATAGCCGCGACCGATGCCGGACTGGTTGGTGACCAGCACCAGCAGGAAGCCGGCGTCGTGGAGCCGGCGCAGGGCTTCTCCGGCGCCCGGCAGCAGGTTCACCCCCTCGACGGTGGCGAGGTAGCCATGGTCGGGGATCAGGGTGCCGTCGCGGTCGAGGAAGACGGCGCGGCGTTTGGGGATGGGGGTGGGGGCGGGTGGGGGCATGGCCGATTTTCGATTTTCGAATGCCGAAGGCCGAATGCCGAATGCCGATTTTCGAATGCCGAATGGTTCCGGTCAGAACTTGACGGGCGGGGCTTCGCGCTCGGCGGCGGCAATCTGCCAGAGTTCGCGCGGGCGGAAGTGGAAGAGGCCGGCGATGAGGTTCTTGGGGAAGAGGCAGATTTCGGTGTTGTAGACGGTGGCGCTGTCGTTGTAGTTCTGGCGGGCGAAGGAGATCCGGTTTTCCGTCGAGGTCAGCTCTTCCTGGAGCGCCTTGAAGTTCTCGTTGGCGCGGAGCTGGGGATAGGCTTCGACTTGGAGCATGAACCCGCGCAGGGCGCCGCCGAGGGCGGTCTCGGCCTGGATCTGGGCGCCGACGCCTTCGGTGCGGGCGTCCAGGGCGCGGGAGCGGGCGCGGGTGACGTTTTCCAGCAGCCCCTTCTCGTGGGCGGCGTAGCCCTTGACCGTCTCCACCAGGTTCGGGATGAGGTCATGGCGGCGCTTGAGCTGGACGTCAATCTGGGCCCAGCCGTTGTCCACCAGCTTCTGGCGGGCCACGAGGCCGTTGTAGATCCCCACGGCCACGAGGCCAGCGAGGCCGGCGGCGGCGAGGAGGATCAGGGCGACGAGAAGGGTGGGGGCAATCATGGGCGCACCTCCGGGGAGCGGTTTCCCGCCACGATACCGCCGGACGCGGGGAAGTCAACTGCCTGGGGAATCCGGCGCGGGCGCCGCGGGCGGGATTATAGTTCCCCTTTCCAACCCATATTTTCCGCAACCTCGAGGATGGATTCGCCATGGAAAAATTGGATCGCCTGCCCCGTTTCCAGCCCCGCCGCGGCCCGGTCGTGCTGGTGATCATGGACGGCGTCGGCTACGGCAAGTTCGCCGAGGGCGACGCCGTGCGCTCCGCCCTGAAGCCGAACCTGGACTGGCTGCACGGCAACTGCCCGAACACGCGGCTCAAGGCGCACGGCACGGCCGTGGGGCTGCCGAGCGACGCCGACATGGGGAACTCGGAGGTCGGCCACAACGCCATCGGCTGCGGCCGCGTCTTCGACCAGGGCGCGGCGCTGGTCAGCAAATCCATCGAAGGCGGCGCCCTGTTCCAGCGCGAGAGCTGGCGCGAGATCACCGGCAACGTGCTGGCGAAGGGCTCGACGCTGCACTTCCTCGGCCTCCTTTCGGACGGCAATGTGCATAGCCACATCGACCATCTGCGGGCGATGCTCCGCCAGGCGAAGGCGGAGGGGGTCAAGCGGATCCGAGTCCACATCCTGCTGGACGGCCGCGACGTCGGCGAGACTTCGGCCCTGGACTACGTGGAGCCCTTCGAGGCCTTCCTCCGGGAGCTGGACACCGACGGCTGCGACTACCGCATCGCCTCCGGCGGCGGCCGCATGCACATCACCATGGACCGCTATGGCGCCGACTGGAGCATGGTCGAGCGCGGCTGGAAGACGCACGTCCTCGGCGAGGGGCGGCAGTTCGCCAGCGCCCGCGAAGCGATCGAGACCTACCGCCGGGAGACCGGGGCGATCGACCAGGACCTGGGGGCCTTCGTCATTGCCGAGGGCGGCCAGCCGGTGGGGGCGGTCGCCGACGGCGATTCGGTGGTGTTCTTCAACTTCCGGGGCGACCGCGCCCTGGAGATCACGGCGGCCTTCGAGCAGGACGCCTTCGACAAGTTCGACCGGATCCGCCGGCCCCAGGTCTGCTACGCCGGGATGATGGAGTACGATGGCGACCGGCACGTGCCCAAGCGCTACCTGGTGGTGCCGCCGGCCATTGACCGGACCATGGGCGAGTTCCTCTGCGCGCTCGGGCTGCGCACCCTGGCCGTCTCCGAGACCCAGAAGTACGGGCATGTCACCTACTTCTACAACGGCAACAAGTCGGGGAAGATTGACGAGAAGCTGGAGGAGTATGTGGAGATCCCGTCGGACGTGGTGCCCTTCGAGCAGCGGCCGTGGATGAAGGCGGCGGAGATCACCGACCTGGTGGTCAAGGCCATTGCCGCCGGCAAGCACGACTTCATCCGCCTGAACTACCCGAACGGCGACATGGTCGGGCACACCGGCGTCTATGCCGCGACGCAGGTCGCCGTCGAGACGGTCGACCTGGGGCTCGGCCGGCTCATGAAGGCGGTGGCGGCGGCCGGCGGCGTGCTGGTGGTGACCGCCGACCATGGCAACGCCGACGACATGTTCGAGCACAAGAAGGACGGCGCCGTGCTGGTCGAGAACGGGGTGAAGAAGGTCAAGACCGCGCATTCCCTCAACCCGGTGCCCTGCATCATCTACGACCCCGAGGGCAAGGGCGAGTACGCGGCGGAGCTGCGGACCGGGCTGGGGATCAGCGCCATCGCCGCCACCTGCCTGAACCTGCTGGGCTACCAGGCCCCGGCCGACTACGATCCGAGCGTGCTCGACTTCCAGGAGGACTGAGCCGGACCGGGGATGGGGCGCCCGCCGCCGCCTTGCCGGCGGGGGCAATAAAAGTTTGGGGCGGGCGTTTTTTGGTTGAAGGCGCGCCGCCGGACGGTCCGGGCGGTGCGGACTTCGCAACCGCCCCGAGAAGGAATCCCCCATGAAACCGACAGCGATCCTCCCCGCCGCCCTGCTGGCGTTGCTGGCCACGGCGGCCGTGCCGCTCTTCGCCCAAGCTGAAGGCGGCGCACCACCGGCGACCCAGGAACAGCCGGCACCGGGCGGCAAGAACCGCGAGATTCACGGCAAAGGCCGGTGGCAACGTGGCGAAGGCCGTGGCGCAAAGGGCCTGACCCTGCGCGAGCGCATCGAGAAGTGCGAACGGCTCACGGCCGAACAGAAGGCGGAGCAGCGGGAGGCCGCGCGGAAGTTCCGCGAGGAACAGCGGGGCGAGACCCGCGGGCGGCTCCAGAAAATGCACCGGGAAGGCCGGCCGGAAAGCCAGCCCGCGGGTGGCGAAGCCGCGAAGTGAGCGGTGCCATCTTTTCCCCTGACGCCAGCGGCGGCCGGAGCCTCACGGGTTCGGCCGCCGCCGGTTTTGGCGGGCGGGGGTTTCGCCCGCCAGGCCGGGAAAACCGGGCCTGGGCCGGGCCGGCGGCCGGGCAAGTCCACCGCTTCTATCCGACTTGTAAAAACAGCCACGGCTTTTAGTTTATGGAAGGATGCATCGAGGGTGGCGGCTTCATTGGAAACGATTTCATCACACCATGGACAACAACAGCCCACACGCAGCCGAGCCGAAGGCCAAGATCCTGGTGGTCGACGATGAGGTGAGCATCGTCGAAGTGCTCAAGGCGCTCCTCAAGCGGGAAGGGTTCCAGGTCAAGACCACCGGGGACGGCACGGCGGCGCTGAAAATGCTGGGCGAGGAGCCGTTCGACCTGGTGATCTCCGACATCCGGATGAAGCCGATGGACGGCATCTCGCTCTTGCAGCAGATCCGCCAGATCCAGAGCCACATCGCGGTGATCATGATGACCGCCTACGCCACCGTGGAAACCGCCGTGGAGGCGATGAAGGAGGGGGCGTTCGACTACATCTGCAAGCCGTTCAAGATTGACGAGCTGCTGCTCACCGTCCAGCGGGCCCTCTCCTGCGAGCACGCCTTGGCCGAGAACGAAGTGCTGAAGGAGAGCTTCCGCACCACCAAATACCACTACGGCATGGTGGGCGACAGCGAGAAGATGGAACGGGTCTACGAGCTGGTCGAGCGCGTCGCCCGCACCGAGAGCACCGTGCTGCTCATGGGTGAGACCGGGATCGGCAAGAAGATGGTGGCCAAGGCGTTGCACGCCGCCAGCCGCCGGGCCGAACAGCCTTTGCTCTTCCTCAACTGTGCCTCCCTGCCCGAAACCTTGCTGGAGACCGAGCTGTTCGGCTTCCGCAAGGGGGCCTTTGACGGGGCCGTCAGGGACAAGAAGGGGCTGTTCGAACAGGCCAGCGGCGGCACCTTGGTGCTCGAGGAGATCGGCTCCATGCCCCTGGGGATGCAGTCCAAGCTGCTCAAGGTCCTCCAGGAACGGGCGATCCTGCCGCTGGGCGCGGCGCAGCCGCTGCCGGTGGACGTCCGGATCATCGCGACCACCAACGAGCATCTGGAGGCGAAGATCAAGTCGGGGCAGTTCCGCGAAGACCTCCATGTCCGGATCAGCGTCATCCCCATCGAGGTGCCGCCCCTCCGGGACCGGCCCGGGGACGTGACCTTGCTGGTGAACCATTTCCTGGGGCAGATCAACGAGCGGGAAGGCAAGCGGCTCACCCTCGAGAAGCAGGCGTTCCGGGCCTTGAAGAACTATGACTGGCCGGGCAACGTCCGGGAGCTGGAGAACGCGCTCACCCGGGCCGGCGCCCTTTGCCAGGGGAACCTGATCACCATCAACGACCTGCCGCCCGAGGTGCAGGTCGCCGGCACCCGGGAGGACACCGCCGCCAGTGACGCCGCCACCCAGCTCCGCGGCGTCTCCCTCAAGGCCTTTCTCCGGGCCAAGGAACACGACTACATCCAATTCGTGCTCAACCAGTGCGGCGGCAACAAGGAGAAGGCCGCCGAAGCCCTCGGCATCAGCCTGGCCACCTTCTACCGCAAGTATGGGGAATGAGATGAACGGGCGCGGCCGGCGGCTGGCTTCAATTGGTGGCGCGTGGCGGGCCATCGCCATCGGCTTTGGGGCCATCGTGCTGTTGGCGGGCTGCGGACTCCGCAACCGTTCCTTGGCCGAGGGCGGCCGCCCCCGGGCCGAATACTGGCTGGCGATCTACCGCCTGGCCCCCGCCGGCACCGCCGATGGCGTGCCCACCCACGAGCTGGCCGACTTCACCGGCAAGCCTTACCGCGTCCTCCAGTCCCCCGTGCTGACCTCCGCCTTCATTCCCGCCGTGGAAGCGGTGCCGGGGGAGGGCGAAGCCGGCCCTACCGCCTTGAAGCTGGCGCTGGACGGCACGGGGCACAAGCTCTGGTTCCAAGCCTGCCACGACCCTGCTGGCGACACCGCCGTGCTGGTGGTCGATGGCTTTGTCCGCGCCACCTTCCCGCTCCGCCGCGACCAGGCCGGGTGCGAGTCCCTGGTCGTCCCCGCCGCCTGGGGTGCGGCCGAGGCGGCGGGGATCGTCCAGCGCGCCCCGCGGAATTACCGGGCGGTCCGCTGAGCCGCCGCCGGGGGGCGGGGGGGAGGGTGGCGGCGCTTGTGCCCCTTGCCCCTTCCCCCTTTCGCGCGCCGTCGCCGCGCCTTGGAGTGCGGCGAGGATCGCCCGCTGGAGTTCACGCTTCAGCGTGGGCTCGGAAAGCGCCATCTTCATCTGTCCCCCGCCGCCGCCAGCGAACGCCTTGTCCAGTACATGGCCCGCTGCCCCTTCAGCCTGGAACGCTTCGTCAACGTCAGCCCCGAAGGCCAGGTCTTCCACCGCCATCGAGAAGATCCTGCGCCACACCGGCCTCTGGCGCGACCCCCAGCCCGCGCCCCGCCGCCCCCGCCCAAGGAGGAACCGCTGCCCGCAAGCACTCCGCCGCGGCTTCCCCGCCAGCGTCCTTCTTCCCCAATCCCCAACCCAAAATCGGCAATCCAAAATCCAAACCGGAGTACGACTGACCTGGGCGATTCATGAACCGCACTCCGCGGCGTCCTCCGTGCCCCCCTGAGACCTCTGTGGTGAATAATTTCAGGTCACGGGTTTGACGCCCCGATTCCGGCAGGATAAAGTCCCGCCATGCAGCGTCACCTGTGGGAACCGCAACCGTACGCCCGAAAACCGGCCGGGAACATGCCAAACCTCACCCAAAACCCCACGCCGCCCCATTCCCCCGCCGGAACCCTCTCCGGCGTCGCCGCCACGTCGGTGGAATCGCCGATTTCGGGGTCAGCTTCACCCTCTCACCCCCCGTATCCCCCCCGTCCGATCCCCCCCCTGAAATCAAAATTCCTATCAGTAACTGGGAGATCAAGGGAGTTGAAACCATATTGAGACTGCGGATTGCTGAGCTGACGAAAACGGACCTCGAACAATCTCCTGCAGGCGACGTCCTAAAGGCCGCGCCTGAGGAGTAACGATGGGGCCGACGCTGCGCGTCGGCCCCATCGGTGCGGGTGAGCCACCGGCGCTATGGGCCGCGCAGCGCGGCCCATCACTCGGGTCGAGTACGACCCGCCCCTGCGGGGCCGGCGACTCACCCGCACCGATGGGCGCCCCAGAACCGCAAATGACAATGCGGCACAGTGGGTAAGAATGAGCACATGGAGACACCCCTATGACATGGCTGAACAATATCGGTCGCGCGTTTTCGCTGCGATGGCACCTTCGTGGCCTTCGCAGTGCACACTGGCAAAAGAGGGTCTCGTCAGCCCAGGCACTTGCAGGCATGAAGGATGCACGCAGCGTGGAAGCCCTCATACAGTGCTTACGTGATACCAATACCGACGTGCAGGCGGCATGTGCCCATGCACTCGAAACCCTCGGGGACAAACGCGCCATTGAACCTTTGGTGACATTGGTAAACGCGCAAACACGGGATTGCGGCGACCCCGATTACATTGTCCGTTTCACGGACAGCCACGAGCGCCTCCATACAATAGCCCACACTCTCGCCGTCATTGGCCAGAATGATGCTGTTCAACCCTTGTTCGATCAACTCACGAACTCACCAAACCAGTTGGCCTGCACGATCTTGGCCAAAGAACTGGCAAGCATCGGGGCGCAAGCCGTACCGGCATTGCTGGAGGCCCTAGCCAATAAAGGACCACACGTTAGGAGATGTGCTGCCATCGCGCTTGGCTCCCATCCAGATAAGCGTTCATTGCTTCCCCTCATCAAGGCACTGAGAGACTCCGATGATGGCGTACGGAAAGAAGCAGCAGAAGCCTTGCGGAAGAGGGGATGGCGTCCGGAGACTGTCGATCAGAGACTTGACATGGTGATTGCCCAAAAGGATTGGAGTCGGCTGTCTGAGATGCGTGATGAACTTACGGAGGAATTACGGACGCGGAGCACAGAGGCAATGCTTGCCGAGTTCAACTACCGACCGGCGTTTGATCCAATCGGCTGGGAAGGAACAGGGTGGAGTAGTTGCGACCTGGATTGGCACGCACGCAATAAGATTGCATACCAGTTGAGAGATCTTGCCGTTCTCACTGTGCCAACACTCATCCGGTCTCTCTCCAATACAAGCGACAAGATTCGGAACATCGCGGCAGATGTGCTGTTGCATATCGGAACGCCGTCTCTTAGTCCGTTGACGAAGTATCTCACGGACACCTCAAAGCCAAACGCCTACAGCGAGCCAATACCTGAAGACACCGCCGAACGAATTGTCGATTGCCTGACTGCGGCAAGAGAGTTCAAGATCGAATATGAAAAAGCGAAATACAGTTCTGAGAGCATTATCTCCACGAATGAGGTGTACAATGACGTCGTGGGTGTCAACACGACGGTTTCTAAGCATATGATTTTCAGGCTACTGCAGTTGTGACCGTAGCGATGGGCAGCATGCGTCCCATCCCGAGGGATTAGTTAGAGCAAACAAACAGAGCGCCAACAAGAGCGCGGACCACTACGTTTCACCCGGCGCGGACGCCGGGTGAAACGAGGGTCACGCTCGCCGTTGGCATTCAGAGAAAGGAGAAGTGCGATGTCGGAAGTCAAGTTCGTGTGTCCGAAGTGCAATCAGTCTCTTGAGGGCGACGAGTCCGTGCGCGGACAGACAGTCGAGTGTCCATCCTGCCATACGCAAATCGTAGTGCCTTCAGGACAGAAAGAGCAAAACATCAACCAAGGAAAGGACGGGAGCAACATGAACAGTGCATTTCCAACGATCTCCATCCAGGGAAACAAAGTTGACGCGACGCGGCATGTTATTCCCCCCGTCCGATCCGCCCCCTGAAATCAAAATTCCTATCAGTAATTGATGCTGACGGCGTGGTCACCATTAGCGACGAGGAATGGCAATGAAGCGAATCGCCGTCATTATCGGCTGCTTGGGAGTGCTTGTCCATACAGCACTTGGCCAGATGGCGCGTCCCGCAGGGGGGGGGCCCGTTAGGGGCTACCCCGCGCCCCCCTACAGTTAGTCAATATGACCGTCTGCTGGTGGCGTATCTATGTGGGATCAAACAAATAGTTAAGAAGAATCAAGACAATGCTGACGCGGAATACCAAGCAGCCAAAGCCTCTTTCGAAAAACGCGCTGAAGAACTCAACAAGGCAGACATGGCCGCATTGCTTACCAAGCTTCGAACAGGGGCCAACGCGAACCCCGGCAATCGACTGGATCCCGACGAACCAGCAGAGACCACAATTTATCCCTATATATTGGGGAGTTCGCCCGCTTCGGCCCGCTTGGTTCAACAACTTTATCAGGACGGTCTGATCAAGGAGTGGCCCCGCTCGCTTTCCTTGCTATGGACACAGCCTGGGATATGCCACGAATGGCTAACATTGATTGAGGCTGCGGCAACTGCTAGCCCCAACGACAAAAAACTTGCCGAATTTGCAGAGAAGTTACTGTACTCAAACGGATTCAAACAAGATCGATATCGTCCGTTGTTGCTCAAGCGAGCAGTGGAAATGCATGACGTTCGTTCCTTGGAGTTGTTGTTTTTTAGCAGAAATGCCATTACGGGGCGACTTCAAGCGAATGTCACTATTGAAAACTTGGCACTTGCCCGACAGTTATCCGGGAAAGGCCAACCGCTAAATATTCGACTGGCCTGTGCTCACTTCGCAACAGAAGTGTACAACTATTCACTAGCGGAAGAGATCTGCTTGAGTATCCTGCGTCAGGACTATCGCTGTGTGTTACAAGGCCCCAACAATAAACTCTCCAAGGAGGATGACGAAGCAGATTCCGCCCTTTTACATGCTCGCCAAGCCGCGCTCACCTTAGGCTTCTACGGAATACGTAGCGAACCAATTTTCCAAGAGGTTTTTCGCTTGGCTACGTTAAACTCGCCAGACGCCTCCTCAATACCCGCGATCCCTGGTGCCACTCCCCCAAACGCTCAAACGCTTTTTCACTCACTCAGCCGTTTCGATTGTGGCTACGCACACGGGTTACTGCTGCGCGTTCGCGAACTTCTTACCAAAGGAGCCTCTGATCTCTCTGATGACCTCACCCCTGACACCTCAGATCCCATCAACCCCCCGGAGTAAACCATGCGATCAGTCCTTCTGCTTAACACAGTGGCAGTCACCACAAGTCTCAGCATTTTGTCTTATTCCCCCCGTCCGATCCGCCCCCTGAAATCAAAATTCCTATCAGTTCTTCCCCAATCCCCAACCCAAAATCGGCAATCCAAAATCCAAACCGGAGTACGACTGACCTGGGCGATTCATGAACCGCACTCCGCGGCGTCCTCCGTGCCCCCTGAGACCTCTGTGGTGAATAATTTCAGGTCACGGGCTTGACGCCCCGATTCCGGCAGGATAAAGTCCCGCCATGCAGCGTCACCTGTGGGAACCGCAACCGTACGCCCGAAAACCGGCCGGGAAGATGCCAAACCTCACCCAAAGCCCCACGCCGCCCCTTTTCCCCCGCCGGAACCCTCTCCGGCGGCGCCGCCACGCCGGCGGAATCGCCGATTTCGGGGTCAGCTTCACCCTCTCCCCCCCGTATCCCCCCCGTCCGCCCCCCCCCTGAAAGCAAAATTCCTATCAGTCAAAGGGTCATTTGGTCACGGCCGCCATGGTGCGGGGCCGCTGAAGGAGGCAAGACATGGGAACGTTCATCGCGATTGTTGCCGTGGCTTTGTGCGTCGTGCTGATGCCGGCCATCGTCCTGGTGCTGGTCAAGGCGGGAATAGCCCTGGCCCTGCCCGTGCTGGCCTGCTATCTGCTGTACTGCATCATCCGGGCCTGCAAGGACTACTTTGGGTAAAGGGGGCTTTGGATGACGATAGTAACTGTCCGGGCGGAGCTTGACGGGGGGGAAGAGCAGGGCTGAGTGCGCATCCAGGTGTCGCCGGCCGAGTTATTCCCCCCGTCCGATCCGCCCCCTGAAAGCAAAATTCCTATCAGTAAGCTGGCAAGGAGGTGCCCATGGATGGGCTGGACAAGACAAAGGAGCCCCTGGACGACGGGGCGTTCCTCGAACTCGGCACGGCGGCGCTGGAGATGGCCTGCTCCCCCGCCATGGACGAATATGCGGACGAGCGTTTGCTGCTGGTCTTCGAGCGCCGGCCGCCCCAGCGGGAGGAGCCGCTGGTGGCCTGCTACCACGACGGGCTGGACCAGGGCGGCTGCCAGCGGGCGCTGGAACTGCTGGCGGAAGGGAAGATGCCCCTCCCGCAGCGCCCGGCAGGCGGGTGGCGGCGCCGGCTGGCGGAGTGGCTGGCCGGGTGGCTGGCGGAGCGGCTGGGCCGGCCCGGCCCCGAAAGCGACGGGTTTGGCCAATGCGCCTACAGCGGGCTGGGCCGGAAGCTGGACGGCCTGCTTGACCCGCGCCTGGGCTGGCTGCTGGCCCTGCGGCAGCCCGGCACGGACCGCTGGCGCTGGCTGGCCGGCGCCGGGGGGCTGGACCAGCCGGCCCGCCGGGCGATCCGGCGGGCGCAGGCGACGCTGGCGGAGGAGGAGGCCCGGAAGCGGCTGGACAAGCCGGAATGGGATGCCGGGTCGCCTTCCTAGCAAGGCGCGCCGGCCACTGCAAGCAAAACTGGATGTGAAAAGCCAAGGAAGGCGGATGACCATGGAACTGACAAAATGACCGAAGACAAGAACAACCCAAACCTGCCGGCGGAGGCCGGCAAATGCCCCTGCGCGGACTGCCTGGGCGTGGCCCTCCTGGCGGACGTGGCCGCGGGCCGGCGGATAACCATCCAGCCCGATTGGGCCTACACGGCCCGGGTGGAGCTGCAGCGGATCAACAAGGCCCTGGCGCTGGGGGCCCAGGCCGGCAACTGCCCCTGCGCGGCCTGCCTGGGCCGGATCCTCGTGGCGGACGTGGACGCAGGCCGGCGGACACGCATCCACTTCGGCATGGGCCATACGGCCCGGCTGGAGCTGCAGCGGATCGTCAAGGCCATGGCGCTGGGGCCACCCCGTGCCCAGCCGACTGGCCCCGGCTCATGGTGAGGCTTAAAAGCCGCCCCGTTCCTTGGCATATTCCTTGTAGGCGTCCGCTTCGCCCGCGTCCAGCCGGACGCCGGAGGGGGAGATGGGACGCCCGCCGCCACCCCCAACGAAAAGGAGGGCACCAAGATGACCAAGCGGAATCAGAATGCACTGTCCAACGCAGAGCTGCACACCCTGGTGTTCGCGGCGGCCAATGCCCTGTTGGCCGCCGGCCGCGACAAGGCGGCAGACGAGATGCGGTCCGCGGCGGATGATCCGCCCAGCTACCAGGCCCAGACGCTTTGCCGGCATGGCTTTGGGCAGCCGGGAGTCTATGCCCGGCTGTCCGGCCGTGAGTGGGTGTATCTGCTCATCGACTTCCCCGAGATGGCTGTCCATAATCGGTGGTGGAGCAGGCTCTCGGAGCGGGACTGGAGGCATCTGCTAGAGCTGCAGCCCCAACTGGTCTGCTGCCGGACAGCCGGGCAGCCGCCCGCAGGCGATCCACCGCCGGTGATGCCGGCGGTTCTCACCGACTGGATGACCCGCATTTCCCCGGCGGACTGGGATTGGCTGCTGGAGCAGTATCCCCAGTTGGCCGGCTACCGGCCGCAGGAAGCCTGATGGAGTGGCTTACCCATAACCTCATCGCACGGCCCAGCGTCGGGTGGCTGCGTGGTGGGTCGTTCATCATCCGGGAGGCCGCGATGCAAGGACGCGGCCTGCGGCTGGTTGTCGTGGAAGGCGGCCCCCTGGACATCCCGCCACCGCCCCGCTGCCCGGCCACGGCGCCGTCCGGACACTCGCTGCAGGTCGATCTGACCAACTTGTGCATGGCGGAGCCCCTCTCCCGCTATGGAGCCTGGCCACGGGCACCCCTGGAGGGCGTGCTGGCCGCCCTCCGGACGGAGGTGCTCCCCCGCCTGATGGAAGAGGGGGTGTCCGCGGACACCACCGTGCGGGGCCACCTCGTGGCCTGCCAGATCGCGGCATACCTGCTGCTTGCGGCAGGGGTGCCGGAAGTCGAGTTCACCACCCACGGCCTCCTTGTGCATGTCCCCGCGCAAGGCCCGGTCACGTCCAGCAAACGGGGCAGGAGAAGCACATGAGCAACCCACGCGAGTTCAACTGGTCCGCCCCCATCCACACGATGGTGGGGGGCCGCCCCACCACACCTCCCGGATAGCCCGGGATGTTCGCACAGGGCGGGATGTTGCCACGGTGCGGACCACCAGCACCGGGGAGCTGCTGGTGATTGGTCGCGCTGGCGCCTACCGGGCGCTGGTCTCGGACAACGGAGGGCTTTTTGCGGCCCTCCGCGACCTGGCATCCAGAGCCCGGGCCCGTGACGGCCGGCGCTGATGGCCAACAACGTGAAAGCAAGTGGGCGGCCGCCGGGCCGTCCGCACCACCCCCCTCTCCCCCTACCGCAGGCCGCGAGGCCGGTGTGTGCAGGGGGGAGGGGGGAAGGCTGGGGGCAGATCACCTGGGTTCTTTTTTAGCCAACGGCGGGAGGCGGCATGAGTCCAATCATCGTCCATATCCAGCGGGACGGGATCCGTTATCAGGTAGTCCGGGTCGAGGGGGCGGATGGCCGCGTCTGGTTCCTGGACCTGGCCCCTGCCCGGAGCCAACGGAAGCCGGGCCGGCGGCTGGTCGAGACGCCCGTCATCTGCAATGGCGTGTCCCTGGGGTCGCTCTGGGCGATCCGGGGGGCCGGCGCCCGGGACTGGGCCGTGGACGCCCAGGGCCAGCGCGGGCCGGCGGAGCTGCCCTGGCTGGTGGCCCAGGCGCTGGCCCAGGGACGGCTGGCCTGACTGGCAACCAACGGGCCAGCCGCTATGTTGGCAATTTGCCCGGAAACCCGGAAAGGGAAGAGCATGGAACAGGGAACTGACGGTCCATTGGAGGCGCTGCTGGCCCGCAAGCGGCAGTTGGACAAGGCGTACCACGGCGGGGCGGAGCCCCTGGCCAGCGACGGCGAGTAATTCCCCCCGTCCGCTCCGCCCCCTGAAAGCAAAATTCCTATCAGTTGACGGCTTCTAGCCTGAAATTCAAATCATGAAATTAAACATTCGCGCAATAATCGTCTTTGCAGTTGCAACGATGGGACTCCCCTTCTTGAAGGGTATGGCCGCGCCGCCTAATTCGGGGAAAAATATTGTTGACCTCCAATCGGAGTATCGGGCCGTGGTGGAAAAGGCGGTTCCGATTGAATCCGTTGCTCGAGAGTTTGACATAACACTTCCTGTCCCAGAGAATACTCGCTCACACGGGGAAGTCCGACAGGAAGTTGACCGACTAGTAAGAGAATACGTAGACAAGAAAGTCCCATTGCTGGCTGTAGAAAAGGTACAGGCTGACGCCGAGACAAGGTATGCTCTCTGGAAATCCGGGGAGATCGTGGATGTCATGGATCGTGTTCAAAATCGCCACGCGGGGAGAGTAACGTACGATGCTCGCGGTCGGTTAAAGATCGATGATTTTCAGGTGCCTGAGGTGGACTTCACCAAAGAGATAAAGACTCATGTCTACGAAAGGGATTGTGAACGAGCGCGCCATGAATATGTGGAGAGCACCTTATCCGCTAATCTCCAAGAACGGGAGCGTTTGAAGACCGAGGTGATCCCCCAAGCTGTCATCGCGGTTTACACCGAATCGAAGTTCACCCAAATTCAAGGGGAATGGTACGGCAGGAATGAGTTGATGTCTTTACTGGAATCCCGTCGGCAGGAGGTTGTTGAATCTAAATACAAGGAAGGGATTCGCGCTTTCTTGCAGGCTAACGGTTTCGAATTCGATTCTTCTCAAAATGTTTGGGTGCCAAAAGAAATCATAGAAACCAAACGTCTCGAACAAGCGGCCATTGAGGCGAGGGATCAAGCCCGCAGGGAACTAGAAGAGGAGCGATTGAAGAAAGAGAGGGAGCGGTTGAGTGAGATGACGAGCATCCAAGAAACGGTAAAATCCTTTCTGGCAGGACAGCCAGAGTATAGCCAGATTGCCCCATTCTGGGACACAAAGAACGCAGGCGAACCGATGGCCCTCTGGAACCCGGAAGGGACCATTGTGGACGTGAAATTGGCATCGGGCGGTTTAGCCACACTAACAGCCACACTTTCTTTTAAAAACAACAATGGAGTTGCCTTCGAAAACCGCTCAGTAGTGTTCAAGTTAGCCAAAAGAGATGGGCGTTGGCTGATAACCGAAATGTCAATGGAAAAATGAGAGGTAGAAAAAATGACTCCAGAAAAACTTTTCTTCCAAATTTCCAGATTTGTATTTCTGGTTTTGGCGGCTGTTACTCTCGTTGGAGTAGTGTTTTCCGTTTTTTTATACACTCTGCGAACGGCCCAGGCCACGCAGGATCATCGCACTGTCCCCCCCAGACCAGAAGTATCCGCAACAGATATTAAGCAAAAGCTTGTCCCCTTTGCACCGGCATCCGCGTCCACCACGGCCCCCACTCCTTTTGGCCGAGCAGCCTCCCCTCTCACAAAGATGAAGGAGAAGTACCCGTCTGTGTCTAATATTTGGGAACTAATGCAGCTCTTCGGCTACGGATCACAAGCTGATTGCGATGCCGTTACTAACTGCATTGACGAAGCGGAAGAGACCGTTAAAGAACTGGCGGGAGCTGGTGCCGCCCGAGACGAGGCCGCTGCTTATGTGGATAACGCGATCACCGTTCTCACTCCGATCAAGGCCAGTGATAGGCGTGCAGCCTTTAGCGTTTATCATAATGAACGCATGCGACTCTTAACGTCATGGGCTTCTGAGGTAAAAAGCCAAGTTGCAGCAGACATAGTGCGTAAGGCTGAAGCGGAACGCCAAGCATTAAAAGCCATAATAATAGCAGCGGGTGCTTTTGTCACCTTTCTTCTCACATGCCAACTCTTGGCGATCTTGGCAATCGAAAGAAACACGCGGGCAAGATAGGTAGAATTGCCCACAGTTGCTATGAACGGCTGGTCAAGTCGTCCGTGGGCCGGGGGCTGGACTACCTGGTGGCCGGTGGTGACGCCGGCGGCAAGCTGGCCAAGGCCCGGCAACTGGGCATCCCGGTCATTGGCTGGGAGGAGCTGCTGCGGCTGGCGGGGTGCGCCCCGGCCAGCGATTGGGACGACGGAACGGCCCTGTAGGGCCAGGAAGGGGTTTCAATGCACGGGACAGTGAACAAGCCTTCCGCCGGTGGATTGGGGACAGGGAAATTTGCCCAGGCCGGCACTGATCTAGGTGACCGCTGTGCGTTCGTGCAGCCGTTGGCTCAGTCGGCGGCCGAGTTCGCGGGCTTCGGCCAGCTTCTCGGGCTGTTTGTCGAGGCGGGGCGTGAGCTCTTCGGTGATTTTGGTGCCGGCTCCGAAGAAGAGGTGGATGCCGCCGACGCGGCACGACTCGCCATGGCCGCAGGTGAAGCAGCAGGCAATGTTCCCGCGGCCCCGGCGGGGGGGCGCGCCTTCAGCGGGCGGCGGCGGCGCTTTCCGATCCCACACTGAAGTGTGAACTCCAGCGGGCGGCGTGTTTTCCGCCTGTCCCCGGAGGCGCCTCCCACACAGGCCCGAATGCCGGTGCCACGCTCCCGCGGCCCCGGCGGGGCCGGAGCCTAAAGCCCCCGGCTTCAGCCGGGGGACTGGCGATCCAGCCAGCCGGTTGCGCCCCAGCGGGGCGCGGGTGACGTTTTTTTGCCGTCCAGCGCCTCCGGGAAGGGCCAGCACTCGCGCCCCGCTGGGGCGCAATTCAACCCTGTGGAACCCCCCAGACCCCCGGCTGAAGCCGGGGGCTTTATTCCCTGGCCCCCGCTGGGGGCCGCGCCTTCAGCGGGCGGCCCGGGTTGGAGTTCACGCTTCAGCGTGGGACCGGAAATCCGCAGCCTAAAGGCTGGACACCAACGGCGGCGCTTTCCGAACCCACACTAAAGTGTGAACTCCAGCGGGGCGGCGTGTTTTCCGCCTGTCCCCGGAGGCGCCTCCCACACAGGCCCGAATGCCGGTGCCACGCTCCCGCGGCCCCGGCGGGGGGGCGCGCCTTCAACGGGCGGCGGGCGGGGGCGGGAAGTTTTTGGCAATCCAGTGAAACCGGGCTATGATAGTTCCAGACGCCCGGTTTGGAGGGAGCCGATCCTGGTGCCCGCCGGCGCGTTGGAGTCTGAAGCCTGCAAGGAGGATGCGTCCATGAAGAAACTGCTCGTTCTCGGTGGAATGGCCGCGGGGCTGCTGGCCAGCGGCTGCGTGATGCCCAACGGCCCGGTTTTCGCTGGCATCGTGTTGGATCAGAAGGGGGCGGTGGCCGGGGTCGACAATTCCGTCTCCACGGAAAACATGAAGCAGGGGGTCGCCACCGCCAAGGGGATCGTGCTCTTCTCGACCGGCGATGCCTCGATCAAGACGGCGATGCAGAACGGCAACATCAAGAAGGTCCACCACGTGGACAGCGAACAGTTCAACGTCCTCGGCATCTATTCCGAATACAAGACGATCGTCTACGGCCAGTGACCTGACCGGCCAGCGGCTAGGGCAAAGGGGCGCGGCGAAAAACGCCGGGCCCCTTTTTTCATGCCGGCGCGGGTTTGGCGGCCTGGGTGGCGGCGCGGCGGCGGGCTTCGGCCAGGGTGGAGTCGAGCAGCTCCTGTTTTTCGGGGAAGTCCGGCAGGTTGGCGCCGATCCGCTCGACGACGCCCCGCGCCAGCATCAGGCGGATGGTGGGGGTGAAGTTGATGTCATGGAGCCAGAGGAGCTGGAGGACGAGGCTGTCGGCGAGGGAGCGGATTTGCCGGTAGGGGACGGTCTCGCGGCGGCGGCAGGCGGCGATGACCGCCGGGCTGGGGGGGCTGGTGGTGTCCACGTCCGGATAGAGCAGGCGGCGGTCGTTGTGGATCGCCTCCGCGACGACGAAGAAGATGTCGAGCTTGTCGGCGTCGCGGATCAGGGCGAGGAGGGGGCGGTGGGCCGCCGGGGTGTCGGCGGGGATCTGGCGCCGGTTGTGGCCGCGCACGGCGGTTTCGAGGCTGGCGACCGTTGCCGGGGGGAGTTCCGCCAGCAGCCGGTGGCTTTGGACGGCCTCCCAGCTCAGCCGGGCATGGTCGGCCGACTGGTGGTCGCGGAAGGTGCGGTATTGGCGGTATTGCGGGAAGCGGCCGAGGTCATGGAGCAGGCCGGCCAGTTCGGCGAGCGCCGTGGCGGCCTCGTCCCAGCCGAGATCGGTGGCGATGCGGCGGGCGTTGGCGGCGACGCGGTGGGTGTGGGTGCGCTTGAGTTCGAGCAGGGGCGGCAGGCTCCCGTCCCCGTCCGGCTCCGCATAGTTGCGGACGTAGGCGGTGTCGAACCAGTCGCGGACGCGCCTGGCCGCCGCCGGCGTTTCCGGCCCGGCCGGCGTGGGGCGGGTGGCATCGAGGGACGGAGGCACGGCTGGGATCCGAGGTCAGTGGATGCGGACGGGCGGGGTGAACTCGTCGTCATCCTCGTCCAGGTTGCCGCGCCGGCCCTTCTCCGGCAGCTTGGCGCCGCGGCGTTTGGGCTCCTCGAAGGGGGCCGCCTTCCGCTTGTCCTTGCCGAAATTGCCGGAGCGGGCGGCGCGGCGCTGCTCCTTCGTGTCGCCTTCGGCCGGGGGTTCGCCGAAGCCCGGTTCGGGCTGGGCTGGGCGGGGGGCGAAGCCGCCTTCGGGGCGCGGCGGGCGGGGGGCATAGCCGCCTTCGGGGCGGGGAGCATAACCGCCTTCAGGCCGTGGCGGGCGGGGGGCATAGCCGCCTTCGGGGCGGGGCGGGCGCGGGGCGGAGCCGCCCGGCTCCCGCGGGCGCGCTTCCGAGGCGGCGAGCGGCCGGCTCTGGAACATCTTGCCGTTGAGTTCGGCAACGGCCCGCTGGCCGGCCGCCGCGTCCGGCATTTCCACAAAGCCGAAGCCGCGGGAGCGGCCGGTCTCCCGATCCTTGACCACCGCGGCTCGCCGCACCTCGCCAAATTCGGCGAAGAGGTCGCGGAGTTCGCTGTCCTGCACCTGGTATGCCAGGTTACTGACGAAGATCTCCATACAGTCCGATTCTTTTCCTGGGTTTCTTGGATGTCCGCGGGTTTGGCCTTGCCTCAAGGGCGGCAAGGGCAAAACCATAATTCGCTTTGTCAATTCGTCAATGACAAGCGCTTGGCCAGCTTGGCGGGCAAGCTGATGGTGTGGCGGTGTTCGTCGAGCATGGCCAGGGTGACGGGCACCAGGGGTGCGTTCCCGTGCGCCTCCGCCGCCAGCAGGCCGGCGATGCGCTCCGCCCATTCGATGGCGGTCAGGGTTCCGGGGCGGAAGAGGAACTCCTCGAGGCCGAAGGCCAGGGCGTCGGCCGGGCCCTGGATGCGGTAGAGGTCGAGGTGGTAGAACCAGCCGCCGTCGGGGCGGGGATATTCCTGGACGATGGCGAAGGTGGGGCTGGTGACCGGTTCGGTGATGCCCAGGCCGCGGGCGAGGCCGCGGGCGAAGACCGTCTTGCCGGCGCCCAGGCTGCCTTCGAGGGTGACGACGGCGCCGTCGGGGAGCCGCCGCGCCAGGTCGTGGGCGAAGGCTTCGGTGGCCTCGGGGGAGTCGGTGGTCCAGGTGTGCAGGGCGGCGGGGGTCATGGTTCGTTTCCGGCCTCCGGTTCCGCGGTGGGGGCGTTCTTGCCGGCCGGCCGGGCGAGATGGTCGAAGCCGTCTTGGCCGGCGTGGAGCGGGGTGCCGTCGGGCCGGCGCACCTCGGGCGTGGCGCCGGATGGGGCGGTGAATTCGCCGATGACCGTGAGCGGCAAGTCGGCGAAGGGCCAGTCGGCCAGGAGTTCGGGGACGGCGGCAGGGTCGGCGGCGAGGATCAGTTCGTAGTCTTCGCCGTCAGCCAGGGCTTGGCGGAGAGTGGTCTCCGGGGTGCGGCGGGGGACGGCGGCGGGGTCGAGCCGGAGGTCGAGGCTGGCGGCGCGGCCGAGGCGGCGGCTGTCGAGGAGGAGGCCGTCGCTGACATCCATCATGGCGTGGACGGCGGGGCGGGCGGCGAGCCAGGCGCCTTCGGCGAGGCGCGGGGTGAAGGTCAGGTGGTGGCCGGTCTCCAGGGAAGAACCGAAGCGGCCGGTGGCGAGGAGGAGGTCGCCGGCTTTGGCGTCTGACCGGCGCTTGATCTGCGCCTCGGCGACTTCGCCGACAATGGTGAGGCTGGCGACGGCGTCGTGCGGGGCGCGGGCGAGGTCGCCGCCGATGAGGTGGGTGCCGGTGGCGCGGGCCAGCTCCAGCAGGCCGTCGAAGAAGCGGTTGAGCCAGGCCACGTCCTGGCGGGGGTCGAGGGCGACGGCGACCAGGGCGTAGCGGGGTTCGCCGCCCATGGCGGCAATGTCGCTGAGGTTGCGGGCGAGGAGCTTGCGGCCGGCCAGCTCCGGCGATGCGGCCCCGGGGCCGGTGCGGTGGTAATGGCGGTCGCCGATGAGTTGGTCGACGGCGAGGAGCTGGAGCCGGCCGGGGGCGATGCGCACGGCGGCGCAGTCGTCGCCGGGGGGGACCACCACCTCGGGGGGCATGGTGCCGAGGCGGGGGAAGAGGCCGCGCAGGAAGCCGTCTTCAGTCACAAGGCAGCCCTTCCTCAAGCCGGTCGAGTTCGTGGCGGGCGGCGGCGAGGGCGAGGACGCGGTGGTGGAAGCAGGGGGCGTGGCCGAACTCGCAGGTGCCGTCGGGGAAGCTGCCGCCGCAGGCGCCGCTGGCCAGTCCTTTGGGGCATTGTTCGGGGCAGAGGCCGTAGCAGAGTTCGAGGCCGCAGCCGGCGTGTGGGCAGTGGTGGCAGCCGAGCAGGGTTTGGGTGGTGCGGTGCAGCCAGGGGGGTGTCCAGTCGGCCTGGCCGATCTGGAAGACGCGCGCCCGGAGCCGGTCCCGGCCGCGCGGCCGCAATCCCGGGGGGGCGGCGCCCTTGGCGGGGCCGGCGCCTTCGCGGTAGTAGGGGCTTTCCGGGGCCAGGAGGCCGCCGAAGGCGTAGAAGCTGGAGGAATAGGGTGCGAACTCGATGAAGTTGTGGAACTCGTTCCAGGCCGCCACCCAGTCCGGCCAGGCGCGGAACTGGCCGAGGGCCTCGCGGATCTTGGCGAGCGCCATTTCCAGCAGCGGCACGTCGCGGATGCCGGTGAGCTGGACGCCGCTGTAGCCCAGGAGCTTGCAGCCCGCGACCTGGAGGCCGACCCGGGTCAGTTGGGCGGCCAGCCCTTGGGCGGGGTTCAGGCTGGACTCGCGTTGGAGCATGGCGTAGAAGCGGCGGGAGGCGTGGACGCCGGGCTGCCAGCGCTCGTGGATCCTCTCGATCTCGCCCGGCGCCAGCAGCGGGATGCGGGCCAGCACCGGCCAGGAGATCTCCCGCATCTGCAGGAACCATTGCAGTTCCTGGTACTTCTTCATGTCCCAGCCGGCATGGGTGACCAGGAACTGGGCGCCGCCGTGGAGCTTGCGCAGCATCTTGAAGTACTGGAGGTACTGGTCGGCGGGATGGTATTTGAAGGGGTTGACGCCGGCGCCGGCGTAGAGGCCGGTGGTGAAGCTCCGGATCAGGCCGAGGGCGGCGGGGCTGTCGAAATAGCCTGGGGGGTAGGGCCTGGGCCGGCCCAGCACATCGCGCACCACTTCATGCTTGTCGGAGCGGTCGCCGCTCACTGCCAGGATGTTGCGGATGCCGTGGGAGGCGGCGCGGGCCAGCACGTCCCGCAGCCGTTCGCGGGTCGAGCCCTTGCCGGAGAGGGTCATGAGGACGGGCTTGCCGGCGGCCTCGCCCAGCAGGGCGGCCGCCGCCACGGGGTCATGCGACTCTTCGGCCTTCAGGCGGTCGGTGACGGCCAGGCCGGTGATCTCGGGGGCGGCGGCCGAGCGCCGGGCGAGGGCGACGGCGGGGGCCAGGGCGGCCTCCAGCGGCTGCGCGGCGGGCGGCGTGTTGAGTTCCAGCAGGGTCACGAAGCGGCCGGCGCGCAGGGCGGCCGCCAGCGGGTTCTCGCCGCTGAAGTTCATCTTCAACTGGATCGGCGGCCGCGCCGGCACCGGAGGTTGTTCGGAAAAGCTGCTCATGCCTGCACTCGCGAAAATATGGTACTATACATGCCTCGCTCCGGGGATGGCGGCCGGCCGCGGCGCCGGGCGCGGGCTGCGCGGCCGTGGCACACCTGTGCCAGATGCGCACAGGGGCGGGGCTGGCAAGGGCGGATCTTCAATTTCCAACATCCTGTCCTGTAGGTGGTTATAGGCTTGGCGCCAACTTCGGCACCTGGGTTGCGTAATGACGGGCGACTGATTTGACGATGACACAGCGAGCGGCGCAATCCGACGGAGAAGCTGACATGGGCAAGATTTTGGGCATTGACCTGGGAACCACCAACTCCTGCATGGCCGTGATGGAAAGCGGCGAGCCGGTGGTGATCCCGAACGTGGAAGGGATGCGCACCACGCCGTCCGTGGTCGCCTTCGCCAAGACGGGCGAGCGGCTGGTGGGCGTCACCGCCAAGCGGCAGGCGGTCACCAACCCGAAGAACACGATCTACTCGATCAAGCGCTTCATGGGGCGCAAGTATGAGGAAGTCAAGCACGAGATCGAGCTGGTCCCCTACGACGTCGTCCGCGCCGCCAACGGCGACGCCCACGTGAAGGTGCTGGTCGGCGGCGAGGAGAAGGTGTTCTCCCCGCCGGAGATCTCGGCCATGATCTTGCAGAAGCTCAAGGCCGATGCCGAGGCGTACCTGGGGGAGAAGGTCACCGAGGCGATCGTCACCGTCCCCGCCTATTTCAACGACAGCCAGCGCCAGGCCACCAAGGACGCCGGGCGGATTGCCGGCCTGGACGTGAAGCGGATCATCAACGAGCCGACCGCCTCGTCGCTCGCCTATGGGCTGGACAAGAAGAAGGACGAGAAGATCGCGGTCTACGACCTTGGGGGCGGCACCTTCGACATCTCCGTGCTGGAGATCGGGGATGGCGTCTTCGAGGTCAAGGCGACCAATGGCGACACCCACCTTGGCGGCGACGACTTCGACCAGGCGGTGATCACTTGGCTGATCGAGGAGTTCAAGGCCGAAAGCGGGATCAACCTGAAGTCCGACCCGATGGCGCTGCAGCGGCTGAAGGAGGCCGCCGAACGCGCCAAGTGCGAGCTTTCCAGCAGCAACTCCACCGAGATCAGCCTGCCGTTCATCACCGCGGACGCCTCCGGCCCGAAGCACTTGCAGAAGACGCTGAGCCGCGCCAAGCTCGAACAGCTCGTGGAAGAGCTGATCCAGCGCTCGGTCAAGCCGGTGCACAACTGCCTGCGCGACGCCGGGCTGGGCACAAAGGAGATCGACGAGGTGATCCTGGTCGGCGGCATGACCCGGATGCCGCGCGTCCAGCAACTGGTCGAGCAGGTTTTTGCCAAGGGCCCGCACAAGGGGGTCAACCCGGACGAGGTCGTCGCCGTCGGCGCCGCCATCCAGGGCGGCGTGCTCAAGGGGGAGGTGCATGACGTCCTGTTGCTCGACGTCACCCCGCTCTCCCTCGGCATCGAGACCCTCGGCGGCGTCTTCACCAAGCTCATCGATCGCAACACCACCATTCCGACCCGCAAGAGCGAGATCTTCTCCACCGCCAGCGACAACCAGCTCTCGGTGGAAATCCATGTGCTCCAGGGTGAACGCGAAATGGCCGCCCACAACAAGAGCCTGGGCAAGTTCCAGTTGGAGGGGATTCCGCCGGCCCCCCGCGGCGTCCCCCAGGTCGAGGTCACCTTCGACATTGACGCCAACGGCATCCTCCACGTCTCCGCCAAGGATCTGGGCACCGGCAAGGAGCAGAAGATCACCATCCAGGCTGGCTCCGGCCTCAACGAGGAGGAAATCAAGAAGATGGTGCGCGACGCCGAGGAGCACGCCGGCGAGGACAAGGCCAAGCGCGAGGCCGTCGACACCAGGAACAAGGCCGACTCCCTGGTCTACCAGATGGAGAAGCAGCTCAAGGAGCAGGGCGACAAGATCCCCGCCGACGTGCGCCAGCCGGTCGAGGCCGGCATCGCCGACCTCAAGAAGGCCATCGAGGCCAATGACACCGCCCGCATGAAGCAGGCCATGCAGGAGCTGGAGCCCAAGATGCACAAGTTCGCCGAGGAGATCTACCGCCATGCCGGCGCCCAGCACGCGCCCGGCCAGGAGCCGCCGCCCGCCGGCGACGACAAGGGCGGCAAGAAAGGCGGCGATGACGTGATCGACGCCGACTTCAAGGAGAAATGACCCTCCCCGCGGCGACGGCCGGGCCGGCGGCACCCCCGCCTCGCAGCCCGCGTCGGCCGTGAGGCGGCCGCCGGACGTTTTCCCTGGCGGGGGCAATGGCTCCCGCCCGCAAACCCCAACGACCCCAAACCCCCAAACCAAAGAAACCAAGCAAGGAGCAGAGGAAACATGGCTGCACCGACGATCAAACCGCTGGGCGACCGCGTCCTGGTCGAGCCCGTCGAGGAGAAGGAAGTTGTCAAGGGTGGGATCATCATCCCTGACAGCGCCAAGGAAAAGCCGCAGGAGGCGAAGGTCATCGCCCTGGGCACCGGCAAGAAGGACGATGACGGCAACCTGGTCCCGTTCGAGGTCAAAGTTGGCGACATCGTGCTCACCGCCAAGTATGGCGGCTCCGAGATCAAGATTGACGACAAGACCTACAAGATCCTCAGCACCAGCGACATCCTCGCCGTGGTCGGCTGACGGACGCCACCCCCGGAAACGACAAATCCAAACGTAGGAGTTCAAGACACATGGCTGCCAAGCAATTGCTGTATGACGAGAAGGCGCGCAAGGCGCTGCTCAACGGCGCCGCCAAGCTGAACCAGGCGGTGAAGGCCACCCTCGGGCCCAAAGGGCGCAACGTGGTGCTCGACAAGAAGTTCGGCTCCCCGACGATCACCAAGGACGGCGTTTCCGTCGCCAAGGAGATCGAGCTGAAGGATCCGTTCGAGAACATGGGCGCCCAGCTCATCCGCGAAGTCGCCAGCAAGACCAGCGACGTGGCGGGTGACGGGACGACGACCGCGACCGTGCTCGCCGAGGCGATCTTCCGCGAGGGGATGAAGAACGTCACCGCCGGCGCCAATCCGATGAGCCTGAAGCGCGGCATCGACAAGGCGGTCGAGGCGATCGTCAAGGAACTGGGCAACATCTCGACCAAGGTCGAGGACCGCGAGCAGATCGCCCAGGTCGCCACCATCTCCGCCAACGGCGACACCGAGATTGGCAACACCATCGCCGACGCGATGGACAAGGTCGGCAAGGACGGCACGATCACCGTCGAAGAGGCCAAGGTCATCGAGACCACCCTCGACGTGGTGGAGGGGATGCAGTTCGACAAGGGCTACATCTCCCCCTATTTCGTGACCAACGCTGAGGCGATGGAAGCGGTTTTGGAAGACTGCCTGATCCTGATCAACGAGAAGAAGATCAGCTCGATGCAGGACATGCTGCCGCTGCTCCAGTCCGTCGCCAAGCAGAGCAAGCCGCTGCTGATCATCGCCGAGGATGTGGACGGCGAGGCGCTGGCGACCCTGGTGGTCAACAAGCTGCGCGGCACCCTCAACGTCTGCGCCGTCAAGGCGCCCGGCTTCGGCGACCGCCGCAAGGCGATGCTCGAAGACATTGCCATCCTCACCGGCGGCAAGTGCATCACCGAAGACCTCGGCATCAAGCTCGAGAGCGTCACGGCGGACATGCTGGGCAAGGCCAAGCGCATCACCATTGACAAGGAGAACACCACGATCGTCGAAGGCGCGGGCAAGCCCTCCGACATCGCGGCCCGGGTCAAGCAGATCAAGCGGCAGATCGAGGAGACCACCTCCGACTACGACCGCGAGAAGCTCCAGGAACGGCTGGCCAAGCTCGCCGGCGGCGTGGCCGTCATCCATGTCGGCGCCGCCACCGAGACCGAGATGAAGGAGAAGAAGGCCCGCGTCGAGGACGCCCTGCACGCCACCCGCGCCGCGGTGGAGGAAGGCATCGTCGCCGGCGGCGGCGTGGCCATCATCCGCGCCACGGCCGCCTGCCTGGGCAAGCTGAATCTGGGCGGCGACGAGAAGATCGGCGCCGAGATCATCCGCAAGGCGGTCGAGGAGCCGCTGCGCCAGATCGCCAACAACGCCGGCGTCGAAGGCTCGGTCATCGTCAACGAAGTCAAGAACCGCAAGGGCAACGTCGGCTACGACGCCGCCACCGGCGACTACGTCGACATGATCAAGGCTGGCATCATTGACCCGACCAAGGTGGAGCGCTCCGCGCTGCAGAACGCCTCCTCGGTCGCCGGCCTGCTGCTGACCACCGAATGCCTGGTCACCGAGATCCCGGAGAAGAAGGAAGCTCCGGCCGGTGGCATGGGCGGCATGGGTGGCATGGGCGGCATGGGCGACATGGAGATGTAACCCCCCCCCGACCATGATGCGGAGTCCGCCCCGGCTGGGGCGGCGCCGCCCGCCAGACCGGCGCCGGGCAAAACCGGCGCCGGTTTTTTTTGTGCGTCCGCGGGAGCAACACGGCCGGGGCGGGCGGCCCCGCTTGCCACGGCCGCGGGCGGCGGCTATCTTGTGCCGCCCCCGGCGGCCCGCGGCTTAATCAAATCCGCATCGGCGCCTCATTCCAGTTGCACATTCCCCGGCTATGCTGTCCAATAATTTCACTGGCAACGGAGATTCTGGAGCCCGCCCATGCCCAAGGAAACGATTCTGGTCGTTGACGACGAGCGCGACATTCTGGAACTGGTCGAGTTCAACCTGGCGAAGAATGGCTACCAGGTCCACGGCGTCACCACCGGCGAGGACGCGTTGCGCGCCGTGCGCGCCAACCCGCCGGACCTGGTCGTCCTCGACCTGATGCTGCCGGCCATGGACGGCCTGGACGTGTGCAAGATCCTGAAGAACGACCCGCGCACCGCCGCCATCCCGGTCATCATCCTCTCGGCCAAAGGGGAGGAGGCCGACATCGTCACCGGCCTGGAACTGGGCGCCGACGACTACGTCACCAAGCCGTTCAGCCCGCGCATCCTCACCGCCCGGGTGCGGGCCGTGCTGCGCAAGAAAAGCCAGCCGGCGGCGGCAGAGGAGAGCGGCATCCTGCGCCGCCATGAACTCACCCTCGACCCGGCGCGCCGCGCGGTCACCGCCGGCGGCCAGCCAGTGGAGCTGACCTACACCGAGTTCGGCATCCTCCAGTTCCTCATGCGCCGCCCCGGCTGGGTCTTCACCCGCAACCAGATCATTGATGCCGTGCGGGGGGACGGCTACGCGGTCACGGAACGCTCGGTGGACGTGCAGATCGTCAGCCTCCGGCGCAAGCTTGGGGAGTTCGGCAAATATGTCGCCACCGTCCGCGGCGTCGGCTACCGGTTCAAGGACTGAAGCCCATGATGCCCCGCCGCAAGCTGATCTGGACCATCTATCCGGCCTGCGTCCTGGCCATGCTGGCCGTGCTGCTGGTGTTCACCGTCACCACCCTGGCGCGGCTGGGGCGCTTCTACGAGGCCCGCACCCGCGCGGCCGTCGAAGACCGGCTCAGCCTCATCGAGCCGCAGGTGGCGGCGCTGCTGGCCACCGGCGACCGCCCGGCCATCGCCGCCTACTGCGCGGAGCTGGGTGCCCGCAGCGCCACCCGGGTGACGGTCATTGCGCCCGATGGCACGGTGCTGGGGGATTCCAAGGAAAACCCGGCGCGCATGGACAACCATCTCGACCGCCCCGAAGTGCGCGCCGCCCTCGGGCAGCCACAGCCCGGCTCCGCCCGGCGCTGGAGCCACACCCTGCGCGAAGACTACCTCTATTTCGCCCAGACGGTGCCGCCGGCGGCATCCGTCCCGGCCGGGATCTTGCGCGTCGCCGTCCCCGTCCGCGATTTCGACCAGAACCTGTGGGCAGTGCGCCGGCAGACCTGGATCACCACCGCCTTGCTGATGGTCGCCGCCGCCGGCCTCAGCCTGCTGCTCACCCGCCACATCACCCGCCCCCTGCGGGCCATGCGCGAAGGCGCCCGCCGCTTCGCCCGCGGCGACTTCCGCACCCATCTGAGCCTCCGGCATTCCGCGGAAATGGACAGCCTGGCCGAGGACCTGAACGAAATGGCCACCCAGCTCGACGACCGCTTCCGGACCATCACCTTGCAGCGGGCGGAAATGGAGGCCATCCTCGGCGGCATGACCGAAGGCGTCGTCGCCGTGGATGCCGAGCTCCGCATCCTCAAGCTCAACCAAGCCGCCGCCGCCATGCTCGGCGTGAGCGCCGACAACGTCCGCGGCCGGACCCTTCTGGAAGCCGTGCGCAACACCGCCCTCCAGGAGATCATCGGCCGGGCCCTGGCCGCCCCCGAGCCGGTCGAAGGCGAGGCCCTGCTGCGCCAGGGGCCGGCCGACCTGACCGTCCAGGTCCGCGCCGCCGCCCTCCACGAGGGCGCGTGCCGGACCGGCGTGGTCGCCGTCCTCCATGACGTCACCCGCCTGCGGCGGCTGGAGAACCTGCGCCGCGAGTTCGTGGCCAATGTCTCCCACGAACTCCGCACCCCCGTCACCGCCATCCAAGGGTTTGTCGAGACGTTGCAGGACGGCGCCCTCCAGGAGCCCGGCAAGGCCCTGCGCTTCCTCGACATCATCGCCCGCCAGAGCAGCCGCCTCAACCGCATCATCGAGGACCTGCTCCAGCTCTCCCGCCTGGAGACGGAGGCGGAACAGGGCGGCATCACCGCCGCGCCTTGCGCCCTCCACGACCTGCTCCAGACCGTCGTCCAAGGGGCCATGCCCGCCGCGGCGGAGAAAGGGATCCCCCTCTCCCTGCACTGCGAACCGGCCGACCTGGCGCTCGTCGCCAATCCCAACCTGGTGCAGCAGGCGGTCGCGAACCTGGTGGACAACGCCCTCAAGTACAGCGAGGCGGGGCGGCCGGTGGTGATCCGGGCGGAACGGGGGCCGGCGGGCGGCGTCCGCATCGAGGTGCGCGACCAGGGCTGTGGCATCCCGGCGGAGCACCAGCAGCGGGTCTTCGAACGGTTCCACCGGGTGGACAAGGGGCGCAGCCGCGACTTGGGCGGCACCGGCCTCGGCCTGGCCATCGTCAAGCACATCATGCAGGCCCATGGGGGGCGGGTCGAGCTGGAGAGCGCCCCGGGGCGGGGTTCCACCTTCACCCTGGTCTTCCCCTGACCGCCACGGCGGGCCGGCCGGGTCAGAGCAGCCGTGCCCCGTAGCGGGCGGCGGCCCAGGCGCCGGCGGCCAGCAGCAGCAAGGCCACGGCGTAGCCGGCGAAGTCACCCATGGTCGCCTCGGCGTCGCCAGTGGCGTCCAGTCCCTTGTAGAAGCGGATTTCCAGGTAGCGGGCGGCCAGGCAAAGTCCGGCGGCGGCGGCGTAGGCGGCATCGAGCACGCCGACGGGTTTGCGGGCGGCGTCCTTGAAAATGAGCAGCAACAGGATGGCCATGGCCGCGTTGCCGGCGATCATCCACCAGATCCGCAGGAGGCCGCCGGCAAGGCTGCTCTCGCGGTGGACTTCGGCGGGGGGAGGGGTGACGGGGCGGGGCGGGGGGGGCATGGCGCGGTCTCCGGCGCGGAACGCGTTGCCGGATGGCGGCCCGACCATCCCGATGACCTGCGGCGCCGCTTGGCGCCGCACCCCTTGGAGTTGCTGTCCGCCCCCCGGCAACCAGGCAAAAGCCGGAACCGGGACGGCAACGGGCGCACTATAGCCCGTTTTGGCCGCCAATCCAATCGCCCGTCCGCGGTGGCGGGGCGCCGCCGGCGGCGCAGCAGCGCTTGAACTTGCGGCCGCTGCCGCAGGGGCAGGGGTCGTTGCGGCCCGGCGGCGCGGCGGCGGGTGCCCGGAGCGCGTCCTGTTCGCGCCGGTAGGCCGCGGCCAGTTCCCGCAAGCCCGGCAGGGCGTGTTCCAGGAAGCGTTGGATGCCGGCGCACAGCACGCTCCGGGCCCGCGGCGTTGGCTGTGGGCCATGGAGCCGGTGTTTCACGCAGTCGCCCATGCACCATTCCCGCCAGCGGCATTCCGCGCAGGCGTCGGCCCATTGGCTTTTCCGCACCCCGAAGGCGCGGTAGAGCGGGGAGGCCAGCGCCGCATCCCAGGTCGTGTCGCGCACGTTGCCCAGGCGCCATTCGGGCGCCACGAAGAAGTCGCACGGATAGAGGCTGCCGTCGTGTTCGACGACCAGGTATTGGCGGCAGTCGGCTCCGAGGGTGCAGGTGTTGCGGCGGCCGGTGAGGGCCAGCTCGAGCAGGGAATCCAGGTGGCGGATGGAGACCCGGCGGGTGTCGGCGGGGCGCCAGGCGTCGTAGAGTTCGCAGAGGAACTCGCCCCATTCCTCGCCGGAAATGCTGTATGGCTGCCGGTTGCCGTTCCGGTCGAATTCGACGCAGGGGATGTACTGGTGGTGCCGGAAGCCTTGGCTGCACAAATAATGGTAGACCAGCTTGGCCTGGCGCACGTTCGCCTGGCTGACCAGCACCAGGATGTTGAACTCCACGCCGTGCCGCCGCAGGCAGGCAATCCCGCGCATCACGGCGGCATGCGTTCCGCCGCCGCCGGCCCCGAGCCGGTAGCGGTCGTGCAGCTCCGCCGGCCCGTCCAGGCTGACGCCGAGGAGGAAGCGGTAGCGGCCGAGGTGCGCCGCGAACGCGTCATCGATCAGTGTGGCGTTGGTCTGCAAGCCGTTGGCGACCACGGCGCCGGGGAGGGCGTGCCGCGCCTGCAAGGCCGTGACCCGGCGGAAAAACTCCACCCCCATGAGAGTCGGCTCGCCGCCCTGCCAGCCGAAGACATGCCGCGGCTGCGGCGTCCGCAGGTAGCCGCGGATCATCGTCTCCAGCACTTCCGCGGACATGCGGTGCACCGGCGTTTCCGGGAACAGCGCCGCCTTGCCGGCATAGAAGCAGTAGCGGCAGCGCAGGTTGCAGTCCGGCCCCGCGGGCTTGACGAGGAGGGAGAAGGGGTGCATCATGGGCGCCCCCCCCCGGGGTGGAGGAGGCCGGAGGCGGCCAGGAGCAGCACTCCCAGTTCGGCAAGGCAGAGCCAGGCATAGGCATGGTCGCGCCGGCGGAAGTAGTGGACGGCCAGGAGAAGGAAGCCGGCGGCCGGAAGCGCCGCCAGGACGGCCACGGCGAGCAGCGGCAGCACATCGCCGTTGCCGAGATGCCCGATCCAGCCCCAGCCCGGCTTCAGTCCTGCCGCGTGCAGGTAGTTCCGCACCGGCAGGCCCCAGAGCCGCGGCAGTTCCGCGGGCGGAATCCGCGCCGGGAGGAGGCCGGAAAGGTAGAGCAGGAAGGAAAGCGCCAGAAGGTACAGCCCCGCCCGGCTCCCCCACTGGAGGATGGCGGCCTGGAGCCGCTGCTCCGGGGAAACCGTCGCCGGCGGAGTGGCCGCGGGGTTCATGGCCATAATCCAAGTCCTTTCAACAAGGCGCGCATCCCTGCCAGAAGCAGCATGATCCAGACCACATGGCGGATGGCCGCCGGCCTGACCTTCTTCAGCACCCGGCCGCCCACCTGCGACCCGAGCATCATGCCCAGCATGGAGGGCACGGCCAGGAGCGGCAGGACGGCGCCCTGGTGGATGTAGACCCAGGCCGCCGGCGCGCCGCTGGCGGAAAGCAGGAACATGCTGGTGCCGACCGCCAGTTTCAACGGCGCGCCCATGACCAGGTTCAGCACCGGCACGTTCGCCCAGCCCGCCCCCAGGCCGAAGAGCCCCGCGAGGAAGCCGATGCCGAGGAAGAGCAGCAGCCCGCGGCTGGCCCGGTGCGCCCGCCACGTCACGACCGCGCCGCTGGATTCTTCATGGTAGGCGCCCTGGAACCGCAGCGCCGCCGCCAGCCGGCCTTGGGCCTCCACCGTAGGATAGTCGGACTTCCGGAAGATGAGCAGGAGGGCGACAATGCCCAGGATGGTCACCCCCAGGCTGGTCTGCACCACGGCCGCCGGCAAGGCCAATCCCACGAGCGCGCCGCCGATGGACGCCATCGAGACGGCCAGCGCCGCCGGCATGGCCAGGCGCAGGTCCGCCAGGCCGCAGCGGAGCAGTCCCGGGCTCGCCGACAGCGAGCCCGCCAGCGCCACCAGCAATCCCGTGCCGCGCACAAAATCCAGGTGGAACGGGAAAAAACCGCTCACAATGGGCACAAACAGCACCCCGCCGCCCACGCCTGCCGGCACCGCCACCACCCCCAGCAGGAAGCTGACGGCAAAGAGGAGCAGGGGCCAGCCCCACCATGGCAGGCCGCCGCCCGCCGCGGCCGCGGCTGGAGCCACGCCGGGCAGCCCCGCGGCGACCGCCGTCGTGGCCAGCACGGCGAGCAGGCAGAAGAGCGGGAACCAACGGGAGCGGGTCACGGTAGAAAAGCGGGACATGGAAGCGTCCGGGGGGTAAAGGTGGGGGGGACATGGCGCGCACGTCCCGTTTTTGCCTGAACTATTCCTGGGAAGACAAACGGCGTTTCCTTCGGGATTTCGGGGTGGCCGGGGCGGGTCAGCCTTCGCCCAGCCGGCAGGTGAGTTCGCCGGCGCAGTCCTTGACTAAGAGCTTATCTACTAATAAATCCGATTTTTGTGAAGACAATCAGGGATGCAGCCAGCGTAGTGAGCGCCATGTATGACAAATCGGTCTTCTCGTAGCGGGGGATCAGTTTCCGGAACCGGTTGAACCACGAATGGGTACATTCAACCACCCAGCGTCGAGGCTTGAAGTCCGGATCCCTTTCGATC
>Ga0265297_10000634_pt1 | contig 99565 bp, 85 predicted proteins | sample Munlanlwell13791_FD_192502 | JGI IMG/M metagenome (GOLD analysis project Ga0265297, IMG submission 192502) | Leachate microbial communities from a municipal landfill in Southern Ontario, Canada - Leachate well 137-91 | ecosystem: Engineered > Solid waste > Landfill > Unclassified | place...
AAGTACATAGAAAATCACAGAGAAATTGACCGAGCACCTTCCCAGCTCGAACTCGAGCTGGGATAGAAGCCCCGCGCTTTGCGCGGGGTAATTCACTTTTTTTCCTTTATTACAACCAACATCGTATTGGTGCTCCGGTCATATAGCTGGTTTGAAAGGGGGTAGTTTGTCATTCTTTCGGTGTCGATGCAGGTATATTTATATCCAGGGTCTTGTTCTGAAAGCCGGCCCACGAGTTCTTTTGAATGACGCACAATTTCAATAGCGTCAGTTTGAAGATCAGATTCCGCAAAGGTGATTATCAATACACCGTCCGGTTTTAGCAAGGGAAGAGCGTGTGGGATAAGGTCCGGGTTATCTATATTGTTTATTGTGACAAGCTCAAAACTCTCCGGTACGATCCCTGCTTTTTCCCTGTCAGATGCATTTGTTATATCTGCGGAGATAACTTCACCTTTAAATTTTGCCGCAGCGTCGATATATCCGTTATCAATACTAGTCACCGATTTGATCATTCCTTCATTCGATCGAATAAGGTCCTTTGCAAAATCTCCAGTTGGCCCGCTTCCGATATCGATGCAGGTCAATTGACCTAATCTGCGGGAGAGCACTTCCAAAAATCCCCGGAATAACCCTTTATTTGATCCGACGCGGGAAATACTGTCAATGACGTCTGCGGTTGTTGTAATAAGCAATCCGGATTTCTTGAACATCGACGCCAAGACGGGCTCATCAGAAAATTCTTCGGTCAAATTATCTACTAACACGCTTCCATCAGCAGTCTGTTTGAGCTGCAGCAGAAACTCGGAAAAGATATCTTGTCCCTCTAGTCCGCTGGTTGCTTTGTCCCTGACCAGGACTCTTTGCAGCATGTCGTACAGTGCCTGTTGCGGGTCAATTCTTTTGTTTGTCAACATATCGGCTGCGCGGTCAATATAGTCCGATTGATGTGTCTGCATCGCATAGAATAAACATATTTCTTCTGGGCTATAAAGCCGGTACAGGCCAGTATAGAGTAGAAGTCTTTCAACCGATTGTTCAATATAAGCCCTTTGTCTTTGTTCCTTAGATTCATCAACTACTGAACTTCTATCAAAATTGAGATAGCGCATAATATTTTTGGCAGAAAGGGTCAGTGTGTATAAAAATCTGAAAAAATGGATCTCATTTGCTCTAAATCTAGATAGTGCCAGGTTTATGCTGCTGGCGCAGATCGCGGTTTTCATCCAGAAATCAAGAGGGCTATCCACTCTAAGCTGGTCGGCTCCAAAATCAGTTGGATTTATAGAAGCAACAGTGCGACCAACATTATATTCCGCATATCCCATAAGTCCTGTGAGCTGATTTTGGACATCGTGATCTGCTATTATTTTCCACATTGATCCGATATTTGCAAGACAATCTTTTACTTTGGGGTCCAATAAGGCAGAGGCTTGCATAAATTCAAGAACAGGACTGTCATTTGAACTTCCAAGCGCGTTCAAGGTACAAGCAGCAAGGCCTGGGTCTGTTTCATCAAGCAACCGTACAAACCTATCGTATCCTGAAAATCCGTCATATATCTTTTCAAAACAAGTTAATCGTCCTATTGACACCAAATGCTCATAAGGGCTTTTTGCAAGAACTGCTCGAACTTCCCGCGCCTGAGCACTAGCAAGATGTGCGGGAGATGTTATTCCCCTAATAATTCTGGCGGTTGCTGCCGGGTTAAGGCCTCTATTTCGATATACTTGGGCTCCTTGAAGGATCATTACTCACCTCTATGTATATATCGTCAAAATAGAGGGGAGATTTCATGGTGAAAAATGATAGCTATGGAGGCAAAATACTGCTTATTTACAACAAATATTCAAGCCCGTAAACCAAGCCTTTTATGTCTTTTATTTTCTTGATTGCCAAAATGACACCCGGCATGAATGATTCGCGGCTTATGGAATCATGTCTTATAGTAAGGGTCTGGCCCAGCCCGCCGAATATGACCTCTTGATGCGCGACAAAGCCCGGAAGCCTTACGCTGTGGATCGGGATATCTTTTATACCGGAGGCTTTTTTCATCATTTCCGCGGTCTTTATCGACGTGCCGGAAGGAGCATCAAGTTTTTGGTCGTGGTGAAGCTCTATTATCTCGGCTTTTGGCATGTGTTTTATCGCCTCTGATGCAAATTTCATCATAAGTACCGCACCAATCGCGAAATTTGGAGCGACAAGGACATTTACGCCGTTCTGTTTGCACAAGGAACTTATTTCCTTGAGATCGCTTTCCGAAATTCCGGTCGTCCCAACTACAACATTGGCTTTTGCACTCGTGGCGGCCTTTATTGAACCCATGATCGTTTTTGGTATCGTGAAATCTACAACGACATCGGCTTTTGTATCGTTTATCGTTTTTGCCAGGTCCCCTGTAACTTTAACGCCTGATTTTCCTATCCCTGCAAGCTCGCCTATATCACTTCCGGCTCCGGTGATATCTACGGCTCCGACCAACTCAAGGGAAGATTCTTTTAAAACAGCTTTTACGACTTCTTTTCCCACTTTACCGCAGGCCCCGTTAACTATGACTTTTATTTTTGACATTGATTTGCTCCTTTCAAAGAGGGGCGGTTTACGAACCGCCCTTACGATCCTTTGCCTTTGTATGGGCCCCGATCGGATCGGGGCCCCAACAATCCTATATCCTTATTTCCTTTATCGGCAATTTTTCAAGGTCCCCGATGACTGCCAGGCTCATAAATTTACCGGCAAATAATTCATTCGCTATGGCCGTTACGTCATCAAACGAGACCTCATCGATCTTTTTTACCACTTCGTCGATGGGTACTATTCTATCATAATAAAACAGAGACTTTGCGATATAGCTCATCCTGTTCCTGCTGGATTCGAGAGCAAGAACCATAGAACCTTTTACATACTCTTTTGAGCGGGAAAGCTCTTCCTTGCTGATACCTCCATCTTTAACCTTTTTCAATTCTTTGAGTATCAAGGAAAAAGTTTCTTCAAAAGTCTCTTTTTTTGTCCCGGCGTACACGCTGAATATCCCGCTGTCTTTAAAGCCCTGGCTGAAAGAGTGTATCGAATATGCCAGGGCCCTTTTTTCCCGGATCTCCTGGAAAAGCCGCGAGCTCATCGTTCCGCCCAAAAGATTGTCCAAAAGAGAGAGCGCGTATTTTCTGTCGTCGGTATGGCTCATTCCTTTGGTCCCCAATATGAAGTGCACTTGTTCGGTTTTTTTGCTCTTTAGCATAATGCCCGATGATATTTCAGGGGCTGATCCCGCTGTAGCGCCGTTTTTTCCGGAAGATGCTTTAAACAAACCGGAAAAAAGATCCGCTACATCGTCTCCGGAGATATTTCCGGCTACGGATATTATCAGGTTCTGCGGGCAGTAGATGTTTTTCATGTACGACAATACGGCTTCCCTTTTAAAACTCGTGACACTTTCTTCGGTGCCCAGTATAGGATTGCCCAGGCCGTGGCTTTTTAATGCAGTTGCCATAAAAAGGTCATGGATCTGCTCGTCGGGAGTGTCTTCGTACATCTTGATTTCTTCCAGAACCACATTCTTTTCAAGAGCGATATCCTCTTCTTTGAACGCAGAATTAAGCAGCATATCGGACAACACATCGGCAGCAGTGCCGAAATGTTTGTCTTCCACTACGGCATAGTAACAGGTATATTCTTTACCGGTAAAAGCGTTCAGCTTTCCTCCGACTCCGTCTATTTCGCTTGCTATTTCAAAGGCGGTCCTTTTTGAAGTGCCTTTAAAAAGCATATGCTCGATAAAATGAGATACTCCGGAATTGTCTTTGTTTTCGAACACTGCTCCGGCTCCTACAATAAGCCCCAGACTTACGGACCTAAGGTGCGGAAGCTCTTCCGTGACTATTCTGATCCCGTTGTCTAGGGTTGTGATCTTTGCGTTAGGTATTATTTTACCCAAGATCAGTACCTTTCCTTATAGAGCGAATTTTGTTCTATGTATGCTGCGACTCCTGCCGGAACAAGCTTTGAAATCGACTTGCCGGCCTTAATTCTGCTCCTTATCTCTGTCGAAGATACGTCCATTTTTGACTCGATTATCCGTATCTTTTCTTTGTTTATCGCAAGCGGAGGGAATTTTATCAGTCTTTTGAACGTTCTCATCTTTGAACCGGGCCTTGTTGCCACGATAAACGCACACATCTTAAAGAGCTCGAGCGGCTTTTTCCAGTTTAGGATGCTGTTTATAGAATCAAGGCCCATTACATAGAAAAGTCTGGTCCTTTTGCCGAGCCGTTTTTGAAGTTTATTGAACGTATCTACGGCATAGGAATAACCGCTGCGGTTTATTTCCATTTTGGAAAGTTTAAATTTTCTTTTCCCTTTTATCGCCTCCGAGACCATTTTTAGGCGGTGTTTTTTTGGGGCAAGATCTTTTGAACTCTTGTGAGGCGGAAGTCCCGTAGGCACAAAAAGTATATGGTCCAGGCCGAATTCTTTCAGGGCTTTTTTTGCAAGTTTGATATGCCCGTTGTGAATAGGATTAAAAGTCCCGCCGAGAACCCCTACTTTTCTCATTTCCTGACCTGTCCGTTACCGTGTATCACGTATTTGTAACTTGTTAGTTCTTTTAATCCCATGGGGCCTCTTGCGTGAAGTTTTTGTGTGGATATGCCGATCTCCGCTCCCAGGCCAAACTCAAATCCGTCGGTGAACCTTGTGGACGCGTTCACATATACTGCCGCGGAGTCCAGTTGAGAAGTAAATTTGCCCGCTTCTTTTTTGTCCTTTGTAATTATTGTTTCGCTGTGACGGGAACCGTAACGGGTTATGTGCTCTATAGCTTCGTCAGTCCCGGCAACCACTTTTACCGCTATGATCAGATCGAGATATTCCGTGTACCAGTCATCTTCGGTAGCTGATTTTACGTCCGGTAATATAACTTTTGTCTTTTCGCAGCCGCGGATCTCAACGCTGGCGGATTTAAGGCGCGAGGCTATTTTTGGAAGGAATTCTTTTGCAATTATTCCGTCCACAAGCAGCGTTTCGATGGCATTGCACACCGAAGGTCGCTGCACCTTTGCATTAAATACTATCTCTTCCGCCATTTTTAGATCCGCTGTCTTCTCTACATAAGCATGGCAGTTGCCGCAGCCGGTCTCTATAACAGGGATCTTGGAGTTTTCCACGACCATATTTATTAGTCCGGCGCCTCCGCGCGGGATCACGCAGTCGATATACTCCCTTTTTGAAAGCAATTCTTTTACCGCTTCCCGGTCGGTTGTCTCTATGAATTCTATTGCACCCTGGGGGATGCCTTTTGAATAAGCGGCTCCGGATATAGCGCTTACTATTGCCATGTTGGAATTTATCGCGTCGGAGCCGCCTTTGAGCACGACACAATTGCCGGCTTTTAGGCATAGCACTGCGGCATCTACCGTAACATTAGGACGGGACTCGTAAATTATCGCAATAGTTCCGATAGGGACCCTTACTTTTTTTATTTTAAGGCCGTTTGGTCTTTTAAACTCTTCGATGACATTTCCGACAGGGTCAGGCAGAGAAATTACCTGTTTTATCCCATCTATCATCGAATTAATTTTTTTGTCGTCCAGCGTCAATCTCTCTATCAGGGCTTTTGAGAGCCCTTTTTTTGTCCCGGCATCGATATCTTTTTTATTTTCGCTGATTATATGTGCGCGGGCATTATCAAGAGCTGCCGCAATCTCTTTTAAGGCGTCGTTCTTCTGTTTTGTGCCCAGCAGCGAGAGTTGGCAGGCAGCGGCGCGGGCTTTCTTGCATTTATTTTCTATTTCGCCGTTCATATTATCACCATATTATCCCTGTGGACCACTTCATCGCAGGGCAAGACTCCCAGGATATCTTTTGCCTCTTTGGAATTTTTGCCCTTTATTTTAAGGACCTCATCACTGCTATAGCTTGTTATGCCGCGGCCGATCTCATGTCCGGACAGATCGGTTATGCTGATGATATCCCCGTGCAGGAATTTCCCTTTTGTTTCTTTTATTCCCACGGGCAAAAGGCTTTTTCCCTGTTCAATGAGAGCTTTTATGGCGCCGCTATCTACAGCCACCTTCCCCAAAGGTTTTTTCCCGCTCATAAGCCAGCGTTTTTTCCCCTCGACTTTTGCGGGTTTTGGAACAAATACCGTCCCGATCTCTTCTCCCGACAATATTTTTTCGATCACGTTTTCTTTCCTGAAGTCGGCGATCACTGCAGGGATCCCTGCTGCAAGCGCAAGTTTTGCCGCCGATATTTTTGTTATCATGCCGCCTGTGCCGCAGGAAGTAGAGGACATCCCCGCACACTCCTCGATCTCGCCTGTTATTTTTTCGATCAAGGACAAAACTTTGCCGTTTTTGATGAATCCTTCCACATCGCTCAACATTATAAGAAGATCGGCTCCCATAAGCGTTGCGACAAGACCTGATAGCGTGTCATTGTCACCGAATCTTATTTCCTCGGCGGAGACAGTATCGTTCTCATTTATTACAGGAACAGCTCCGATTTTCAGTATTTGGTCTATTGTATTGCGGGCATGCAAATATCTTGTGCGGTTGCTTATGGCATCGCGGGTCAGAAGGACCTGGGCGGGAATGAGTCCAAACGCAACAAAAGCTCTTTCGTATTCTTGCATCAAAATGCTCTGGCCAACAGCGGCAGCGGCTTGTTTTTCCTGAACGGTAGAAAGCTTTGATGAGCCGAGCTTGTCGCGGCCTGCGGCCACGGCTCCGCTTGTCACAAGTATGGCTTTTTTTCCGGCGTTAAGGCCGACCTGCGCTATTTCTCCGGCGATCTTCTGAAAGCTTGAAGGGTCGAGTTTACCGCTATTGTCCGTAAGAGAGCTGGTCCCGACCTTTATTACTATCAATTTTGATTGAAAAAATGATTTTCTTGAGAAATGGCTCATTTACAAGAGATTATAATTCATTTGAGAGTGAAATACAATAAAGACCGAAGTTTAGCTTCTTATATGTATTTTATTGCCGACAAACTCCACTTTCCCGTCTCGAAGCGCAAAAATGGTATCGTCCCTGCCAAGCCCTGCTCCCGATCCCGGAAAGAACTTGGTCCCGCGTTGCCTCATTATGATTGAGCCCGCACTGACGAGCTGGCCTCCGTAAGCTTTTGTTCCAAGCCTCTGGCCTGCTGAATCGCGGCCGTTACATGACGTCCCTGCCCCTTTTTTATGAGCCATTATTCTTCTCCCCGGCTGTTTATTTTACTGCGATGTCTTCTACAAGAAGTCTCGAGTATCTTTGCCTGTGTCCGGTCTTTTTGTGGTAGTTGCTCTTGCTTTTGTATTTGAAGATAACTACTTTGACATCTTTTATCTCGCCGTCGATGACCGAACAATTGACCTTTGCGTCCTTTAAATAAGGAGTGCCTATATGCACTTTTCCTTCGTCGGCTACCAGAAGAACTCTGTCCAGATTGACCTTTGCGTCTTTCTCGACACCAAGCAGTTCCACATCTATGACGGAGCCTTTTTCGATCTTATATTGCTTGTTCCCAGACTCTATTATTGCGTATGTCATACTATAAATATACCAAACCGACGGACACTTGTCAATGAGAGCTAACTTTGATATAATTTCTACTGTATGCACTACTCGGAGGTGACACCATAGCATTTAGGAATTTTGTGACCAATGAAATGATCCGGCATAAAGAAGTGCGGGTCATTGACAGCGACGGCTCCCAGCTTGGTGTTATGCCTACTCAGGAAGCAATAGCAAAGGCTTATGAAAAAGGCCTGGACCTTGTTCTGACGGTGGTAAATGCAAGTCCCCCGGTCTGCAGGATCTCGGACCCGGGCAAGCTGATGTATGAACAGGGGAAAAAGGAAAAGAAGGCGAAAAAGTCGTCCAAGGCCGGACTTGTAAAAGAGATAAAACTTTCTGCAAAAATAGGTGATCATGATTTTCTGTTCAAGGCGGAAAGAGCCAAAGAGTTTTTGCAGAAAGGTTTCAAAGTAAAGGTTTCTCTGATGTTCCGCGGCAGGGAGATGACCCATCCGGAAGTCGGCAAGCGCCACATGGATAGGATGATCATATCTCTTGCCGAAGACGGCAAGCCCGATGGGCCATACAGTTTTGAAGGCCGCAATCTGATACTTATGATGTCTCCTAAGTAAAAAAAGGAAGGGAAAACATGCCAAAGATAAAATCAAGAAAAGCCGCCGCGAAAAGGTTCATGTTCACGGGAACGGGGAAAATAAAGAGAGGCAGAGCTTTTAAGCGCCATCTTTTGGAAAGCAAAAGGTCTTCCCAGAAAAGACGCCTCAGCAAAATGGTACTGGTTCACAAGAGGGATATTGAAAAGATAAGGACGATGCTTCCGTACGCATAAAAAATAACTCAGGAAAGGCAGAAAAATGGTCAGAGTAAAAAGAGGCAATGTAGCAAGAAAAAAAAGAAAGAAGCTTTTAAAAAGGGCAAAAGGCTTTAGAGGTTCTCTGCGCAGGCTTTATAGGGCTTCAAAGCAGGCTGTCTATCATGCTCTTAAATATGCGACCCGCGACAGGCGCGATAAGAAAGGCGATTTCAGAACCCTTTGGAACGCCAGGATAAATGCGGCCGTCCGCAAACACGGCATGTCTTACAGCAAGTTCATCAACTCTCTCAAAACGCACAAAATATTGCTGAACAGAAAGATGCTGTCGGATCTTGCTATAGCCGATAAAGAGACTTTTGCCAAGATAGTGGAGATGGTAAGGGGGAAGTAAATCATGATCCCAATGGAAGTCGGCGGAATAGGATTTGATCCTCGGAATTTTTCCCCATTGGTCCTTTTGAAAGACAAGGATGAGCTTAACTTCCTTCCTATATGGATAGGTATCTTCGAAGCAACCGCGATAGCCATGGAAATGCAGGGCGTTTCCCCTCCCAGGCCCATGACGCATGACCTTGTCAAGGATATGATCGGAAAACTCGGGGCAAAGGTCACAAAAGTCGTTATTTCTGATGTGAAAGAGGGGACTTTTTACGCCAATATCGAAATGACCGACAAAGAAGGCAAAAATATCGTTCTTGAATCAAGGCCTTCGGACGCAATTGCTATTGCCGTCAGATTTAATGCCCCGCTTTTTGTTGCCGAGGTCGTCATGATGCAGTCCAAGCTTGTTAATTCCGAAAAAGACGCCGAAGAAACACAAAAATTCAAGAATTTTATCGACAACATGCGCCCCGAGGATTTCAACCAGTATTATAAGAAGGATTGATCCGCAACCATCGCATTGATCGTGTCCGTAGATGCCGATTGCAATCGGCATCTACACATTATTACCACGTGATGCAATTGGATTATTGACAATATATCCCCTGATTTTTTCCAATTCGATATTATTCCGAATGATCCTGTCATGAAACGACCGTTGCCACCGGAAATCCGAATGTCCCGAATCACGCATCAAACGGAATGATGTTGATTTAAATGCCGCGATCAAATTTGGTATTGGTTTTATAATATTTTGTGTATTCGGGGGATATTGTAGATGCGCATTGCAATGCGCATCTACGTTTTTTATCGTATCAATAATGATAATTCCATGGAAATGATCGGGCATAACAACATATTTGTCCAAACGGACATATTCATAATGTTTTTCCAACCATTTCCATTGATTTTTGACGATGATCCCGCAATCGGATAATTCCATATTTCCATCTTTTATTTTCCCAAACCATGGGTGCCTATATTTTGTACAAATTGTTAAGAAATAATAGCCGTTTTGCGCATAATTGTAATCTTTTTTACGCCTTTGCGGGTTATTGAAGGGATAATACTCCATACGGCGGATGTACAGCAATTATTATGCCACGGAGGAATATTGTCCAACAGAGTCTTTTGTGGATTTGCTGGAAATGGCTATATGGGAACATGTTTCAGGGAGAGGTAGGGGGAAAACCTGGGCGCGGCAGGGATCGAACCTGCGACCTCTTCCGTGTGAAGGAAGCATTCTACCACTAAACTACGCGCCCGAGAAGGTGGTGGGCGCGATAGGATTTGAACCTATGACCTCCTCGGTGTAAGCGAGGCATTCTAACCAACTGAACTACACGCCCGTGCCTACAATTATAACATCGACGCTAGTCAATAAAAAACCCCGCACTTTGTTTTTCAAAGTGCGGGGCCGACTTTGTGCTCGATCTTAACAGAAATTACATTCTGTCAAAATTTCTGCCCGGTCTTGAATCTCTTCTGTCGCCATCAGCGGATTTTGGCTTGGCTTCGTTGATCGTAAGCTCTCGGTCTTTTAGCTTATAACCGGCCATTCCCTGAATAGCTTTGTCTGCGGCTTCGTTTTCCATATCGACAAAACCGAATCCCTTGGACCTGCCGGAGAACTTATCAGTTACGATCCTGGCTGAAACAACCGCACCGAATTGGGAAAAGATCGTCTGCAGTTCGGATTCCGTGGCGGACCAAGGAAGATTTCCTACAAAAATAGTCTTCATTTAATCAAGAATCTCCAAATAAATTTTTCTGTAGCTTAATGGCGTTCAATCCGGACAAGCGGCGGATTTTCGACGCAAGCCCAAATTAACGATCCAGGTCACAGCCTCCGTGGGTCGTTATGTTTCAAACATCCGTCCATTAAACCTCGACCTTTGAACGCAGTTATTATACCATAGCCATGCAAGTTTTCAATAGGATTTTGAACATATTCATACCGCTTATCATGTTATAATTAGCAAATAATGCCTGCAAAAACATGCGAAGACATAACCTCTGCAGCAGATTCCAAAACCTTACTTTTAGGCCTTACCAAGCCGGAGATCCAGGCGTTTACCGATCGTTTGGGGTTTAAAAAATTCCGCGCTTCGCAAATTGCCTCGTGGCTTTACAAAACTCCCGTGATGAGCATAGACGAAATGACAAATATTTCTCTGGAAGAAAGGAAAAAACTGAAAGAAAAAGCATCTGTGACTGGACTTATCGCGGAAGGCAGAGCTTCTTCTTCTGAAAAGGGCACGAGCAAGTATCTTTTTAAGACGGCAGACGGACTGTTTACGGAAGCCGTAAAAATAGGTTCCGGGGCCAAAGCTACAATATGCGTTTCTTCACAGATCGGCTGCGGGCTAGGCTGCGCTTTTTGCGCGACGGGAAGCATGGGGCCGGGACGCAATCTTTCGGTAGATGAGATACTGGCGCAAGTTGTCTATTTTATGTCTAAGGGTAAAGACAGCGTAGGCAACATCGTATTTATGGGAATGGGGGAGCCCCTGCTCAACTATTCTAATGTTATCCGGGCCGTCAAGATCATGAACTCCCCGGAAGGCATGGGCATAGGAATAAGAAGAATAACCATTTCTACATGCGGATTGCCGGATAAGATCAGAAAACTGGCTGGAGAAGGGCTTGATTTTAATATTGCCGTATCGCTTAATGCCCCGGACGATAAAAAAAGGTCCCGCCTGATGCCTATAAATGATACTTATCACATCAGAGAAGTGCTTAAGGCAGTCGACTACTATATCCAAAGCACCAACCGCAGGGTTACCTTTGAATATGTAATGATAAAGGGAGTAAACGACTCCATAAAAGACGCTAAAGATCTGCTTGAGCTTTTGAAAGACCGGCTGTGCCATGTAAATTTAATACCTTTTAACAGGTTTAAGGGCTCTGATTTTGAGCCTACTACACGGCAGAGAGCGGAGCTTTTTGTTCAAATATTGGCACACGGCGGAGTAAATGCTACAATTAGAAAGAGCAGAGGTTCTGATATTTCCGCGGCTTGCGGGCAATTGACCGCCACCCGTGCCTATCAGCCCGTGTACCTGCCTGCCGGCAGGCAGGGCTCAGTTGGTACCCGCCCGCAACGCCTCGCTAGCTCGTCTTGCGTGGCGGGCAGGGAGCATCCCGCACTTTGTAAAAAAAAATTGCTGGAGTAGCTCAGTTGGTAGAGCACTTCCTTGGTAAGGAAGAGGTCACCGGTTCAATCCCGGTCTCCAGCTTGTACGCACTTAGTAATCAAAGTGCGGGAAGGTCACCGGTTCGATCCCGGTCGCGGGCTTGACGGAGAAAATCGGTTATACTATAATTGACGTATTCGAGAAAAATCTAAGGAGGGACAAAATATGGCTCGAGAAAAGTACGATAGAAAGAAAACCCACGTAAACGTAGGAACAATAGGCCACGTCGACCACGGGAAAACCACCCTTACATCGGCAATAACAAAAACTTTGGCCGCCAAAGGCATGGCAAAAGCTAAAGCCTTTGATGAGATCGACAGCGCACCGGAAGAAAAAGCAAGAGGCATTACCATTGCTATCGCGCATGTCGAATACGAAACCGCTAAAAGACACTATGCTCACATAGACTGCCCGGGCCACGCCGACTATGTGAAAAACATGGTCATCGGTGCAGCCCAGATGGACGGGGCCATATTGGTCGTCAGTGCAGCTGACGGACCTATGCCTCAAACAAGAGAACATATTCTTCTTGCCAGACAGGTGAATGTTCCTAAAATAGTTGTTTTCCTAAATAAGGTTGATATGGTGGACGACAAAGAACTTATAGAGCTTGTTGAAGTGGAAATAAGGGATCTTCTGAAAAAATATGAATTTCCAGGAGACGAGATCCCGATCATAAAAGGATCAGCCTTAAAAGCCATGGAATCCAGCAATCCTGACAGCCCGGAAACCAAATGTATCTTCGAACTAATGGACGCTCTCGATACTTATATCCCGGACCCTACAAGAGAACTCGATAAACCGTTCCTTATGCCGATAGAAGATGTCTTTACTATAACCGGCAGAGGAACAGTGGGTACCGGAAGAATAAGCAGGGGAAAGATCAAGGTAGGCGAAGAGGTTGAAATTCTGGGACTTGGCAGCCACAAGAAAAGCGTTGTAACGGGCGTGGAGATGTTTAGAAAAACCCTTGATGAAGGTTTAGCCGGAGATAACGTAGGCGTACTTTTAAGAGGTGTCGAGAAAGAAGATATTCAGAGAGGGCAGGTGCTTGCTAAACCAGGATCTATAAAGCCTCACAAAAAATTCGATGCACAAGTCCTTATTCTAACCAAAGAAGAGGGCGGACGTCATACTCCGTTTTTCCCGGGATACAGGCCGCAGTTCTATGTGGGAACAATGGATGTTACCGGCGAGATCAAGCTTCCCGCAGGAGTTGAGATGGTCATGCCCGGAGATAATATTACGATGGGTGTTGAGCTGATAACTGATATAGCTATCGAGGAAGGCATGAGATTTGCTATCAGAGAAGGCGGACATACTGTCGGCGCCGGTGTTGTGGCTAAGATCATCGAGTAATATCGTCTAAGTTTTTGAGTCGATATATAAAAGCCCTCCGGATCTGTCGGAGGGCTTTTTGTTTTTAGGATAAACATATGAATAGAATTGCCTACATAATAATCCTTATATTGCTTCTGATAATTTCCGTTGCCGCGGGAATATTTGTAGGCAGCAATTACTATTTGGACGACAGCATCCCGAAAAATTCCTATATAGGCAAAATTAACGTCGGCGGCATGACAAGAAGGGAAGCTATATCTGCAATAAGCACTTTTGAACCGGACGATATACTGGAAAATCCTCTCGCTTTTGTTTATGAAGAAAATATAAAGATCACAAAGTTTGAATTTTGGCCCTCGCAGGCCGGGATGCAGATACTTCCCGAAGATACTATTGACCAGATCTTTTCCGGTAACAGGAGTTATTTTTTTAAAGTCTCCGCAAGGATAGTATCAAAAAAACGGGAATTTCCGCCAAAATTTAAAATTTCCGATCCGGCAGAAACTTTTTTGATGCTTGAGGAGGTCAAGGAGTATATTTCTAAAAAACCTTCCGATGCCGAATTTATAGTCTTATTCATGAAGACCTCAGGGAAATCAGAAAGAAGGGTAATAATCCAGGACGAGGTCATCGGCAAAAAGCTGTTGGAGGAAAGGTCATTTGAAGAGTTTGACAAGAATATAAGAAAAGGGATCATGGAATCAAAGCTTATAGTTGAAGATATCAAACCTAAAATTACAAATGCCATGCTACTGCAGATACCTAACGCGGATGTTATCGGAAGTTATACAACATATTATGGGACCCATGATTCTCCCAACAGGATACACAATATTTTCCTGGTTTCTTCTTTCGTAAATAATACATATTTAGGGACTGTCGAGTCTTTTTCGCTGCTAAAGCCGGTAGGTGAGTTCACTCCGGAAAGAGGATTTAAAGAGGCTTATGTGATAATCGGCGATGAGTTGGTGCCTGAATACGGCGGCGGCACCTGCCAGATAGCGACGACCCTGTATAACGCCGTTATGAACGCCGACCTTGAAGTGCTATCCCGTGCAAATCACGGGATATATTTTTCAATATATCCTCTCGGGAGGGATGCGACCGTATATCCTCCTTACACGGATTTCAGGTTCAGGAACAATACGGGATATCCTATAGTCATTCAAGCGGTCCCTTTCAAAAAAGGATTGACATTCAGAGTGATCGGTCATCCGACCGGGAAGAAAGTAAGATTTTCTTATCCTAAGGTAGAGTATAAATATGCAACCGTTTTGACAAAGGATGCGGAAACAGGACAAGAACATAGAGCAAAGATCAAGACCGATGCATTCCGCACGGAAGTCACAAGAACAGTTTCTATTAACGGGAAAACAGTTAAAAAAGAGAAGATCAAAAGCTCATACAAACTTCACGGCGACAAGGCGGACGTTAAGATCAGGAAAAAAGAGCCGCGTTAAACAAAAAAAACTTCGTGCTATAATTTACCCATGAAAGACCTGGCGAGAGATGCTATTTCCGGATTGCCGGAGTATATTCCGGGCAAGCAGGTTGAAGAAGTCGTAAAACAGTTCAGTTTGAAAGAGGTCATTAAACTCGCTTCAAACGAAAATCCTTTGGGGACTTCGCCTCTCGCGGTTGAATCAATAAAAGACAACGCAAGATTTTCTTATATTTATCCCGATCAGCGCCATACTATTCTTAAAGAGGCGCTTTCCGCAAAACTAAATATCAGCAAAGACAATCTCATCATCGGCAACGGCTCGGATGAAATAATGTTGCTTATTGCACAGGTGTTCTTAAGTGCGGGAGATGAAGTCATATTGTCCCGAAATACTTTTAGCATGTATGAATTTGTCACGAAGATAATGGACGGCACGCCTGTTTTTGTCGAGCTCAAGAACTACACGTACGACCTTGATGCGATATCGAGCGTTGTTACGGACCGGACAAAGGCGATATTTTTGTGCAATCCGAATAATCCTACCGGTACAATATTTTCAAAAAAACAATTCGATCTTTTTATATCAAAAATCCCGGATAATGTAATAGTGGTACTTGATGAAGCCTATGGGGATTATTCCGAAAGCCAAGAATTTGCGGACGGCATCGAACATGTTAAGTCCGGAAAAAACTTGATTGTCCTTAAGACTTTTTCCAAAATATACGGGCTTGCCGCTCTCAGAATAGGTTACGGGATAGCTAGCCCCAAGATCATAGATTATTTGCACATGGCAAAAATGCCTTTTAACGTGAACAGGATCGGGCAGCTGGCCGCACTGGCCGCGCTTGGGGACGAAAAATTCTTTAAAGACAGCATAGAAAACAATAAACACGGCAAAGAATATCTTTATGCAGAACTTAAAAAAATGGGATTAAAATTCCTGGAGACGCAGGCAAACTTCATATACATAGAATTTAATGAGAATTCCGACAGGATATTTGTGGATCTTATGAAAGAAGGCGTTATAATAAGACCGCTCAAATCTTTCGGGTTGCCAAACTCGATAAGGGCGACAATAGGTGCGATGCCTCAAAATAAAAAATTTATTGCATCTCTTAAGAAAGTGCTTGCAGAATAATGCCTCAGAAAACACCTCTGTACGCAGACCATTTAAAAGCGGGAGCAAAACTCGTTGACTTTGCCGGATGGCTTATGCCCGTCCAATTCAAAGGGATAATCGAAGAACACAATGCTGTAAGGCAAAGTGCGGGGATCTTTGATATCGGGCATATGGGGCAGATCGAAGTATTTGATAAAGCCGCTTTGCAAAGGCTTACAACGAATGACCTGTCTCAGCTCTCGGAGTGGGAGGGGCAGTATTCTTTTATGTGCAACGATAATGGAGCTGTTGAAGACGACCTGATCATTTACCGTCTTCCGGAAAAGTTTCTTGTTATTTCTAACGCAGTTAATTCTCAAAAGGTATTCGCGATAATAAAAGGTCAGGACCCAAAGGCAAAGATGTTGTATGACAAAAGTACCGCAATAGCCGTACAGGGGCCTTTTGCAGTCGAACAGCTTGGAAAGATATTGAATAAAGATCTCAAAAAACTAAAACACAGACAAATTACTCCAGTGAAAATATTTGGGGCTTTCGACGGACTTGCTTCAAGGTCCGGATACAGCGGTGAAGATGGCATAGAGCTTTTCTTTGATAAAAATGCTGCCAAGGATCTTTGGGGAAAACTGATCATGGAAAGATTTGTCCCATGCGGGCTGGGAAGCAGGGATACTTTGAGAATAGAATCGGCCCTTCCGCTTTACGGCCATGAGATCGATGGATCAACTACGCCTTTGGATGCCGGGTTTGAGAGATTCGTAAAATTCGAAAAGGGAGATTTTGTCGGGAAAGATGCACTGCTCTCACAGAAGAAAAGCGGAGCTGCAAAAAAACTTATAGGGTTCGATCTTTCGGGAAGAGCGGTGCCAAGACAAGGACATGAGATATTTGACGGGAAAAAAAAGATCGGTTATGTGACAAGCGGGACATATTCCCCGACCTTAAAAAAGCCTGTCGGTATAGCTTATTTAGCCACGGACGTTCACGGAAAACCAGCTTTCCCTAAGATACTTATAAGAGATAGCAGCTTTGAGATATCTTTTGTTGACCTTCCTTTCTATAGAAGGACCAAGGTATGATAAAATGTTGTTACTACCTTAAGGAAGGAAATGACAATGTTTAAACCGCAGGATCTCAAATTCACCAAAGAGCACGAATGGATAAGCACCGATGGTACTGTTGGAATAAGCGATCACGCGCAAAAAGAGCTCGGCGATGTGGTCTTTGTGGAATTGCCAAAACTATCAGCAGTGCTTAAAAAAGGTCAGGAAATGGGGGTCCTTGAATCCGTAAAATCCGTTTCAAGCATGTATTCTCCGGTTGACGGGACTGTCTCAAAGGTCAACGAAAAGCTTTCCCAGGCCCCTGAGCTGGTCAACCATGAGCCTTATGGCCAGGGTTGGATCGCCCGTCTTTCTATATCAGATGTCAAGCAGCTGGACGGCCTGATGAACTATTCGGATTATATGACCTTTATCGGAAAATAAAACTTGGATCTTTTTTATGAATTACATTCCTAATACAGAATCCGACCGTACCAATATGCTTTATTCCCTGGGGCTAAAAACAACGGAAGATCTTTTCAGGGATATCCCATCTTCTGCGAAAGCTAAAACAAATCCTGACATACCTGACGCGGCAGATGAGATAGAGCTGATGAAGGAGCTAAAAGATCTCAGCGAAAAAAACATTCACTGCGGCCGTGCGCTCTCTTTTATGGGCGGCGGGGCTTATCGGCATTTTATCCCTTCGGCCGTAAAACATGCGGTATCAAGGTCGGAATTTTTGACCGCTTATACGCCGTATCAGGCGGAGATGAGCCAGGGACTTTTGCAGGCGATCTACGAATACCAGACTATGATCTGCAATCTTTTTGGCATGGGCGCGGCAAATGCCTCTCATTACGACGGCGGCACAGCTCTTGCGGAAGCCGCTGTTGCAAGCTGCAATCATACCGGCCGCGACCGGGTACTGGTATCCCGCTCGGTAAACCCTGCTTACAGGCAGGTATTAAAAACCTATTCGCTCGGCGGCAAATATTTTATAGAGGAAGCTCCGGTTTCGGATGGAAGAACTGATCTGGAACAAACAAAGAAGCTTGTTACCGAAAAAACTGCCTGTTTCATAGTTCAAATGCCTAACTTTTTTGGCAATTTGGAAGATGTATTTGAGATAGAGAAAGCAGTTCACGCTAAAGGCGGGCTTTTTGTGGTGAGCGTTGATCCGATCTCTCTGGGACTCCTTGCAAAGCCCGCCGAGTACGGCGCTGATATCGTTACGGCCGAAGGGCAAAGCCTGGGCAGCGAGCTGAATTTTGGAGGCCCATATCTCGGCATTTTTGCAGCAAAAAATGAATTTGTTAGGATGATCCCGGGCAGAATAGTCGGCAAAACTACGGACCACGACGGGAACAGCGGATTTGTACTTACTCTGCAGGCAAGAGAGCAGCATATAAGGCGCGAGAAAGCCTCTTCAAATATTTGCAGCAACCAGGCACATGTTGCGCTTACGGCAGCCGCTTACCTTTCGTATGTCGGAGAAAAAGGGCTTGAGACCGTTGCAAACACCTGCCGCGCCGCTTCAGCCTACGCTTATTCAAAGATCTCTTCGATAAAAGGATTTTCCGTTCCTTTTGGTACCGGCTTTTATAAAGAGTTTGCGGTAAAACTTCCGGTTGCGGAGGAAAAAGTAAAAAATGCTCTTTTGAATAACGGTATATTGGCCGGGCCGGGACTTGGCCGCTTATATCCCGAGCTAAAAGGCCACATGCTTTTTTGTTTTACAGAGATGAACACAAAAAACGAAATAGACCGGCTTATTTCGGTGCTTTCTAATGTATGAAGAGCGGACATACAGGCAGTATTGTTCAAGTGACGATCTTGTAAGTTTTAGGGCCGTTTACGGAGAGACGGACCTTTTTATCAGCTGCGAACGCGACCTGAAAGCAGTTGCAGAAGCCAAGATCAAAGAACTTAGGCTTCAACTGAACAAGTATATAGTAGGAAATCCTGTTTTTGAATCTTCATTTGTTCCGATAAGGCGCGACCTTTTTGCCCCTCAAATAGCCAAAGAGATGATGAAGGCCTCTTCCGCGATGAAGGTCGGTCCCATGGCAGCGGTCGCGGGAGCTTTTGCCGACTTTGTAGGCAAAGAGCTGCTCAAGCAGTCCGGGCAGGTGATCATAGAAAACGGCGGCGATATTTTTATGAAGATATCAATTCCCCGGAAAGTCGCGGTTTTTGCCGGGGATTCCCCTTTTTCGGAGAAAATATTGCTGGAAATAGATCCTGAAGAGACCCCTTTGGGAATATGCACGTCTTCCGGAACGGTAGGCCCCTCGATCAGCTTTGGAAGTGCAGATGCAGTAGTGGTCAAAGCCGCTACGGCGGCTTTGGCTGATGCAGCGGCCACGGCAATAGGCAATGAGATCAAAACTTCCGGAGATATCGAAAAAACACTTGAAAAATACGAAAAAAACAAAAAACTGCACGGGATCCTGATAATAAAGGGCGACAAAATGGGGATTGCCGGCGCCGTCAAAATTGCGCGTGTTTGCTCCTAAAGGGTTTTGTTTTATATTACCTTGTATTATAATGAGCTTGTGAATGCTATCCCACTAAAGAAACTCATAATTTTGGCAGTTCTTGCGATAATCTTTTGTATGCCTGTACTTGCCCAGAACAAGACAGCATCCGACGAGCTTTTGGAGAAAAGAGAACAGCTGAGCAAGGTTTACCAGGAGCTTGAGCAAAGTAAAGCCCGCTTGCAAAGGACCGAACGGGAACAAAAGAACGTTGTTCAGCAGCTTTTCACGATCAATAGGGATCTCAAAAAAACGGAAGGCCAATTGACGCGTGCGGAACAGCAAAAGCAGGCCAACGAAAGGAAGATCAACTTTTTAAAAGTTTCCCTGGACGAAACAAAGAAAAAACTAAATGAGCGGAGCCGTCTACTGAAAGACAGGATAAAAGAGGTGTATAAATCAGGCGGTCTCAATTATCTCCAGCTTTTTTTGTCGGCGGACACTCTGGGAGATTTTATCAGCAGGACCTATTTTTTTGAAAAAATACTTGCCAGGGACACTCACATTGCCGATGAGATATCTTCGGAATACAGCAAAATATCATCCAGCAAAACGCAAGTCGAAGGGGTTGCCGAAGAAATAAAATTGCTTGCTTCATATATTCAGCACAAAAAGAAAGATATTGAGAGACAGGCCCTGGAAAAACAAAAGGCCAATCAGGCGCTGGAAGCGAGAAGAAAAGACTATGAAAAAAAGATAGAAGAGCTGGAACAGACATCCAACGAAATAGAAAAACATATCCAAAAACTTGTCGCAGAGCGCGCCGCAAAAGGGATCGTTGTAAAGGGGGGAACCGGACATTTTATATGGCCTTTGCGGGGGAGGTTGACTTCGTCCTTTGGCTACAGAAGAAGTCCTTTTTCAAGGCGGACGCAGCACCACACAGGACAGGATATTGCCAATTCTTACGGAACCCCGATAAAAGCGGCTGACGGGGGTGAAGTAATATTTGCGGGATGGTGGGGCGGCTACGGCAAAGCAATTATCATAGATCACGGAAGGGGATTATCTACAGTATATGGCCATACTTCAAGGATCTATGTCCAAAAAGATCAAAAAGTCGAAAAAGGCCAGGTCATAGCTCTTGTGGGCAGCACCGGTTTTTCGACCGGCCCGCATCTGCATTTTGAAGTTCGAAAAAATGGCGTACCTCAAAATCCAATTAAATGGCTGCCATAAGAAACGGAGGAGAAATGAAAAAGTATCTGTTGAAATTATTGCTTGTTTTTGTGCTTGTATCTTTGGTGATGGGGTCTTTTGTGGGATTGCAGAAAGTATTTGCCTGGAGCGATCTTAATCAAAAATTACAGATCTTTATGCAGGTGCTGGAGTTGGTAAAAAGCGACTATGTGGAAAAAAATGTTGATGACCAAAAACTGGTCTATGGCGCCGTAAAGGGAATGCTGGAGTCTTTGGACGATCCATATACCAGGTTTATGGAACCCAAGCCTTTTAAAGAAATGCAGATGAGGATGAAAGGCTCTTATTCAGGTATTGGTATATATATCGGGATAAAGAACAAGACCATTACAGTGATCTCCCCGATCCCCGACACTCCCGCCTATAAAGCCGGGCTAAAATCAGGGGATGTTATCGTGAGCATAGAGGGCAAACTGACCCGTGATATGGGGCTGGAAGAGGCTGTCAGTATGATACGGGGCGAAAAGGGCACTACCGTAAAGTTGGGAGTGATCAAACGGGGACGAAAAGAGAAAAAAGACTACTCTATAATAAGGGACAATATCGTCGTAAAGAGCGTAGAGAGCAAAATGATAGGCGGAAATATCGGATATATTAAACTCAATACTTTCGAAAATATCAATGCAGCAAGCGAAATAAGAAAGGCGCTCAACGATGTAAAATTTAAGGGTGCAAAAGGCCTGATCCTGGATGTGCGCAATAACGGCGGAGGGTTGCTGTCCAACGCAGCTGAAATAGCTGGTATGTTCCTAAAAAAAGACGATATAATAGTCTTTACCGTAGACAGGGACGGCAGGAAAGAAGCTATGAAGTCTTCCGGCGAAATGATCTGGCAGGCTCCTGTTGTAATGCTGATAAACGAAGGAAGCGCCAGTGCTTCCGAGATACTTGCCGGTGCGATAAGAGACAATAATTACGGGATACTTGTCGGCTATCATTCTTTCGGCAAAGCTTCGGTTCAGAGCGTGAGACAGCTGCCGGACGATTCTGCCATATTGCTTACGGTGGCCAAATATCTTACTCCAAGCGGTCATGATATATCGAAAAAAGGAATATCCCCTGATATCGAAGTAAAGACCGGAAAAGAAGACGAGAATGGTAACGGAGAGATCAAAAAACCGGAAAAAGAGCCGGAGTTTCCTGATGAAGTCGATGAGAAAGATGTTCAGTTGGACAGGGCCGTTGAAGTAATGAAGGGTAAGATAAAATGAGTATTCTGGACGACATTCAAAAAATAAAAAGGGTTGATCCCCGGGGGATGTCGGATCTTATATGCAGCCTTCCGGAAATGATGAAAAAAGCCCTTGATCTGGCATCGGCAGTAAAATACGATCAGGGGAAGCAGATCAAGAACATAATTTTTTGCGGGATGGGGGGATCGGCAATAAGCGCAGATATTGTTTTGAGACTGGCGTCAAACTTTTTAGATGTTCCGGTAGTTGTTGTAAGAGGCTATGACCTGCCAAATTTTGCGGGAAAAGACACTTTGGTCTTTATTTTGAGCTATTCCGGCAATACCGAGGAAACGCTTTCCTGTTATCATGCAGCTTTGTCCAAAGGCGCAAATATAATAGCAGTGACTTCCGGCGGGCAGCTTGAGGAGCAGTCAATAAAGAACGGGCATGTTCTGGTAAAGATACCGGGAGATTTGCCTCCCAGAGCATCCATGCCCTATATCCTTGTTCCTGTAATCTGCGCATTGAACGAGCTTTTTCCGGGACACAGCCTGCCGGAACAAGTTCGCGAAAGCATTTTTGTGCTTGAGGGGATGAAAAACACATTGGGCCCGGAAAAACTTTCCCCGGAAAATCCCGCAAAAAAGACTGCGGAAGTTCTGTCCGGCAAATTCCCTTTTATTTTGGGTTCAGAGGGCGGGAGCGATGCGGCGGCTTACAGGTGGAAATGTCAGCTAAGCGAAAATAGCAAGACTAATTCCTGTTTTAATGTTTTTCCGGAACTGGACCATAATGAGATAGTCAATCTTGCGGGGACGGGCTCAAAAAATATTTATATTGTCTTTTTGCGGGATAAGAGCGAAAGCGAAAAGATGAAAAAACGCATAAACGTTACAAAAAAGATTATAGAAAAAAGCGTCGGGGGCACCATTGAGATATATTCAAAGGGAGAGTCCCATCTTGCCAGAATGTTATCTCTTTGTTATTTCGGGGATTTTGTCAGCCTGTATCTGGCTGTGCTCAATGGCTTTGATCCCATGCCCGTAAAACCGATCGACGAACTTAAAGAGGAGCTGTCAAAATAAAATGAAAGCCGTGATAATAGCTGGGGGATTGGGCACACGGATGAGACCTCTTACCTATAACAGGCCCAAACCGGTTGTCAGCGTTGCCAACAGGCCTTTTGTGGCGTATCAAATAGAATTACTCAAGCGATACGGCATAACCGAGATAATACTCAATCTGCATTATCTTCCAAAGAACATGGAGCTTCTTTTGGGTGACGGCAGGGAGCTTGGGGTTAAGCTTATATATTCCATAGAAAAAACACCTCTTGGGACCGCAGGCGCCGTAAAAAATGCCGAACGGTTCTTTGATGACGAACCGCTTATCGTTTTTAACGGCGATGTGCTCACCGATATCGATATTTCCGAGCTGGTCAGCTTTCACAAAAAAAACAAAGCTAAAGCGACGATAGCGCTTACAGAAGTTGAAGACCCCACGGCTTTCGGGCTTGTTATTGCCGATGACACAGGACGCGTAAGCAGTTTTTTGGAAAAGCCCAGCTGGGAAGAGGTCACGACTAAGAATATTAACGCGGGGATCTATATTCTTGATCCGTCTATTTTTAAAGATGTTCCATCAGGCAGGCCATATTCCTTTGAAAGGGAACTTTTCCCAGGCCTTATCGAAAAGGGCCAAAATGTTTTTGCCAAGGCTTCGGAAGCTTATTGGCTGGATATCGGCAGCCCAAAAAAATATATGCAGGCGCACAAAGATATTTTGAACGGGGAAGTTTCCGTGAACATAGACGGCAAGGACCGCGGGGGCAATACCTGGGTGCATCCTTCTGCCGATATCAGTCCGACGGCCAAGCTCAGGGGGCCTTTGATCATAGGAAATAAAGCACGCTTGTCAGGCAAGTCATGCATAAAAAGTTTTTCAGTAATAGGGGAAAATGTTTCTCTTGAGGAAGGTTCTGTCGTGGAAGATACGATCATACTCCGCAATTCCAAGATCGGAAGGGATGTAAGGCTCAAAAACTGTATAATAGGCGAGAACTGCATCATAGAGGATTTTGTGGAGATGATCTACGGAGTGGTCTTGGCAGATTATTCTATCGTCAAAAAGGGGTCAAAACTGTTGTGAAAATAGACAAAGAAGAGACAGTAAAAAAAATAATCGAGGATGTCAGGAAAAACGGAGACAAAGCCCTTCTGAAATACTGTGCCAAATTTGACAAAGCCTTTTTCAAAAAACCGTCCGATCTGAAAGTGACCAAAGAAGAGCTCAAAAAAGCTTTGGAAAAGACCGATAGGGAATATCTTTTTTCTTTACGCAAGGCGATAAAGAATATCAGGTTCTATCATGACAAACAAAGACCCGACCAATGGTTTGAGACCATTGAGGACGATTCGGTCTTGGGACTGCGGAGCATTCCGATAGAAACGGTTGGCATATATGTCCCCGGAGGGAGGGCTGCGTATCCTTCAACAGTACTTATGAATGCTATTCCCGCCCAAATAGCCGGGGTGAAGAACATTGTAATGGTCACGCCTGCGGGAAAAGACAAGGCAATAAATCCTTATGTCTTGTCAGCCGCGCAAGAACTTGGGATAACACAGATATACAAAATAGGAGGCGCGCAGGCAATAGCGGCGCTTGCATACGGAACAAAGACCGTTCCAAGAGTGGACAAAATAGTCGGTCCGGGCAATATATTTGTCACGCTCGCAAAAAAACAGCTTTATGGGCAAGTCGGCATAGATAAGCTGGCAGGGCCCAGTGATGTGGTCATAATAGCGGACGAAACAGCTGACGTGAGGTTTGTTGCGCTGGATATGGTATCACAGGCCGAACATGACCCCGATTCAAAAGCTGTTCTTATAACCACATCAGAAGAGATAGAAAGGGATGTGAAGAACCAGCTTAAAAGGACCGGACATCTCAAACAATGCACTATAAGAGTGGTAAAGACGGTTGAAGATGCGGTCAAAATCTCCAATAAAATAGCTCCGGAGCATTTGGAGCTTATGGTGGCAGTACCGCAAAAGCTCCTGGAAAAGATAACCAATGCCGGGGCGGTCTTCATGGGGCCTTTTTCTCCGGTCGCTGCGGGCGATTATATAGCCGGGCCAAATCATGTGCTTCCGACAGGCGGGACAGCCAGGTTTTCTTCGCCGCTGGGAGTATACGATTTTGTAAAAAAGCAAAGCGTGGTCGGCTATACCAAAGCATCACTTCAAAAATTCGGCAAAGATATAGTCAGGCTGGCTCGATCCGAAGGGTTTGAGTTCCACGCAAGGGCTGTGGAGGAAAGGTTCAGATAACTTTTATTCCGAGCCTTGCAAGTAATTCTCGGGGATTGTCTTTTACCGCTCTTATCGCGTCGGTTTCGTTTAGCCCGCTTTCCATCGCAAGTTCAAAAGCTTTTTCCTGGGTTATATAATCGCTTGGCCCGTGGGCATCGGTATTGATGAGCATTTTTGCTCCGGTTTTGAGAGCGACTTTTGCGACGTGTTTGTTTGTTTCTTTATGGGCCGGTTTTGCGGAAAGCTCGAGATATATCCCGTTTTCTTTGGCTTTTACGGCATCCTCTTCGGAAATATATCCCGGATGCGCCAAAATGTCCACCAGTCCTTTTTGTAAAACCGCGGCTCTATTTGTTCCCTCTGCCACCGGTTCCGAAGGAGTTTGTCCGTGGCAGACGATTATTTTTGCTCCTAGTTTTCGGGCTTCTTTTGCCATTGAGGCGATCAGCGCCGGATCAGCGTGCGTTATTTCTACGCCGGGAACAAAGACTATATTTGAGAACTTTGCCTGTTTCTTGGCAAAGACTGCCAGATCTTTTATGACCGATACCATGTTCGAATAGTCAACATGATCGGTGATCGCTATTGCGGCAAAATCCATCGAGCATGCATATCTGAGCACTTCTGCAGGCAAGAGCATGCCGTCGCTGAGAAGAGAATGCGTGTGAAGATCTATCCTTTTTCCTAAACTTGTGCTCATTAAGGGAATAATATCATATAATTGGAGTTGACAATTGTCATTGCGAGCGTAGCGAAGCAATCCCATAGACGAAGGGGATTGCTTCGTCGTCCCGCTTTTCGCGGGACTCCTCGCAATGACGTCTCGTGAGGGGATAAAATATGCAACCAGGACAAATAATAGATATAAAGATCGATACTATCGCAGCCGGAGGAGAAGGGATTGGGACGAGCGATGGTCTGAAAGTATTTGTGGAAAATTCGCTTCCCGGAGAAGAGCTTAAGGTAAAACTTGCTGAGATCAAAAAAAATTATGCCCGCGGGACGATAGTAGGATTTAAGTCAAAGTCTAACGAGAGGGTTGAGCCTGCCTGCAGATACTTTGAAGCGTGCGGCGCCTGCCAGCTCCAGCATATCAGCTACGCGGCCCAACTGAAATATAAGACACAAATAGTAAGGGACGCATTAACCAAGATCGCCGGAATTTCAGGAAAAATAGTAAAAGATATTGTCGGATCAGGAGATCAGTGGGGTTACAGGAACAAGATGCAATATCCTATACGAGCTTCACGGGATAAACAGATAAGTCTCGGATATTATAAAAAGGGAACTCATGCGGTGATCGATATAGACAGCTGTCCGGTGCTTCATCCGGTGTTAAACTCAATCACTGCTGCGGTACGTATTGCTATCCGCAGAACAGGCCTTTCCATATTTGATGAAGACACGGGCAGGGGACTGCTCCGACATCTGCTTGCAAGGACCGCTTTTAATACCGGGCAGTCAAGCATTGCATTTGTCATAAATGACCGCAGCTTTCCCGGATCAAATAAGCTTGTGAAAGAAACCCTCGCCAGCCTGGACAACTCAATCAGGATAAAGAACATATCTTATAATTCAAACCTCAGAAGAACAAATGTCATTCTCGGTGATACAACACGCACTATTCTTGGAACGGATTATATCTTGGAAACCATTGGGGACTTAAATTTTGCGATATCCCCCGAATCCTTCTTTCAGATCAATCCGGCGCAGGCGGAACAATTATTTAACAAGACTGCCGAATTTTGCCGACTTCAAGGCGGGGAAACGGTCTTTGATCTTTACTGCGGGACCGGCTCTATTGCTCTTTGGCTTTCCAAAAAAGCAAAAATAGTCTTCGGTGTGGAAGAGGTCAAGGGTGCCGTTTCGGATGCGAGGCACAATGCCGATCTGAACGGAATAAAAAACGTGCGTTTCAGATCGGGGACCGTAGAGAGCGAGCTGAAAAGGCTATCTGTTGAAGGGGTTAGCGCCGATGTTATAGTGCTTGATCCGCCCAGGAGCGGCTGTTCGGCATCTGTAATAAATTCCGTGATCAGCCATGACCCCAAAAGAATAGTGTATGTGTCCTGCGATCCTGCCACTCTTTCCAGGGACCTGAAGATCCTGAGTGATCGCTACAATGTGGAGGAAATACAGCCTTTTGATATGTTCCCGCAGACCGCACACATAGAGTGTGTGGCGGCGCTTTCAAAAAAGTAAGCTCAATATTTTATCTGCCGTATTTAAAGCCCCCGGGCTTACATCTATGCGGTGAACGTTTTTGAACCTGCCAAACCAGCTGATCTGCCTTTTTGCGAAGTTCCTGGTCCTTTTTTTAATAAGTTCAACGGCTTCTTCTTTTGTGAGCCGGCTTTCTATATACTCGACGATCTCCTTATATCCTAGAGCCTGCATAGAGACCAGATCTTTTGAATATCCTTTTTTAAGAAGCGAGGCGACTTCTTCGGCAAGTCCCATGCGCATCATATTGTCCACGCGTTCGTTTATTCTTGTATACAGAGCGCCCCTTTCATCTTCAAGGCAAATCAATACAAGGTCGTCCCGCTCACGGTTTTTCTGAAGCGCGGATATCGCAGTGCCTGTCTGAAGAAAGACTTCCAGCGCCCTGACAGTTCTTTTTTTATCATTGGGAGATATTTTGTCTGCTGAAACGGGGTCCGCTTTTTCAAGCTCTTTGCGGAGCTCTTCCACAGATCTTTTTAACAGCTCTTGCCTGATCTTTCCGCTTGCCGAAGCTATGGGAAAAGAAAAATCATTTATGAAAGCGTTCAGATAAAGTCCCGTACCTCCGACGATCAAGGGGAGCTTTTTCTTTTGTGATATCTCTTCGCAAAGCTTCTTTGCATTGTTTATAAAAAGAGAAACATTCCATTCTTCATCGGGGTCGACCACGTCTATCAGATGATGGATGGCGCGGGCTCTTTGTTCTTGCGTGGGCTTGGCGGTGCCGATATCCATATATCTGTACACCTGCATTGAATCAGCGGATATTATTTCGGCGTCTTTTTGTGAAGCTATTCTAGCGGCCAGCTCTGTTTTGCCGGTCGCCGTCGGACCGAACAAAAGAACGGCTTTTTTCACCTTCGCTCGCGCAGAGCCACAAGCCGCAAAAGTTGAAAAAGCGCCATGGCTGTGGCGGCTACATAGGTCAAAGCGGCTGCATCAAGGACTTTTTTTGCAAGGCCGATCTCTTGCGAAGATAAGTATCCGCTTGAAGAAAGCATTGCGACCGCTCTTTTGCTGGCATTGAACTCTACGGGAAGCGTTATAACTGTAAATGCGACTGCCAGAGAAAAAAGGATTATTCCCGCATCCATAAGAGGTCCGTATTGGAATATAAGTCCGGCGAAGAACAGAGGAATGGAAAGATTGGATCCAAAGCTTGATATCGGGACTATGCTCGATCTTATCTTCATGGGAAAATATGCATCTTTGTCCTGGACCGCGTGGCTTACTTCATGAGCTATAACTCCCATAGCGGCAATGGAAGAGCCGCTATAAACATCCTCGGAAAGATTTATCGTTTTGTCCATCGGGTCGTAGTTGTCCGTGAGGCTGCCTTGAGATGGCCGGATCTTAATATCTCCCAAACCGTTCCCGTCGAGCAAATTGCGAGCCAAAAGATTTCCGCTTATCCCAGAAGAAGGCCGGACTAAAGAATACTTTTCAAAAGTTGAAGAGACCTTGAATTTTGCGTAAAAAGCAAAAACAAGTGCCGGCAGCAGCATCAAAAAAGTATAATCGTAGTAGAACATCTTTTATTTTTCTCCGGTTAGTTTTGCTTTTCCTTAAAATAGATCTGTTCTAATTTTCTCAACACCTCGATCACGACGAGAGTTATGAGAGTGGCCGCGGCTGCTCCGGTATAAAACCCGCATCCCACAGCAAGTCCTATTGCCGCAGTGACCCAGATAGAAGTAGCCGTGGTGAGCCCTCTTATGGCGCCGCCGGATTGCATTATTGCTCCTGCGCCAATGAATCCTATGCCCGTTACTACTTGGGCCGCGATGCGCCCCGCGTCCGCGCCGGGAAACTTTTCCGCCATGAACAGGGAAACGAGCATAAAAAGAGTAGAACCGATGCAGACCAGTGTGTGAGTCCTGAGCCCTGCAGCTTTTTTATCCATCTCTCTTACAAAACCTATTGCACCGCCAAAAAAGCCCGACAACATCAATTGCCCTACTATTGCCAGTTCTCCCATTGTTAACTCCTTTTACAGCTTGAATCCGCCGTGTTTTTTAAAATGATCCACCAGCCCGCCGTCGTCAAGAAGAGTTTGCATAGTTTTCGGGAAAGGCTTTATCGATAGCTCTATATTTTTGGTCTTGTTCTTCAGCTTGCCCTGGTCCAAGTCCAGTTCGAGCTCATCATTGTCGTTAATGTTTTCAGTATCGCATTCTATAAGGGGCAACCCTAAGTTGAAGCAATTACGGTAAAAGATCCTTGCAAAAGATTTTGCGATCACGGCGGAAATGCCGGCGTACTTTATCGCCATAGGTGCCTGCTCCCTCGAAGAGCCGCATCCGAAATTCTTTCCGGCCACCAAAAAGTCGCCTTTTTTTACTTTTGAATAAAACTCCGGGTCCAGGTCTTCCATCACGTGCTTTGCCAGCTCATAAGGGTCCTGTATCTTAAACTTGTAACGGCCGGATATTATGTAATCCGTGTTGATGTCATCCGTTATTTTTGTTTTTCGAGATGAACCTTTTAATAACATTGTCAACTTTCCTCCTTACGAGAATATCAGCGCCGATCACCACGCCTATCCCTATCAATACTGCGGCAAGAGGAACCTTAATATCGAACACCGGCAGGCTTAGCTTCACATATCTGGATAATTGGTCGTTCCAAATCGCAGTGATATCATTCAAAATAGCAGCCCATTCAGCTTGGCTCATTTAAAGATATCTTCTCGGGTCAGTTATTTTTCCTTCTATCACGGAAGCGGCTACCGTTGCCGGCGATCCCAGATATATTTCCGCCTTATTATTGCCCATGCGCCCTTTAAAATTTCTGTTTGCCGTGGAAAGTACTTTTTCCCCGTCGGAGGGGACGCCGTTATGAGTTCCCACGCACGGACCGCAGCCGGGTGTTACAAAGACCCCGCCGGCTTCTATTAAAGTTTGTACCAGACCTTTTTTTATTGCCTCAAGGAATATGTCTTTTGACGCGGCTGCCAAAATTAGCCGGCAGTTCTTATCCACCTTTTTCCCTTTTAGTATGCTTGCCGCGATCTCCAGGTCTTCGAGCCTGCCGTTGGTGCAGGTTCCTATAAAGCCCTGTTGTATCTTCAGCCCTTCGACGGCTTCGATCGGCGAAACATTGTCCACCGTATGCGGTTTTGCTATCTGCGGCGAAAGGCAGGACACGTCGATCCGGACGATTTTTGCAAATTTAGCGTCTTTGTCGGACTCGACGGGAGTGAAAGGTTTTTTTGAATGATTTTTTACCCACTCAACCGTCTTCTTATCGGCCTTCATGAGCCCTGCTTTTGCTCCCATCTCTATGGCCATGTTAGAGATGGTGAATCTGGCATCCACCGACAATGCTTCGATTGCCGGTCCGTCAAATTCGGCTGCCATATAGGTGGCGCCGTCCGCGCCGATGTCGCCGATGATCTTAAGTATCAGGTCCTTGGAGTAAACGCCTTTAGGCCATTTTCCTTTGATTTCGAATTTTATTGTTTCCGGGATTTTGAACCATAACTTTCCGCTGATCATGCCGGCTGCCAGGTCCGTGGAACCTATTCCTGTGGAAAAAACATTGATCGCCCCGTAGGTGCAGGTGTGAGAGTCCGCGCCTATCACAAGGTTCCCGGGGACGACAAAGCCCATTTCCGGGGTGATCTGATGGCATACCCCGCAGCCGATATCAAAAAGATTGATCCCTGAAGCGCCCGAAAAATCCCTGATCTTTTTATGTATGGCGGAGACGCCTTCATTCGGAGAAGGAGAGCTGTGGTCGATTATTATTGCTATTTTGGAAGGGTCAAATACTTTTTTCCCGTCCATTTTGTTAAATACATCTATGGCGATCCCGGAAGTGCCGTCCTGGCCGATCATAAAATCCAGATCCGCGATGACTATTTCCCCCGCATAAGCGTCTTTGCCGCTGTGGGAAGACAATATCTTTTCAGAGATGGTTTTTCCCAAGATTACTTTTCTTCCTTGTTCTTTGTTTTTATCAGGTTTTTTGCCTTTTCGATTATATAAGAGTCAAGAGTTTTGGAAGAAATAATATCTTTTAGGATCGTCTTTGCTTTATTAGCGTTGGATATCTCTGCCAGGTCCAGTTTTGCTCTGGCGACAAGGTCGACATCGGCCTTTTTGTTGCCAATTATTCCCATAAAGATCCCCGTCGCACGGGATTTGTCGTATCTGGCCATGCGTCGCGCGATGTATTCCCCTTGCAGCAGCTTTGCTTTTATGGAAAAATAATCATCCGGCTTGTCCTTTAGGAGTTCGATCGCGGTAAGGCAGATCTGCAGCTCTTTGTTCAGGTCTGTTTTTGGGTCGTACAGAAGAAGCTCCGCGTGGTTTGTTATAGCTCTTGCTCTGAAATACGGGTCGGACAGCTCATCCCTGAACAATCTTTCCAGAAGCTTTAGGGCGGTCTTTTTGTCATCTTTTCCGTTCTTTTTCATCAAAAGCTCGGCTTCTACAACAAGGCATTTTGCGCTGTAATAATCGCTTTCCCCGACGAGAGAGAGCAATTGTTTATAGGCTCTCTTTGACAACTCAATGGCTTCTTCTATCTCTTTTATTTCGGAAGATCTGACCGCGAGCTCGGCTTTCCCTATCATGGCTGCTGCCCTTAAATATCCGTAAGTTGCGTGCTGAAGCACAAAATCATAATGTGTTTTTGCTTCTTTCCAGTCGCCCGGGTCATCGCGTGTTATCAAAAGATCGGCCAGCCCGAACCTGATCTCGGAAACATTCAGGCCGCCTTCTACGAACCGCAGCATCTTTCGGTATTTATTAATAAGCCGGTTAAGGCGCTCTTTTTCTCCCACGGCAGCTATGGTCGTTTGTACCAGATGCGACAATATCGGCGAAAGCGTACCTCTCATATTCTTTTATTATGCTCCTTTTTTTGCTCTAACTATTGATAAATTATTCTACCTACTGTAAAATGTATTGTCAAATGATACCTTCTTACAGGCAAGAGCAGCTTCGCGAGCTGGAAATGAAGCTTGGCACAAGATTTTTTTCCGACGATCTGGTAGATCAGGCCTTAACCCACAGCAGTTATATCAATGAGTATAAAAAAACCGGCTCATGCGATAACGAAAGAATGGAGCTTTTGGGTGACGCGGTACTCAAGCTTGTGGTCTCCGATTATCTTTTTGAACATTATCCGGACAAAGATGAAGGCGCGCTCACAAAAATACGGGCGGCCGTCGTTTCCGACCTGGCACTTTCGGAAATATCAAAAAAACTGGGCATAGGCTCTTACCTGCTCCTCGGCAGGAACGAAAGATTGTCCGGCGGAGAAAAAAAGAAATCCAACCTGGCAAACGCTCTTGAGGCGGTGATCGCGGCGATTTACATCGGAACAGGTATCGAAGAAGCCAAGAGGGTTGTCATGAACCTGCTAAAAGAGCCGATAGAAAAAGCTGCAGCAGAAGGCTTTATTATTGATTATAAAAGCGCTCTGCAGGAGCTGTGCCAGAAAAATAAATGGGGGCTGCCTTTCTACAGGGTCGCCAAAGAGCTGGGGCCTAAACATAAGCGCATTTTCATGATAGAAGTGAAGATCAAAGGCTTGGGCTACGGTACAGGCCGTGGGCTTTCCAAAAAGGAGGCCGAACAGAACGCGGCACGGGCAACACTTTCCAAGCTTAAGGATAACGGGATAAAAGAAAACGGAATAGGCGGCTTGTTCCTGGGCATGTTGGGGAAAAAAAGGAGCGCCAAGTGAGCTTTATTCTTCTTAAGGGTGCTGTGGTCGTAAATCCGGCAAGCGGGCTTAACGAAGAAAGGGACATCCTGATAGAGGGCGGAAAAATAAAAGACATAGGGAAAAACCTTTCTGTCGGCCCCGCGTGCGAAAAGATAGATGTATCGGGCAAAACTATTTTTCCGGGGCTCATAGATATGCATGTTCATCTAAGGGATCCCGGCCGTCCGGACAAAGAGACGATAGAAACGGGGACAAGGGCTGCCGCTGCCGGAGGTTTTACTTCTGTCGCCTGTATGGCCAATACCGACCCTGTTGCGGACAATGATTCGATAATAGAGTATATTGCCGCAAAAGCGAAAAAGTGCGGAGCAGCAAATGTTTTCCCCATAGGTGCAATTACAAAAGGCCTCAAGGGCGAAGAGCTTGCCGAAATGGGTAAGATGTTTTCTATCGGAGCGGTAGCTTTTTCTGATGACGGAAAGTGTGCCATGAATTCCCTGGTAATGCGGCATGCGCTTGAATATGCCGGACAATTCGGAGCAGTGATCATTTCGCACAGCGAAGATCACAATCTTTCGGACGGCGGGTTTATGAACGAAAGCTATCTTTCAGCGATACTCGGACTGAAAGGGGTCCCCGCGCTTTCGGAAGAGATAATGGTTGAAAGGGATATTGCACTGGCCTCGGCCTATGGCCATGTGCACATAGCTCACGTATCAACTGCAGGCTCCGTTGAACGCATAAGAGCCGCAAAGACAAAAGGTGTGCGGGTTACCTGCGAGACAGCGCCGCACTACTTTACATTGACCGAAGCGGCCGTAGAAGGCTACAACACTAACGCAAAGATGAATCCTCCGCTAAGGTCCGAAAACGACGTAAAAGCCATAATCAAAGGGCTTAAAGACGGGACTATCGATGTGATCGCATCAGACCATGCGCCGCATACCGCCGAGGAAAAAAATGTAGAGTTCGCGCTTGCTGCGAGCGGAATATCCGGGCTTGAAACGATGCTCGGGCTGGTTATCTCTGAGCTGGTCGAGACCAAAGAGCTGACGCTTACGGAAGCTATAGGCAAGATGACAGTAAATCCGTCCGTCATACTAGGCATACAAAAAGGCCAGATAAAACAGGGGGCAGACGCAGATTTGACTATTGTGGATATGGGCAAGGAATGGGTGGTTGACAGCTCCAGATTCATTTCAAAAGGCAAAAATACACCTTTTAACGGATGGCGCCTCAAAGGCAGGGTCATTCACACAATAGTTGACGGCAAATTTGTCGTTAAGGACGGTGTGCTGCTGCGCTGATAGAATAGTCATGTATTGGAGTGCTTGCCCTGAAAATTTCCGCAGTGCCGTTAAGTGAATGTAATGTGTAAGGTTCTCCCGCAACGACCCCGAAACAATCACCTCTTTGGTAGTGCCGCAAGCCAAAATCAGAGCAGAAAAAACTGCCCTCACCATCCGTAACGAGCGCCATATCAAAAGAATGTCTGTCGTCAAAAGTGTGCTGCGAGCCGGTAATTTTTGTCCTACTTAATACAGCTTCTTCCATCGGTGTCTGATAAACAACGGTTTCAGCGCCGAAAGGATTGACGGTTTTAATGCCGTGCAATATTTCAGGCATGCGAGGAGTAAAGTCCAGCACCCGTAACAGTTCCGGCACGTCGACTTTCTTTTGGGTCAGCCCGGCTCTCAGCGTGTTGTCAGACGGGGCCATAAGTTCCATGGTCGTACCGAAAAGATAAGAGTGCAGCGTCCTGGCCGGTTGGAAAGTCCCCTGTCCCGGCATTAGGTGAAGAAGGTTCATAAGATACACGGAAAAAAGCCCCCTGTCAAAGTGTCCTCCATGCAAAGGATGGGTTTCGGCCGCCTTGCATGCCCAATAATCGTGGTCGTCCATGCTAAGTTGTTCGGTACGGTATTTAGGGGTCAGGCGCTGGATCGCAGGAGCAAGGAAAACATCGACATTGTTCTGTGGCATTGTCATGATCTCTTTATAGAGCCCTTCAAGTCCCTGATTCTCAAATAAGCAGGCCAAAGGGTTGAATTCCTTGGTTCTGGCGAGAACTCCATGGATCTCTTCGGCCGGCCTGAAACTGTGCAACAGGAAAAATTCTGTCAGGGCAACCTGCATCTCGGGTTTGTGGTTGTTGTCTTTATAAGTCCGTTCATTTACCGGCTTTGACAAGTCTTCTTTGGCAAACCCCTCTATTGCCTGTTCTTTATCGGGATGTGCTTGCATCGAAAGGATTTCTTCGGCATCAAGAACTTTCATAAGATATGGGAGGGTTTCCCCGAATCTTTTAATTGGCTTATTCCCGAGAAATCGTGCCGGATCGGTTTTTATAAGATCCCCCAGAAAAATCGAGTTTCCATCAGGCATTAACACTGTTGAAGCCCCGTCTTTATGAGCACCGAACCAGGCTTCGGCATGTGGCGTTCTGGCATGGTTGTCTATACGGAAGAGATCCGGAATAAAACTTCTTCCACCCCATGCCGATGTATTAATAAAGGGTTTAATCCTATAACACTTTGGATTTGCAGTTGTTTGCATGACCTGTAATTACATCGACTGATTTTTGATAAAAATTCACGAATTTGCCTACGGCGGGATAATTGCTGTAAAAAAGCACTGAACCTGCCTGCCGGCAGGCGGGGAGCTGAAGTACTGAAGCCGGACATCTATTAAACTTCAGATCTTCAGCACTTCAGTTCTCTAATAAAAGGAGCAATTTCAATGACGAATAGATCGATAATCGTGGTGTTTATTTCATTTTTGCTGGTGCTTTTCCTGTCTTCCTGTTCCAGCGAAAAGACTATATCGGAAAAGTCGATCGATGGTCTTGATAGTGATGAGTCTGTCGAGGTGTCGAAAATCCCGACACCTTTGCCGCAGACACCTGAAGCCGTTCGGGTTTTTGATTATCCGCCCGAACAGGCGGGGACCCAAGTTCCGGCAGTTTACAGGCAATCATATGAAACCATTGACTTGAAGCATATCGATGCAAAAAAAGCTTGCGAGATAATGGCGCGTATTGCTCCGGAAACAGTATTTATGGAAGGCGCTAAAAGCAGCCAGCTTATTGTAAAAGGGTCTGGCGAGGACATCTCGCGGCTCAAAAAAGTGATCTCTTCGATCGACCTGCCTTTGCACCAAATAATGATAGAAAGCCGTGTTGTAGAAATATCCGAGAACGCGCTGGAAAACATCGGGGTTTCGTGGACCGGAGCTGCAAACGGGATACGTCTGGCGGTAGAAGAAGGATCGGTAAAGTCGGAGACCATTTATGCGGTTATTTCAGCGCTTATCAGCAGCGGAAAAGCACGGTTGATAGCGAGCCCGTGCATTTCAACGCTCGATAACCAGGAGGCAAGCGTGAACATAGGCAGTAAAATACCGTTCGCGGTTCCGGTGAACTCTTCCTCTGCTTCTGTTCAGTGGGCAGTCCAGTATATAGATGCGGGAGTATCTCTAAAAATTACGCCGCGGCTCCATGACAAAGGATATCTTACGGTCGCCGTAAATCCCGAGGTGAGTTCCGTTTCGGAATGGCGCATGACTTCCGCCGGGGAGTTCCCTGTGATCTCTACCCGCAACGCCAATACCAGGCTCAAAGTAAGGGACGGGCAAACTATTGTGATAGGAGGTTTGATCAACGAGATTGACCGCGAGAACATCGCAAAGATCCCTTTTGCGGGTGATATCCCGTTTGTTAAAGAGCTTTTTACAAAAAGGACCACGGAGAGGACAAAAACCGAAGTGGTTTTCCTGATAACGCCCAGGATTATTTGAAGGGGAAACAGGTTTGTTGTATGATTATATGCATACAAACACATGACAAAGCCCCTAAAAACAGCTGTTGTCCAAAACAACGGGAAAGGCAAATCAGCTAACCATCAAATAGTGATAGGGGTGGGCTCGTTTATTTTGCTTGCTGTCGGAGTGATCCTGCTGATATTTGGCATCAATCTTTCATCTGATCGGTCTTATTTTGAATCTATTGCCGGGTTTTTGACGGACCTCAGGCCAACCCCGGCAATGCTCGGGAAATTAGACTATAAAATAGACGCATTGTCGTCTATATCCAAGCAAGTCGGTGTTGTTTTGGCAGTACTCTCCTTTATTGTTCTATACCTGACGCTCAAAGGTGTCGATGTTTTAAGCTGGCAGACAAAAAGAATAAAAGTATTTATCGGATATTTAGGCGGAAAAAATGGCGTCTCTAAGTTTTTGTATATTTTAGGATCCTCCGTTCTGATATTGATCTTTTCCATATTGTTTATAACGACAGTAGGCTTTTTTTTCGGGATCACGGTATCAAAGCTGCATTTTTTGGCGGCTGTTTCAATTGTTATTGTTTTTGTTTGGCTGCTTTCAAGATCATTTTTTTCTGACAAGGCGCCAAAAATATTTTTACTAAGTCTTGCTCTTATTGGGCTTGCTGCTGGTTTCTCATTGTATATATCCGCAAATGTATATGATACGGCCTTTGATAGCCAAGCATATCACCAGGAAAGCATGATATATATGGCGCAGGGGTGGAACCCGATATATTCAAGCAGGTCTGGTGATATCAAGGTTTTAAAAGTGGATGAGCAGGTCTACCTTACTTCCAAAGCTTCCGAAACTTGTGCTGCCACGATCTATAAGCTTACCGGCAATATTGAAGCAGGCAAGCTATTTAATTTTTTGTTGATATTCGCCTCTTTTTGTCTGGCTCTATCGGCAATCCTTTCTTTTGAATTCGTTTCGTCAAAATGGGCTTGTTTTTTATCTTTCTTTCTGGCTTTTAACCCCGTTTCCGCTTATCAAAGCCTTAGCTATTATGTTGACGGCCAAATGTCGTCGATTATGATCTGTTCTTTTTCCCTGTTCGTTATATACGTGAGCAGAAGAGGCTTATCAAACCTGCTCATGCTGGGCGTGTCTCTGGCGATACTTCTCAGCATCAAGCTAACCGGACTGGTCTATGCCTTGCTTATCTATGCAGGGGCGGCTTCTTATGAGATGTTTTCCGGCAGAATTAAGGACTTTACAAAATTAACCGTTGTGTCGGCGGCATTTATGCTTTTGTCCTTCTTTTGTTTCTCGTTCAATCCTTTCATAACAAACCATATTAATCACGGTCATATCTTTTATCCTTTTTACGGCAAATCGGCCATAACCGTTGTAAATCACGGCCCTGCCTATATTGTCGGAATGAATGCGTTCCAGAAAACGATCTCTTCGGTGTTTTCTGAGTCGGAAAACTTTTATGTCGGGCGTCTTGCCGAACCAGCATATAAATTCCCTCTATTTGTTTCACCAAAAGAAATGGCCGTATTTGCAAATACCGATACCAGAGTAGGCGGATTTGGCCCGTTGTTTGGGGCAATACTTATATGCTCTTTCGCAATGTTGGCTATTTGTCTAATATCCGAATATCGCTTTGCGGTTTACGGAGCAGCGTTTGTTGTTTTTGTTATGTTCACCGTGTTTATAATTCCGGAAGGCTGGTGGGCAAGATTTGTTCCGCAGTTTTATATTGTTCCGTTCCCGGTGCTTGTTCTGTCATGCTATTGCAACCGGAAAGCCGTTATTTATTTAAGACGATTCATCGCAGTACTTCTTGTCGCCAATCTTTTCTTGGTAGCTTTTCCTTATTACCTGAATCAGGCAATAACAACAAGATCTCTTTCCATGCAGCTCAAGGAAATGAAAAGCCTTAATACTAAACTGGCCGTATATATGCCCTTTTTTAGCACTTCCATGGGCAGGAGACTGAATAATGCCGGCATAAAATTCATAGAAGAAGACAAAGATTATTTTGTCCGGGAACCGAAGATGATGGCAGCGGACTTTTCGGTCATTTATTATTCTGAAAAAAAATAGTTTCGGAAAGGCGGATCATGAAAATCTCAATAGTAATGCCGGTGTATAACGAGATCAGCACCATACAAAAAATACTGGAGTCCGTAGGCAAGGCGCCACTGAACGAATTAAAGAGGGAGATTATTGTAGTTGATGACTGTTCTACCGACGGGACTTCCGATTTCTTAAAACAGATAAAACCGGGCGGCACTATCAAGGTCTTCTTTCATGAAAAAAACATGGGAAAAGGAGTCGCTTTAAGAACGGGGCTTAAAAATGTGACCGGGGATATAATCATTATTCAGGATGCGGACCTTGAATACGATCCGCAGGAATATCCAAAGCTGTTAAATCCAATATTGCATGACAAGGCTGATGTTGTATATGGCTCCAGATTTATGGGCGGGGAGCCTCACAGGGTACTCTATTTTTGGCATAGCCTGGCAAACAGCTTTTTGACATTTATGTCAAATGCCTTTTCAGACCTGAATCTGACCGACATGGAGACGTGCTATAAGGTTTTTAGGAAAAGTGTCGTAGAAGATCTGCAGATCGAAGAGAACCGGTTTGGTTTTGAACCCGAGATCACGGCAAAGATCGGAGAGTTGGCCAGAACAAGGGGAGTAAGGGTTTTTGAAGTGGGGATATCATATTACGGCAGGACATATGAAGACGGCAAAAAAATAGGATGGAAAGATGCTTTGTGGACATTTTGGTGTATTTTTAAATATAACACTTCAAAATTTGCGCATTTAGTTAAATATCTGGTGAACGGCACCGTTGTTGCTTTTTCGTATTTTTTGCTATTGATGGTTTTGGTGGAAATATTCGGCATGAAAAGCGTTCTCATGCAAAATGCTGCAAATATTATAAGCAGTGTTTTATTATTGTTCCTGGCTTTTTCTCTGCACAGTTCAATAACATGGAGGCACAAAACCGCAGGTGCAGGACGTTATATAAAAAAACTTACACTATTCTACTTGGCTTCTGCTTCAACCTTGATAATTAGAGTGCTGGCATTTTATCTTTTTTCCATAATGGGAATGAACTACAAGTTAAATGCGCTGCTAAGCATCTTGCTGATCATTTCTTTGAATTTTGTGTTCTATAACGGTTTTGTGTTTATTGCTGATCCCGGGGACGCAAAATTATGAACAATCGAAGAACTAGGGGGAACGGGCTTTTAGAGAACTTATTAGCAAAAAAGAGAGCAGAGGTCGCAAAAAGTCTTATTCCGCAACGACTGCTTAACGGACGTTTGCTAGACATCGGCTGCGGCAGCTATCCGTATTTCCTTTCAAAGATTAATTTTACGGAAAAGTTTGCATTGGACAAAGAAGACACCCGCAGATTTCACGACATTAAATATTTCAATGCTGATCTTAACAATATTGAAAAACTGCCTTTTAATGATGAATTTTTCGACGTTGTTACAGCCTTAGCCGTTATGGAACATTTAGATCCGAGCATCCTGCCAAAGACAGTAAAAGAGGTCCGCAGAATTCTCAAGAAAAAAGGGCTCTTTATTCTTACAACACCTGCCGGCTGGACTGACAGGCTGCTTAACTTTCTGGCAAAGATCAACTTGGTAAGCAAACAAGAAATATCGGAACACAAAAGTTTGTTCAACAGCAGCGAACTAAAAACGCTTCTTACCAAGGCAGGATTTCGCAATGTAAGGACCGGCAATTTTGAGCTATTTATGAATCTGTTTGCTGTGGCTGAAAAGTGAATTTTGTTTTAATGACCGGATTTGAACCAGTCAATTGTGTTTTTTAGCCCTTTTTCAAGTTCTATCTTCGGGGCCCATACGAGCAGTTTTTTTGCTTTTGAAATATCGGGCCTTCTCTGTTTCGGGTCATCCTGAGGAAGCGGTTCGTGCCTTATGTTGTCTGCCGGTTTCTTGAACATTTTGTTGATTAGGTCGGCAAGATATTTTATCGTGAACTCATTCGGGTTGCCAAGATTCAAAGGCCCCGTTTCGGACGATCCTGCGAATCTTATTATTGCGTCTATCAAGTCGTCTATATAGCAAAAGCTTCTTGTCTGTGACCCGTCACCGTAAATGGAGAGCGGCAAACCCTTTAGCGATTGATCAATAAAGTTAGGGATCACTCTCCCGTCCATAGCCTTCATCCTGGGGCCGTAAGTATTAAAGAACCTCGCTATTTTTATGTCAAGGCCGAAACTTCTTTTGTACTGCGAGGCCAGGCTTTCTGCAAAACGCTTGCCCTCGTCATAGACACTTCTGGGGCCGGTACAGCTTACATTGCCGTTATACTTTTCCGTCTGCGGTGAAATATCCGGATCCCCGTATATTTCAGAGGTAGAAGCCAGAAAGTAAACGGCTTTTTTTTCTTTTGCCAATTCAAGAGTATTTAGCGTCCCTATCGAATTTGCTTTCAAGGTTTCTAAAGGATATTTCATATAATCTTTGGGGCTTGCGGGAGACGCAAGATGAAATATGATATCTATTTTGTCTTTTGTATGAAACGGGTCGCACACTGAAATTTCTTCGAACCTGAACGCTTTGTTGCGGAAAAGATGTTCGATATTATTTTTGATGCCGGTAAGCAGATTATCAAGGCAAATAACTTCATAAGAATTGTCAAGAAGTGCTTCGCACAGATGTGAGCCGATGAATCCCGCACCGCCCGTTATAAGAGCCCTCATCTTCCGACACCAAAGTATTTAAAGCCCAGCTCTTCCATGATCTTCGGGTTTAACATGTTCCTGCCGTCGAATACAACCGGTTTTTTCATCGTCTTTTTGACCATCTCAAAATTGAGCTGCTTAAATTGAGGCCATTCGGTCACAAAAGCCGCGGCATCACAGCCTTTGAGCGCGGAATAGACATCTTCGCAGACCGTTATTCCCGGAATGAGGTTTATTTTGGCGGCAGGGTCATAGCACGATACCGAAAACCCTATCGATCTGAGCTTTTTCATAAGGTTTATTGACGGAGCTTCTCTGATATCATCCGTTCCCGGTTTGAAAGAAACCCCGAGCACCGCTATTTTTTTGCCGGATGGTTTATTAAAATACTTTTTTATCTTTTCGGCAAATAAATCTATTCGTTCTTCGTTGATCTCGTTCACGCATTTTAGCAGGTCAGGATTGCATCCCGCTTTTTTCGCGACATTTATGAGGGCCGAAACATCTTTAGGCAGACATGATCCCCCGTATCCGAGCCCGGCGTTCAGGAATTTTTTGCCTATACGCTGATCGAGCCCCACCGCTCCCGCCACGTCTGTTACATCCACGCCGATCTTTTCGCATATGTTGGCGATCTCGTTTATGAAGGATATCTTTGTCGCAAGAAAGGAATTGGAAACGTATTTGATCATTTCCGCCGTCTTGATATCCGTAAAGATTATGTGCGCGTTCAGGCTCCGGTACAGTTCCGTTATTGTGTCAAAAGCTCTAGTGTCTGAAGCCCCTATGACGATCCTGTCCGGGTTCATAAAATCCCCGACTGCGCTGCCCTCGCTCAAAAATTCAGGATTAGAAACAACAGAAAAATTCTTTCCGGATATTCCCGCATTTTTGAGTATTTTACTGACAATGTCCCCCATGCCTACGGGGACAGTGCTTTTGTTTACGATGGTTTTATGGATATTTTTGTTCTTTTTCATTGATCCGATAACTTTCGCTATGCTTTTTGCGGCATTGGTCACATTGGATATATCCGCGGAACCGTCTTTTTTTGGGGGGGTGCCTACCGCGATAAAGATCACATCCGCGAGTCGTATGGCGCTGTCCAGGTCTTGCGTAAAAGATATCCTGCCGTTCCTCAGATTGAACTTTACTATATCTTCGAGACCGGGTTCGTAGAAATGTATATGGCCGGACCGCAGGCTTTCCACTTTCTTCAGGTCTTTGTCCGCGCATATTACATAATTGCCCATATTTGCCAGACAAGCTCCCGTGACCAATCCCACGTATCCCGAACCGATCACACATATTCTCATGATTTAATCATTATACAGTTCTCGTGTTATAATTTCCATAATATGAAATGCCCAAAATGTAAGACAAGTATTCCGGAGTGGCAAAAAGCCTGTTCGTGCGGATACAAACTTGATTTTTCAAAAATGCCTCCGCCGCCAAAACAGACAGGGCTCATAAACGACTATGAAGCGATAATCGGCGACCATCTTGCAAAGATGATACTTCTGGCAGGCGAAACGGAGAAAAAGACCGGCATCGAGATGGTAGTTGTCGTAATAAGCAATACAAAACCTCTGCCTCCCGAAAATTACGCCTTTTATCTGTTCAACAAATGGAATCTCGGCAAAAAAAGTCACCGCGCCATACTCATCCTTGTGTCAATGTACGAAAGAAGGATAGAGACCGAGATAGGCTATGGGCTTGAGCCTTATATAAGCGAAGAAGATACCGAAAAACTTCTTGATGATATAGTTCTGCCTTATTTTAAACAGGGGAAATACGGGGAAGGTCTTTATGAGGGCCTAAAAAGTCTTGCAAAAAAGCTTGAAGGAATACCGTCTTTACCTGCCAAGAACTAAGCGGTCAGTTTTTCCAGCGCCTCGACATATTTTTCGGAGGTTCTTTTGATGACTTCTTCCGGAAGTTTCGGGGCCGGAGGTTTTTGGTCCCACTTTATTGACAGAAGATAATCTCTTACATATTGTTTGTCAAAACTCTTTTGTCCCCGGCCTATGGCATAATCATCTTTCGGCCAGAACCTTGAAGAGTCCGGGGTCAGCGCTTCATCTATCAGTATCAGCTTCCCGTTAAAAAGACCGAATTCAAATTTTGTGTCAGCGATGATGATCCCTTTTTTGTCGGCTATAAGTGAAGCTTTTTTATATAGTGCTACAGCTGCGGAGCGCACTTTTTCTGCGATGTCAGGCCCCGTCATCTTTTTTGTTTCTTCAAAATCTATTGTCTGATCGTGCGTGCCGACCTCTTCTTTTGTTGTAGGAGTAAATATAGGTTCAGGCAGCTTTTGGGACTCTAATAGACCGGCAGGAAGCATAATTCCCGATATTTTTCCTGTCTTTTGGTAATCTTTCCATCCTGATCCGGAGATATAACCTCTTACTATGCATTCTATCGGCAGCGGCTTTGCCTTTTTCACCAGCATGGAGCGGCCTTCAATATCGCTCTTATATTTAAGACAGATCTCGGGGTATTTGTCGATATCAGTCGATATTATATGATTGTCTATTACGTCTTTTAGGCGGTCGAACCAGAATCTTGAGATCTTTGTAAGGACTTCGCCTTTTCTAGGGATTGGGTCAGGCAGCACGACATCGAAGGCAGAAAGCCTGTCGGTTGCGACGATCAGAAGGCTGTCGCCAAGGTCGTATATATCCCTTACTTTCCCTCTTCCTGCGAGCACAAGGTCTTTAAAGTCCGTCTGAAAAACGGTTCTCATGTTGAGAGGGGGAGCTCCTTTTAAGTTTTGTGGGAAAGGTCCAGATTGAGCTTTTTGAGCGCTTCTGTCTCGCCGAACACGATCAAAATATCCCCTTCCTGCACCATATTATCGTCCGTCAGGTTGAAGATCAGCTCCTCAGAACGTTTTATTCCGAGGATCGTTACGTGGAACCTTCTGCGCAGCGCCAGGTCTTTTATGGTCTTATTGGCGAACTTTTCCGGAGCTTCTACGCTTACGATATTTATATGATGTCCCAGCTCGATGTAATCAAGGATATTGTCGGACGTAAGCTTGTTCACCAGTTTGATCGCCGTGTCCTGTTCCGGATATACGATCTGGTCGACCTGAAGCTTTGTCAGTATCTTTCCGTGTATGGTATTTTGTGCTTTTGCGATGACCTTTTTGATGCCGAATGTTTTACAGATCTGGCTCGAGATTATGCTTGATTCGATGCTGGAGCTTTCCGCGACTACAACCACATCGCACTCCGGCACCCCTGCTTCTCTCAGCGTCTCTTCATTTGTTATATCGCCGACAAAGGCATGAGTGACCTCATCTTTTATTTTTTCTATCTTATCCTCGTCCTTATCAATGACGATCACTTCCTGTCCGCGGTAAAACATCTCCCTTGCTACTTTTGACCCGAACCTTCCGAGCCCGAGTATCGCGAATTGCTTCTTCATATAGAAATCCCCTCCTTAGGATATTTTAGATTTGGTTTCCTGTTTTCGTTTGAAAGTCCCATCAAAAATGACAAAGTCCCGACCCTTCCTATGAACATAACAGCAATTATTATAACTTTTCCCCACGAAGATAGGAAGGGCGTGATGCCCAGAGAAAGCCCTACGGTTCCGAAAGCAGAAAAAGTTTCGAAGGCGATCTCCATAAGAGAAAACGGTTCTATGGCGTTCAAAAGAAATATGGCGCCGGCTACCAATGATATGGAAAGAAAGAATACCGCAAAAGCTTTTCTTACGGTCTCGGCGGGGATTTTCCTTTCAAACATGACAGTATTTTTTGACTCGTGAAGGGTTGCCCAGATCGTTGCGCAGATAAGGATGAACGTAGTGGTTTTTATCCCCCCGCCGGTCCCTCCGGGACTGGCGCCTATGAACATGAGCCCCATCATGAGGAGTTTTGTAGCATTTCGCAAACCCGCGAGAGGTATTGTGTTGAATCCGGCTGTTCTTGTCGTTACTGACTGAAAATATGAGGCCAGCAGCTTTTGAGAATTGCCGAAAAGTCCCAAGGTTGTGTTGTGGTTAAATTCTATCGCAAATATCGTCAGCGTTCCGAGCAGTATAAGAAAAAGAGTGGTGTATACGACGATCTTTGAATGCAGAGAGAACCTTCTGTTCTGGACAATATCTGTTATGACAAGGAAGCCTAATCCCCCCAGTATTATCAGCGTGGTTATGATGAGATTTACAGTTATATCACCGCGGTACGCGGAAAAGCTCGAAAAATTCGTAAAGAGAGACAGCCCCGCATTACAAAAAGCCGATACCGCATGAAAGCCCCCGTAAAATGCGGCTTTTTTTATTCCAAATTCCGGCAGCCATCTAAAGAAAAGGGCCATTGCCCCAATGCCTTCTATAAGGAACACGATCGAAAATATTTTTTTTAGCACGTTTATTACATCTTCCGCGGAATAGACGTTCAAGGCTTCCTGCATCATAAGTTTTTCGGATATGAACATCTTTCTTCTGAAGAAAACCATGAAGAAAGTGGAAAACGTCATATATCCGAGCCCTCCGACCTGTATCAAAAATAGTATTACCAGTTTTCCGAACAATGAGAAATGGGTCCCGGTATCAAGACACGCCAGCCCTGTCACGCACGTTGCGGAATTGGCCGTAAAATAGGCGTCAAGAAAGCTTGTGAACGTCCCGTTTGCCGAAGAAACAGGCAGGCACAAAAGCACAGCACCCAGAGTAATTACTGCTAAAAAGCTGAAACCTATTATTAAAGCGGCACGAAATCTTGGCATAGTCTTTTCAGTAAAGTATCATATAACAATCGCCATTCTTTATCAAGAGATTGCATATTGGAAATATCTTCGCACAACAACCCTTCAGTTTTTTCATGTTATAATCAAAATTGAAAATACCACTTTAGAAGGAGATGCATCATGCCACTCGTTTCAACCAAAGATATGTTCAAAAAGGCTTACACCGGAGGTTATGCGATCGGAGCGTTCAATGTAAATGACATGGAGATCCTGCAGGGCATCGTAGATGCCGCCAAGGAGGAAAAAGCTCCTTTGATACTTCAAGTATCCGCCGGAGCCAGGAAATATGCAAGGCATGAGTACCTTATACATCTGGTAAAAGCCGCTCTCGAGACAGCCGATCTCCCCATAGCTCTTCATCTTGACCACGGCGAGGATTTTGAGGTCTGTAAAGCCTGCGTTGACGGCGGTTTTTCCTCGGTCATGATAGACGGCTCCAAATATCCTCTCGAAGAAAACATCAAACTTACCAAACAAGTCGTAGATTATGCTCATCCCAAGGGAGTTACCGTAGAAGCCGAGCTCGGCAAGCTTGCCGGAATCGAAGATGCCGTAAAAGTCGCGGCAAAAGATGCGACCTATACTGATCCGGACGAGGCCGAAAGGTTTGTAAAAGAGACGGGTTGTGATTCTTTGGCTATTGCCATAGGGACCAGCCACGGAGCATACAAATTTAAAGGCGATGCCAATCTTGATATCGCAAGGCTCAAAGAAATTGCAAAGAGATTGCCCAATTTTCCTCTGGTACTTCACGGAGCATCTTCTGTCCCTCAGTATCTGGTTGACGAATGCAACAAATACGGCGGCAAACTTCCCGGCGCTAAAGGTGTTCCGGAAGAAATGTTAAGGGAAGCGGCAAAAGGCGCTATCTGCAAGATAAACATCGACACTGACCTTCGTCTGGCTATGACCGCGACTATCAGAAGGATATTTGTGGAAAGCCCCGCCGAATTTGATCCCAGGAAATATCTTGGCCCGGCAAGAGACGAGATCAAGAAGGTTGTAAAACACAAAATAGCCGACGTTCTGGGCTGCAGCGGGAAAATTTGATTTTAATTGTAGGTGTCGGTCGCGAACGACACCTACCTTATTCAAATGAAAACCTCATACACCAAATCCCACGCTAAATCAGGCTTAAACGCGAAACTGCCGAAAATATCTGTTTTTGAAAGCCAGTTTGCCGATTATGAGATAACAATAGTAGAACCTGAGTTCACATCCGTTTGTCCAAAGACGGGACTTCCGGATTTCGGGACAATAACTATAAAATATGTGCCGGATAAATATTGTCTTGAGCTAAAATCCTTGAAGATGTATTTCAATTCTTATAGAAACCTTGGGATATTCATGGAAAATTCTGTGAATAAGATCCTTCAAGATATCGTTAAGGCTTGCAAACCAAAAAACATTCATATCGTTGGAGATTTCAATGCGCGTGGGGGAATAAAGACAATTGTTGAGGCTAAATGGCCAAATTAGGCTATTGGTAGGGGCGGGTTTTAAACCCGCCTCTACATTATTTCTTCATAACCGTACATCCCACCTTTTTGCATCCGTCGCACCATTCTTTTTTTCGTATCATGCAATCGGGCGGTGCGGTATTTATCCGTTTAAAACCAAATTGTTCGAAAAATGAAGGAATGAGGGTCGTTAAATATATATGTTGATGTCGGGCATGCCCGACATCAACACTTTCTATCAGACTATTTACTATTTTCCTGGCGATCCCTTTTCCCCTATATTCCTCTACCACCCCGATCGTCCCCAATTCAAGGCAGTCGGGATGAGGCAATAATCTTCCAAACCCGACGATCTTTTTGTTTTCTTCGGCCACAATAAATTGTTCTGCTTTTGTGTCGTTTGAATCAAGATCGTATTCGAGGGCGATTGAATTTATCGTGTCCATGTCGGATTCTTTTGCTTTTCTTAAGATCATCGCAAATTGAATTATATCATTTATTTTGTTAGGATTAGATTATTGAACTCACCCCCAGCCCCCTCTCTTAAAAAGAGAGGGGCGATCTTTAAGGTGGAGTAATTGCTTCCCCTCTCCCTTTGGGAGAGGGGTTAGGCCTGCCTGCCGGCAGGCAGGGGTGAGGGCGTAAGGAGCAAATCAATGTCCATAGAAAAATTCAAAAATAAAAAAATTGCCGTTCTTTGCGGAGGGATTTCGGGGGAAAGGGAGGTTTCCTTGCGCTCCGGAAAGCGTGTTTTTGACAGCCTTGTCTCGCAGGGGCTTGACGCAGTCATGATCGATACAAAAGAAGACTTTATCCCCAGACTAAAACAAGAGAATATAGAGCTTGCCTGCATAATGCTTCACGGGGCATTCGGAGAGGATGGTGCGATACAGGGGCTTTTGGAAGTTCTGGGCATCCCTTATACCGGTTCCAAAGTATTGGCTTCCGCTCTCGGGATGAACAAGGTCGCATCAAAACGGGTTTGGCAATCTTTGAATATCCCTACACCTAAATATGCGGTTATAGACAGATTTGCCGATATCGATGAACAGTGTGCAAAAATACTAAAATATTTTCCTTTTCCACTGGTAGTAAAACCCGTAAGCGAAGGATCCAGTTTGGGAGTAACCATACTTAAAGATCCTGCCGTCTTTGCAAGCGTTGTCAAAGATACCGTACAAAAGCATAGCGAAGTTTTTATAGAAGAGTTTATAGGCGGTGTACAAATAACCGTCGGGATACTCGGGACGGGACAAAACCTGAAAGCGCTTCCTGTACTTGAACTGCGGCCAAAAACCGACTTTTACGATTACAGCGCCAAATATACAAAGGGAATGACCGAATTCATAATACCCGCGGGACTTGCACACCAGGTTTATTTGAATTCCCAGCGTACCGCCCTCCATGCTTTTAAAGCAATCGGCTGCAGCGGATTTGCAAGAATAGATATGATCGTGGACAAGGACGGCACTGCCTATGTACACGACGCAAATACTATACCGGGAATGACCGATCTGTCCGACCTGCCGGCACAGGCAGCTGCAGACGGAATCTCCTACGATGAACTTGTATTGCACATATTAGAGAGCGCTCTTTAGTGAAAAAGGCCATAAAAAAAACACGCTTCTCGCTTATAAAAGCGGTGATCTTTGCCGTGATCCTGGCAGGATGTGTTATTGCCGTCATGTCACTGCCGGTCTGGAAAATAAGCAGGATATATGTTGAAGGCAATCACATAGTATCTTCCGATCTCATAAAAGACAAGGCCGAGATCCCCATGGACGAAAATATCTTTTTCTTGAATTACGGGGAGATATCCAGAAGAGTATGCGCCATACGGCAGGTAAAAAACGTGCAGGTTTCGGGACAACTTCCTTCCGGCGTTCTTATAACAGTGGAAGAGCGCCGGCCGTTCGCGGTGGCGGCCGTTCGCGGACGCTATATAGTTTTTGACAGCGATGGCTTTATCATGGAATCCATGGGCCCAAAAGATGCGGCTAACCCCTCTTCAAAGATACGGGTTTTTGAACTGCCCACGGTGGTCGGTCTTCCTGAAAATTCCGTGATCGAGAATAAAAGGATAGATTCGCAAACAATGAAAGCAATAGAATTTTCTTTTAAAACTTTGGAAAAGATAATGAGCCGCGCTAAATTTGAGCTTGAACTGGTCAGGCTTGACGAGATGAACATAATAATAGACGACCTTTTGAAGGTAAAAATCGGCTCGCCGGACGACATGGAAATAAAGCTGTTTAATCTTTCAAAAATATTAAAAAATATTCCCGAAAGGTCTTCAATCGATTACATAGATCTGAGAGCTAAAGACATGCCCGCGGTGAAATTCAAAAACAAGCCGTAAACATTGTTGTAATTGCGGCCGGATATGCTAAAATTATATAACCTAAAAGGAGAAATAATAAAATGAGCGAAGGAATCAAGGATTTTGCAAGCATAAAGGTTTTCGGGGTCGGCGGAGCCGGTACTAACGCGGTCAACAGGATGATCGGAGCGGGACTCAAGGGAGTGGATTTTTGGATAGCCAACACCGATATGCAGTCCATAAGTGTTTCTCTGGCCGACAAAAGGATACATCTGGGAGCCAAGCTTACCAAGGGACTCGGGGCCGGAGCCAGTCCTGAGATCGGAATGAAATCCGCAGAAGAATCAAGGGAAGATATAGCCAAAGCTGTCGAAGGGTCCGATATGATCTTTTTGACGGCGGGCTTTGGCGGCGGCACAGGGACCGGCGCAACACCTGTGATAGCTGAGGTTGCCAAGGACATGGGCATTTTGACAATAGGTGTTGTGACCAAGCCGTTCAAGTTCGAAGGTCCGGTAAGGAATGCTCAGGCCGAGAATGGCATTGCACTTCTCAAGGAAAAAGTCGATGCGCTTATTATCATTCCCAATGACAAGCTTTTGCAGGTGATAGACAAAAAGACGCCGATAACCGATGCTTTCAAGGTGGCCGACGATGTTTTGAGACAGGGGGTCAAAGGGATCTCAGACCTTATCACTGTTCCGGGCTTGATTAACCTTGATTTCGCGGATGTACGCACCATAATGTCCGATGCTGGCTCTGCCATGATGGGCATAGGAATAGCTTCGGGGGACAATAGGGCGGTAGAGGCCGCCGAACAGGCGATCTCTTCGCCGTTGCTAGAAGAAACCATCACAGGAGCCAAAGGAGTCATCTTCAACGTTACAGGCGGTTCCGATCTTACGTTGTTCGAAATAAACGAAGCTGCTTCAGTCATTTATAACGCAGTCGATCCTGAGGCCAATATAATTTTTGGTTCGGTAATTGACGAAAAACTTCAGGGCGATATTATGATAACCGTGATAGCAACCGGGTTCAAACAGGGGGCCGAAGAACAGCCGTTCAGAGCACCTGTGCAAGCGATTCGTGCCGAAACGGTAAAGCCGCAAAAAGGGTTTTCACCAAAGCCAGCTTCAATTGACATGCCTGATTTCCTTCAGGGATCGGCAAGAGCGTAAAAAAACGTAGCGGCGGGTTTAAAACCCGCCGCTACAAAATCAAATCCTACAATCCTGCTTCTTTTTTGAGTACCGATGCTTTATCGGTCTTTTCCCACGGAAGATCGAGTTCCGGCCTTCCAAAATGTCCGTAAGCGGCTACCTGTCTGTAGATAGGCCTTCTTAAATTTAGGTTTTTAATGATCCTTCCGGGCCTGAGATCAAAATGTTTGTCGATAAGAGAGACTATCCTTTCATCCGATATTTTACCGGTACCAAATGTATTGACCATGACTGAAAGCGGCTTGGCGATTCCGATCGCATAAGCGAACTGGACTTCGCATTTGTCGGCAAGTCCGGCGGCCACGATGTTTTTTGCAACATATCTGCCGGCGTAACTACCGGAGCGGTCTACTTTTGTCGGATCTTTTCCTGAAAATGCTCCGCCGCCGTGCCGGCCTACTCCCCCGTATGTATCAATTATGATCTTTCTCCCGGTCAAACCCGTGTCTCCCTGGGGTCCGCCGATCACAAAACGTCCGGTCGTATTTACATAAAACTTTGTATTTTCGTCAAGCAATTCAGCAGGTACGATCTTCTTTATTACTGTACTTATGATATCTCCTTCGATCTTGTTGTTGTCGACATCCGGGTTATGCTGGGCGGCAACAAGTACACTGTCAACCCGTGCGGGCTTACCGTCAACATACTCGACTGTCACCTGCGTTTTACCGTCCGGACGGAGATATTTTAATTCGCCGCTTTTTCTTACGTCAGCAAGCCTTTTTGCGAGCTTGTGCGCAAGGCTTATGGGTAGCGGCATGAGTTCCGGGGTTTCGTTGCATGCGTAACCGAACATAAGCCCCTGGTCTCCGGCGCCAAGATTGTCCAGGTCTTCTTTGACCACCTCTCCGCCCCTAACTTCGAGCGCTGTGTCAACGCCTCTTTCGATGTCCTTTGATTGTTCCTTGATAGATACAAGCACACCGCAGGTCTCGTAGTCGAAGCCGATCTCCCTGCTGACGTAGCCGATATCTTTTATAGTGTTTCTTACTATGTTTGGGATGTCCACATACGTTCCAGTTGTTATTTCGCCAGCCACTACTACAAGCCCGTTGGTGGTAAGCGCTTCACAGGCAACGCGCGCAGGCGGGTCTTTTTCTATGATAGCGTCGAGTATCGCGTCCGATATCTGATCGCACATTTTATCCGGATGCCCTTCGGTCACCGATTCGCAAGTGAACAAATGTCTGTCCTTCATCCTATAACCTCCAGATTCATTATTTTAGTGTCTTTTTCAATTATAATATCATTTGATAAGATTCTCAACTGGTGATAAAATACTATCCATGGGAAATCTTAGCGAACACTTCAATTACAGGGATTTTGCGTGCCGCTGCAGGCAGTGCAAAGCCGATATCAGGGTGCATTTGGGCCTGGTTGGGGCACTTGAGGCCATAGCCGAACATTTCAGGAGAGTTCCAAGGATAGATGAAGCTTTCAGGTGCGACGCGGCGTGCGGAAATACCGGTGCTGTCAAAAAAAACTCGCATAGGCAGGGCCGGGCGGCGCATATCCGCATGGACGGGGTCCCCCTAAAGGAGCTTTTTTCTTTTGTCAAAGAACTGCCGGAAATAAGAGGGATAGGCTATTATGCCAAAGAGAACCTTTTGCATATCGATACCCGCGCGCTTGATAAAGACCAGCCCAAAGATATCTGGGCAAAAGAAAACGGAAAGATCGTTCCTCTTACCCCGGAACTGAAGTCGCGATACGGCCTTTCCTAAAGCATGTTAAAGAGCCATATAAAAGCTTTTTGCGAATATCTCAGGAACGAGAGGAATTATTCCGAGCATACTATCAGCGGATACCTTATAGACCTGAACCGGCTTGCCTTGTTTTTTGAAGAAAAAGGGCTCTCGGGTCCCGGGATTTTCAGCCGGTACGATGCAAGGGCTTTTTTGCTGGAACTTGAACAAGGCGGCTTGTCAAGAAAGTCCATAGCGAGAAAAATATCCTGCTTCAGGTCTTTCTACAGCTATCTTCTCAAAAAAAAGCTGGTCAAAAACAATCCCTGGACGGCTATATCGCTTCCCAAACTGGCAAAAAAGCTTCCGGGCTTTTTATATCCGGAAGAGATCGAACTTTTGCTTGAAAGCCAGGACAAGAAATCCCCGGCAGGACTCCGGGACAACGCCATATTGGAAATGCTTTACGCCTCAGGGATGAGGGTAAGCGAGCTGGTCAAGCTGAATATTTCGGATGTGGATAAGGAAGACGGGGAGATTTTGGTATCCGGCAAGGGCTCAAAGGAAAGAATAGTCCTTATAGGGTCGCAGGCCATAACGTCCCTGAAGGACTACATTAGATATGGCAGGCCAAGACTTTCGGCAAAAGCAGGGAATCGGGCTATCTTTATAAGCCGTTCCGGCGGGAGACTATCTTCGAGAAGTATAGAGAGGATGATACAAAAGTATCTCAAAAAATGCGGTATAAACAAAAAAATAACGCCTCATTCGCTGCGCCACAGCTTTGCTACCCACATGCTCGAGCGCGGCGCCGACCTGCGCACCGTGCAGGAGCTTTTGGGGCATGCGTCACTTTCGACCACGCAGATCTATACCCATATAACCAAAGAACGGCTCAAGACAGTATATGAAAAATCCCATCCCCGTGCGGTTTGACACAGTTTAACACTTGCCTGTATAATTACATATAGATGCGTCTCGATCTTAGCGGTTTGTTAAAAGAAAAGGGCGCCGGTCTTGGTTATAAAGAGAAGGTTGCCGTCGATTTTCCAAGGGACGAGCTCGAAGTGGTAGGCCCGGTCGAGGTCGACCTGGCGTTTACCAATACTGGCGGCAGTATTTGGGCACAGGGGAGATTAAAAGCCAATATAAAGGTCCCCTGCAGCCGGTGCCTTAAGGAATACGAAGAGGCAGTGACCGCAAATGTTGAAGAGAGGCTCAAAAAAAAGCCCGGGCCGGAAGACGAAGACGTGGTTTTTGAGATCGATGAAACGGGTTCCGTAGATCTTTCGGAAATAATAAGGCAAAGCCTTCTTCTCAATATTCCGATAAAAACATTGTGCTCTGCGGATTGCAAAGGTCTGTTAAAAGATGCGGACGAAAAAAAAGTTCCGGATCCGAGGCTGGCAAAACTGAAAGAAATAAAATTTAAAGGAGAAAAATAATGCCGGTACCCAAGAAGCGACACAGCAATACGAGAACAAACAGAAGGCGCGCCAACTGGAAAGTTAAGCCTGTCAATTTTAGCGCATGTGAGTCCTGCGGAGCGCCGGTCCTGCCGCATCGGGCATGCCGCGCTTGCGGTTCCTATCAAGGCCGCCAGGCAATAGCCATAAAAGAAAAGAAGAGCAAAAGCAAGGAGGCATAAGCCTTGATAAGGATTGCGGTAGACGCGATGGGGGGAGATCACGCCCCCGAAGAGGTCGTCAAAGGCGCCGAGGCTTATTTAAAGGAGAACGATGTAACTCTCCTGCTTGTAGGCAACAAAGACCGCATAGGCAGGCTGAAAAAAGACCCCCGCATAGAGATAGTTCACTGCGACGAAGTGATAGGCATGAACGAATCTCCGGTTTCCGCCGTCAAGCAGAAAAAGAACGCTTCCATAAATGTGGCTATCGAACTTGTGATGAACAAAAGGGCCGATGCGGTAGTGTCCGCCGGAAATACCGGAGCTATTATGGCATCCGCGCTTTTTAAGCTCGGCCGTATAGAAGGTATCGAGCGGCCCGCTATTGCAACAATATTTCCAAATGTGCACGGCGGCGAATTCCTGCTTCTAGATATGGGGGCCAATGTTGACTGCAGGCCCAAGCATCTCGAACAATTTGCCCAGATGGGCTCAGTTTATGCCGAGCATGCCATGCATATAAAAAACCCCAGGGTCGGGCTCCTGAATATCGGCGCCGAGATCGAAAAAGGCAATGAGCTTACACAAGAGTCCTATCCGCTGATAAAAGAAAAAAATCTGAACTTTATAGGAAATGTCGAGGGTGGGGATATTTTTACCGGCAAAGTGGACGTGGTCGTTTGCGACGGCTTTGTGGGCAATATAGTGCTGAAGATCTCAGAAAGCCTGTCGACGCTGCTTTTTACGCTGCTCAAGGATGAGATCAAAAAAGACCTGATGTCCAAGGCGGGCGCTTTGCTGCTAAAGCCCGCTTTCAGGAACTTTAGAAAAAGAATAGATTACGACGAACACGGCGCCGCGCCGCTGCTCGGGATCGACGGCATCGTTTTCAAAGCGCACGGCCGGGCCCGCGCGAAAGCGATCAAGAGCGCGATCGGAGTATGTGTCGAAGCTGCAAAAGAGGATGTGGTCAAAAGCATAAGGGAAAGAATATGATGAAAAGCGCCAAGATCATCGGCGTAGGTTCCTGCCTGCCCGAAAAGATCGTTACTAACGATGATCTCACAAAGATCGTGGAAACTTCCGACGAGTGGATAAAGACCCGGACAGGCATAGCGGAGAGAAGGGTCTCAGAAAAAAATACATCAACATCCGATCTGGCAGTCAAGGCCGCAAGAAAAGCCCTCGAGATGGCCAAAACAGAACCTAAAGATATCGATCTTATAGTGGTCGGGACCTGTTCTCCGGATACACTGTTTCCTTCCGTCGCTTGTATAATCCAAAACGAGCTGGGTGCAGTAAATGCGGCGGCTTTTGATGTTTCCGCGGCATGTTCTGGGTTTAACTACGCGCTTTATACCGCCTGCAATTATATCGCTGTCGGGGCTTACAAAAAAGTGCTGGTGGTAGGCGCCGATACCCTTACAAAATATCTTGATTGGTCGGACCGCAACACCTGCGTGCTTTTCGGGGACGGAGCGGGAGCTGTAGTGCTCAAAGAGACCGAAAAGGGCAGCGGGATACTGTCCAGCTATCTTTACGCGGACGGCACCGGCGGAAAATTCCTTATAATGCCGGGCGGGGGCAGCCGGAATACCCATCCCAAAGACGAATCCGAACGCTGCATAACCATGGACGGCAAAGAAGTTTTTAAGTTCGCGGTAAAAGCGCTTGAGAACTCTTTGGTAAAGGCCGCATCAATGGCCGGTATTGAACTTAAAGATATTGATCTTGTAATTCCGCACCAGGCAAATATAAGGATAATAGATCATGTTGTCAAAAAACTGGGAATTCCCAAAGAAAAATTCTTTGTGAATTTGCATAAATACGGAAATACTTCTTCGGCTTCTATTCCTATTGCGCTTGATGAGGCCTGGCGCGGCGGCAGAATAAAAAAGGGTGATATAATTGCTATAATTGGCTTTGGTGCAGGCCTGACGAGCGGTGCCAATATTTTGAAATGGGAGGTATAGGATAGATGGATTATCTGTTTACCGAAGAACAAAAAATGATAAAAGATCTTGCGAGAAAGATCTCGGAAGAGAAAGTAAAGCCGGTGCGCGCCGAGCTTGATGAAACCGGGACATTCCCGTGGGAGCTTATGAAAGAATTCGGCAAAGCGGATCTTTGCGGCCTTTATATACCAGAAAAATTCGGCGGCTTCGGCGGCGGATGCCTTGAATTTTGTCTTGCGACGGAAGAAGTAAGCAGGATTTGCGGAGGAGTAGGCGTTACATTTGCCGCATCAGCTCTCGGAGCATTTCCTATACTGATGTTCGGTACCGAAGAGCAAAAAACAAAATATCTTCCCGACATCGCTTCCGGCAAAAAACTCGCGGCCTTTGGTCTTACCGAAGCTAATGCAGGTTCCGATGCCGGCGGCATTCAGACAACGGCAAAAAAAGACGGAGATTATTTCATATTGAACGGGACCAAGCAATGGATCACCAACGGCGGAGAAGCGGAAACATATACTGTGATCGCAATGACCGATAAATTAAAAGGCAGCCGCGGGGCCACCGCTTTTATTCTTGAAAAAGGCATGAAAGGGTTTGATTTCGGTAAAAAAGAGAACAAGATGGGGATCAGATGTTCGGCTACCCGTGAACTTGTTTTTCAGGACTGCAAAGTGCACAAATCCCAGATACTCGGGAAAGAAGGAATGGGTTTTATCGTTGCGATGAAGACTCTTGACAGGACAAGGCCGGGGATCGGAGCCCAGGCTGTGGGCATAGCGCAGGGAGCGCTTGACGAAGCCCTGGCGTATTCCAAGACAAGGATACAGTTCGGCAAGCCCATATCATCTTTCCAGGGCGTGCAGCATATGTTCGCTGACATGGCCACACAAGTAGAGGCCGCCCGAGCGCTTGTTTACGCGACCGCGCGTACAGTGGACACGGGGACAAACGATATTTCAAGGGACAGCGCGATGTGCAAGCTGTTTGCCAGCGACACCGCGATGAAGGTCACGACCGATGCCGTCCAGATACTGGCGGGATACGGCTATATGAAAGAATATCCGGTAGAAAAAATGATGAGGGATGCCAAGATCACTCAGATATATGAAGGTACGAACCAAATACAGCGCAACGTTATCGCGCTTGGCCTGATCAAAGAACTGGCAGCTAAAAAATAAGAGCAATGAACATCATTGTCTGCATAAAACAAGTGCCTGACACGACAAATGTCAAAATAGACCCCAAGACAAACACCCTTATTAGAGAGGGCGTAAAGAGCATTGTCAATCCGTTCGACGAGAACGCGATAGAAGAAGCTGTCCGCCTCAAAGAAGCCCACGGTGGCAAAGTGACCGTGATAACTATGGGACCTCCCCAGGCTGCGGAAGCACTAAAGAGCGCGATCGCCATGGGAGCCGATGAAGGTATTCTTATCAGCGACAGAGCTTTTGCCGGGGCCGATACATGGGCGACTTCATATACTCTTTCGCAGGCAATAAAAAAGATCGGGACGTTTGATCTGGTCCTTTTCGGCAAGCAGGCCATAGACGGAGATACCGCGCAGGTAGGGCCGGGTGTCGCGGAATTTCTGGATATTCCGCAAATAACATTCGCAATTAAAATAGACATTGTAGGGGCTGATGGTAATCAGCCCTCCGCACGTGTCAAACGTCAATTGGAAGAATCTGCCGAGATCGCGGAAACAAAGCTTCCGGCGGCCGTTACCGTAATAAAGCAAATAAACGAACCGCGCATGCCTTCGCTCAAGGGCCAGATGCGCGCCAAAAAAGCCGAGATCCAGACCTGGACCGCTGAAACGATAATGGCCGAGCCGGAAAACATAGGGCTCAAAGGTTCTCCGACGCAGGTGGTCAGGATATTTACCCCGCCGCCCAGAGGCAACAGCGAAATGCTCGAAGGCACTATCGAAGAGATCTCGATAAAGCTGTTCAACAAACTCAAGGAGCAAAAAATAATCTGATGGCAGAAGGAATCCGTGTCATAGCAGAAAAATGCAAAGGCTGCAGGCTGTGCGTGCCGGCATGTCCTTTTGGCGCTATCGAAATAATTGACAAGGTGGCGGTCATAACCGACAAATGCGTTCTTTGCGGGGCTTGCGTCGGCCCCTGCAAGTTCAACGCCATCGTCATGGAAAAAAAAGAGGAAGCCCCAAAACAGGACCTTTCAGCGTACAAAGGTATTTGGGTATTTGCAGAGCAGCATGCAGGGCATACACAATCAGTCGCTTTCGAACTAATTGCCGAGGCCAGGAAGCTTAGCGTAGACTTGAAAGAAGAAGTAAGCGCCATCCTTTTGGGAACCGGCGATCTTAAAAACCAGGCAAAAGAGCTGATAGAATACGGGGCCGACAAGGTTTATACGGCTTCAGATCCGCGTCTTATGAACTATCTTACGGAACCGTATTCGGAAGTGATCGTCGATCTCATCAACAAAAACAAACCCGAGATATTCCTTTTGGGAGCGACAACCACAGGCCGCGACCTTGCTTCCAGGATAGCCGCAAGGATCAGGGTCGGGCTTACTGCAGATTGCACAGGGCTTGATATAGATCCCGAGAAAAAGATAATACGCCAGACGCGTCCGGCGTTCGGCGGAAACATCATGGCGACGATCGTTTCTCCCAATTACAGGCCTCAGATGTCAACCGTCAGGCCCAAAGTATTTAAAAAACTGCAAAAAGATCCGTCCAGAAAAGGCCAAATAATAGAAGTAAAGCCTTCGGTCTCGCAAAAATCTCTGCGTACTAAGATCATAGAAATAATACAATCCACCGAGAAAAAAGTTAACCTTGCCGAGGCCGAAATAATCGTGTCGGGCGGCAGGGGGATAGGCTGCGCTGAGAATTTTAAGCTTATACAGGGCCTTGCGGATGTAATCGGCGGAGCAGTGGGGGCAAGCCGCGCGACCGTTGACGCCGGCTGGATATCGCAGTTCCATCAGGTGGGACAGACGGGAAAAACCGTCAGCCCCAAACTTTATATAGCCTGTGGCATATCCGGCGCGATCCAGCATTTAGCCGGAATGTCTTCTTCGGACATCATAATCGCAATAAACAAAGATCCGTACGCGCCGATATTCAACGTGGCTACCTATGGAATAGTAGGCGATCTCCTTGAGGTGGTCCCTGCCATGACAAAAAAATTCAAGGAGCTTCTAGATTGAGAAAAGCTTTTGTATTTCCCGGCCAGGGTTCCCAAAAGGCCGGAATGGGCAAAGACCTATACGACAATTTTGAAGCGTCGGCCAAAATATTTGATGACGCAAACGAAGCGCTTGGTTTTGACCTGAAAAAGCTGTGTTTTGAAGGTATGGACGAGCAGCTCAAGCTCACCGAGATCGCACAGCCGGCGATCCTTACCGTAAGCCTTGCCGCTTTTGCGGCGCTCAACAAGATGCCTGATATCACTGCAGGGCACAGTCTGGGCGAGTACAGCGCTCTTGTATGTGCCGGTGTTTTGGACTTCAAAGATGCTGTTAAGCTTGTAAATAAAAGAGGGAAATTCATGCAGGAAGCCGTTCCCGTGGGTGCCGGGGCAATGGCGGCAGTTATAGGGTTGGACAGGGAAAAGCTACTTGAATGTTGCAAAAAAGCTTCAGCTGCCGGCGTGGTTGAGGCCGCAAACTTCAATAGTCCTGGACAGATAGTGATCTCGGGATCTGTAAAGGCGGTAGAAGAGGCCGGCAGGCTTTGCAAGGAAGCGGGAGCCAAGCGTGTAATGCCGCTTTCTGTGAGCGCGCCTTTTCACTGCTCTTTGATGAAGCCCGCGGCAGACAAACTGGCCGTGGAACTTGATAAAATATCCTTTAAAGATGCCCGGATACCGGTTGTAGCCAACGTTACGGCAAAATCCGTGACAAGCGGCAGAGAGATAAAGGACCTTCTTATAAAACAGGTGACAGGGTCTGTTTATTGGGAAGATTCGATAAAATATATGGCCGCACAAGGGATAACGGAATTTGTCGAGATAGGACCCGGCAAAGTTCTTGCCGGTTTGATTAAAAAGACGGTTGAAAATGCTACAATATATAACATTGAAGACAGCGCTTCGTTAAAGGAGATCGTTAAGTGAAACTTAAAGGCCAGACGGCTTTTGTGACAGGCGGTGCCCAGGGCATAGGTAAATCCATCTGCCGGGCGCTTGCCAAAGAAGGCGCCAATATAGTTGTTTCCGACATAAATATCGACATGGCGCAAAAAACATCTGACGGATTAAAATCAGATTTCGGTATAAAATCCATTGCCGTAAAGACAAATGTCGCCAATTATGATGAGGTAGTGGCAGGTTTAAAACCTGCCACCGCTGAGTTTGGCAAGATCGATATCCTGGTCAACAACGCGGGGATCACCCGCGACACGCTTATCATGAGGATGAAGGAAGAAGACTGGGACCTTGTAATAAGCGTCAATCTCAAGGGTGTTTTTAACGGCATAAAGGCGGTTTCCCCGATAATGATGAAACAAAGGTCAGGCAGAATAGTGAATATCGCGTCCATAGTCGGCCAGATGGGCAACGCGGGCCAAGCCAATTATTCTGCTTCCAAAGGCGGAGTAATTGCTCTTACAAAAACGGCCGCCAGAGAGCTTGCGAGCCGCGGGGTCACCGTCAATGCGATCGCTCCGGGTTTTATAGATACGGAGATGACCAAAGTCCTTCCCGAAGACGTAAAAGATAAATTAAAAGCCCAGATACCAATGGGAATACTTGGAAGCCCTGATGACATAGCCAAGGCAGTTGTGTTTTTGTGCGCCGACGCGCCGTATATCACGGGCCAGGTGATCGCGATAAACGGCGGGATGTATATGTAAAACTCACCACCTTCCCCTCTCTTAATAAGAGAGGGGTGGGGATTGGACGATAGAGTTATTGCCCCTCTCCCTTTGGGAGAGGGGATAGGGGTGAGGGCAAAAGAGAAATATTTTAAGAAGGTGAGGTGAAAGATAGAAATGGACGAGAAAAAGATATTTGAGGACGTAAAAAAGGTGGTTATTGAACAGCTCGGGGTAAGCGAAGCCGAAGTCAGCGAAAAGGCTTCGTTCGTAGACGATCTCGGAGCGGATTCTTTGGACACAGTGGAGCTGGTCATGGCGCTTGAAGAAGCGTTTAATCTGGAAATACCGGATGAAGAGGCGGAAAAAATAAAGACCGTGGGCGACACCGTAAAATATGTGATGACCCACGCGAAGAACTAAAGTAATGAAATTACCCGAACTAAAAATCGGAAATTTGATCGCCAGGATTCCGATCATTCAGGGCGGGATGTCGATTCGGATATCGGGCGGCAGGCTTGCCGGGGCGGTAGCCGCTACCGGAGCTGTCGGCGTTATCGGGGCATCCGGACTCGAACATGACGAACTGGCGCAGGAAATAAGAAAAGCTAGAAAGCTCGCCAAAGGCGGCATAATCGGAATAAACATCCTCTATGCCGCCAGCGACTTTCTGGGCATAGTAAATACCGCCGTAAGAGAAAAGATAGACTTTATCACTTCCGGCGCGGGGTTTTCGCGCGACCTTTTCAAGATAGGGAAAGAATCAAAAATTCCGATCGTTCCGATAGTGTCTTCCGGAAAGCTTGCCAAGATCGCCGTGAGCCTTGGAGCCGCTGCTATCGTGGCGGAGAGCAAAGAAGCCGGAGGACATCTCGGATCTCTTGAAAAGGGGACCGAAGAGCTTTTCAAAGAAGTGAAAGCCGCCGTAACAACGGTTCCCGTGATAGCGGCCGGAGGCATGGCAGACGGCAAGGCAATAGCCAAAATGCTCAACATGGGCGCCGACGGCGTTCAGCTTGCGACAAGATTTATCCTGGCGGAAGAATGCGACGCGGCAAAAGAATATAAAGAAGTCCACGCAAGTACAACTGATCCAAACAATGTTGTGATAATCAAGAGTCCTGTAGGCATGCCTGGCAGGGCGATCAGGACCAAATTGACTGACGCGATGGTAAAAGGCCAGTACCCGGAGATCCCGTACTGCGACGACTGCCTGAAAGTCTGTTCCAAGCAATATTGCATCTTTGATGTCCTCAAAAAGGCCCAAAAAGGCGATATGGAAGGCGGTCTGGTATTTTCCGGTGAAAGCGTTACCAAGATAAAGGACAAGGTCATCAGGCCTGTTGCCGAGATCATCAACCAGCTTGTAAAAGAAGCGGAGGCGTGCTATGTCGGAGCGTAGGGTAGTTGTAACAGGACTTGGGGCTGTTACACCTATTGGACTTGGAAAAGACAAATTTTGGCAGGCGCTAAAGAGCGGCACAAACGGCATCGTCCGCATAACTCATTTTGACCCTTCAGCTTTTGATTCGCAGATAGCCGGCCAGGTCAACGATCTGGAGCCTACCGACTATGTGGACAAAAAAGAAGCGCGACGACTGTCCCATTTTATTTTGTTCGCTGTAGCCGCGGCAAAAATGGCGCTCAAAGACGCGGGGCTGGAGATAAACGAGTCCAACGCGCCGTACATAGGCACTCTCATAGGGTCAGGTATCGGCGGGATAAAATTCCTGGAGGATCAGGCAAGGATACTTTTTGAAAAAGGGCCTTCCAAATGCTCACCTTTTATGGTCCCCATGATGATCAACGACATGGCGGCAGGCCTTGTTTCGATTCACACCGGCGCAAAAGGGCCAAACAGCTGTACGACCACGGCCTGCGCTTCGGGCACCAATTCTATAGGTGATGCTTTTGAAATAATTAAACGCGGCGACGCGGATGCGATGATCGCCGGCGGGGCCGAAGCGGCGATAACTCCGCTCGGGATCGCGGGATTCTGCGCAGCACAGGCGCTTTCTACGACCAACGACACTCCCGAAAAGGCCAGCAGGCCTTTTGACGCGAACAGGAACGGGTTTGTAATGGGCGAGGGCGCCGGCATCGTCATTCTCGAAGAGCTTGAACTGGCCAAAAAGCGCGGCGCAACTATATACGCAGAGGTCATCGGTTACGGAATGAGCGGCGACGCCTTCCACATGACCGCGCCGCACAGCGAAGGCGAAGGCGTGATACGTGCAGTCAAAGCGGCTCTAAAAGACGCTAAAATAAATCCCGAGGACGTGAGCTATATAAACGCGCACGGTACATCCACAGAGCTCAACGATAAGCTCGAGACGATGGCTCTTAAAAAAGTTTTCGGCGAGCATGCCAAAAAGATCCCGATAAGCTCGACCAAATCGATGATAGGCCATCTGTTGGGAGCGGCAGGCGCCGTGGAATTTATTGCCTGCGCGATGTCCATCAAAGAGAATTTTGTGCATCCCACCATCAATTACGAGACCCCGGACCCCAATTGCGACCTGGACTACGTTCCAAACAAGGGACGCGAGGTGAAGGTCAATATCGCCATGAGCAATTCCCTGGGGTTCGGCGGGCACAATGCCATTTTGATCGCCAAAAAATTCAACGGATAAAAAGTCATTGCGAGCGATAGCGAAGCAATCCCATTTTACTATGGGATTGCTTCGTCGCTTAAGCTCCTCGCAATGACTTCAACTTTGAAACGCCAGCGTGAACGTAGTTCCTTTGCCGACCTCGCTGCTGACGTTGAGGCGGCCATGGTTTTCTTCGATTATCCTTTTGACGATCGCAAGGCCCAGTCCCGTGCCCTGTTTTTTTGTCGTGAAGAAGGGTTCAAATATTTTTTGGAGCGTTTCCCGCGGTATTCCGGTCCCAGAGTCCGTGACCTTTATAGATATCTCCTGTCCGGAATGTTCTGTTGATACGGATAAAATTCCGCCGTTTGGCATCGCTTCTATTGCGTTCATAAAAAGATTGAGAAGGACCTGTATCATTCTGTTCTTGTCAGCGGTTACGTGCAGCGCGTCGTTAACGGAGCTGTCTATGACGACATTCTTCCCCTTTGCCTGGTCGCGAACGAGCACGATCGTTTTTTCCACAAGCTGTTTGACATTTATATTTTCCATGTTTTGTTCGGTTTGTTTTGAATAATCTTCGATACCCTGTAGGATGACCTTTATCCTGCCGACCTCGGTGGGGAAGGCGCGGGACGCGTTCTCAAGAAAGTCCGGCTTATCGACGCTTTTTTCCAGCAGCTGGGAAAATGCCGAAACGTATCCGAGGGCGTTTTTTGCCTCGTGCGCGACGCCCGCGGTCGCCTCTCCCAGGCTGGCCAGCTTTTCAAGCTTGAGCGATTTTTCGATCGTCGCGATCTGCTGCCGGTAAAGCAGCGCGTTCTCTATTCCTGAGGCGGTCTGGTTGGCAAGCATTTCAAGCAGTTCTATCTCTTCCACGGAAAAAGGCGTGTTGTTTAACTTTGCGTCGGCCGCCAGAAATCCCAAAAGCCGCCCGTTCTTGCCGGACGACAGGCTGGGCACGCAAAGATAAAAATTTTCTTCCGGCATCTTGGTCTCATCCTTTAAAAGCGCCGACCTTTTTTCGGACATCATTTTTACGATCGGAGAATCCGGGCTTATAGCGCTGTTTTTAAGGCCCAAAAGCGAGCCTTTTGCCTCAAGACATATAAAAGCGCCGCGGCTTTCGTCAAAAACATAGGCGGAGGTGCCTTTGAGCTTTAGCGTCCTGTAGGCGGAATTTGCTATGAACTTGGCAAAATCCTCAATTTTGCGGAGTTTTTTTACGCCTTCGGCGAATTTTCTGGAGATCTTTTCGGCCATATACCTTGCTCTAAAAAATGTCCGGTCGATCGAGCTTTGCAGCAGGTTCATCATGGGTTCAAAAAGCAGCGCCAGTATAAAAATGGCTGGAATAGTGAACCATAGCGAACTGTAGCCTGTGATAGCCCTAAAATAATGCTCCGACAGATATATGACTATGAAATACAGCACGCTCATTATTGCCGTGATCAATGAATATACCAATCCTTTGCGGATGATAAATTCTATGCCCATTAATCTATAGCGGGTAATGGCGTATGCTGTTAAACTCACAAATATTACAGTTGCAGATGGGCCAATGAAATTTAACTTTGAAGTTCCAATAAGCGGGAGCACCAAATTTGTAATTGTGCCGATAATTGTTGAAATTGCCATACCCAAGAACATATAAGATAGCTGGGTTTTACTTATGCTTACTGAGGTTCGATATTTCCTGTATAGGATAATGAACCCAACTAGTACAAAAGAAAAGAAATAAATGGCAAACAGACTATTCCCTATCCCATAAGTGACCTCTCTATCGGCAAAGTTTACGGATTTTACAATTATATCGGTTGCCGACATAGGGATAAACAAAGCCCAGGGAGAAAAGATTAGCATCCTTTGGTGCAACTTTAACAGATCTCCCTTATCCGGGAACGAAAGAGAAAAGCAAAGAAATGCAGAAGGTATTAATATAGGTCCGACAAACATCATTCTTGCCCAAAACAGGACATATTCCGTTTGCCAGAACATGAATGTTGCAAAATTCCATGCGGCAACACCAATGGCGATCATGAAAAAAGTCTGGTTCAGCTTTTGCTTTGGATTGTTTGCTAATACAACAAAAGCCAAAACAGAATTCAATAAAAATGCCAAAAACAATATCAGCGTTTTTGTTATCATATCTTCAGAATGCCGCTCAATTTCTGGACCAAATTCGCTCTTCTTGAGTTTTTGTTGTCCTTTTCATATATTGCGGTGTCATCCAGATCTATTATCATCGCGTTTGCTTCTCCGACACCGTAAAAATCGAATTTGTCTATCACCTTAAAACCAAACTTTTTGTATAGCTCCACATTCTCTTTTTTCTTGTCCAGCGAAAAAATTACGATCCTTTTGGCCCCGCTTTCTTTTGCGTGTTCATAAGCCAATACCATAAGCCCAAGAGATACAAAACCTTTTCTTTCGCCGGGCAATACTGCAAGTTTTTGCAGTTCTGCCAGAGGCTTTTCGCGGAATTTATTCAAGTCAACAAACTTCTCTATAGGGAGCTTTTTGTGATCATCCATGACTACCGTTATGGAACCTATCAATTTGTCACCTTTTTTTGCCAAAAAATGCACTGCTTCTTTGTCAAATTCGCTTGCCAGAGCTTCTTCAGGATAACCGTCTTCTTTTATGAATATATCCCGGCGAAGTTTTATCATTTCATCTATATTCTTAAGGCCCTTTATCTTTTCAAATGTATAATCCATTTTGTTCCTTTTCTATTTACCTGACAGACATGAGACTAGCACTGCTTCTCCGGCATAAACTGCCCTTGACGTGATCTCCTTGAAACCAAGCGACTCAAGCATCGATTTCAGTTCAAGTCTTGTAAAATATCTGAATGCGCCCTTTTTCTGCTTATTCTTTATGATGTAGTTGTAAAAAAGGATCCTTATGCTGGGCAGAGCAAATTTCAAAGCCCTGACTATAGTTCCGAATAACCCGAGTTGTTTTCTTCCCAGCCGGATGGTTTCGATATAAATTTTTTTGGGGTTGAATCCGCTCTTTAGGGTTGATAGCACTAATCTGCCGTCCGGTTTAAGGATCCTGCGGAATTCTTTCAGTGCCGATTCGAGGCCTTTGTCGTTAAGGATATATATGACGTTGTTCGAAATGATCCTGTCAAAGCAGTTTGGCCCAAAATCCAATAGTTGGCTTATGTCACCATAAAATATTTCCTTACTGATCAGTGGGTTCTCCTTCTTTTTAGCTATTTCCATTGCTTCGGGAATAATATCAATGCCCACGTATTTTACATTGCTCTTATCTATAAGAGGTATGATATTGCCGGTCCCGCATCCGGCATCAAGAACTATATGGCCTGATTCTATTTGGGCCTCCTGCAAGATCCGGTCGAGCAGCGAGCGATAGGATGGGGATTCGTTTAGAGTGTCATATACTTTGAAATAGTTTTTCCAGAAATTTTTTCCAAGAATGGTTTTTCTAAAGTATCTGAAGATCTTGTGCATGCGTACAGGGGAGAAAAGTAAGCTCGTTAGTTTTGATGTCTTGCCTCGTTTTTTTCGCGAGAAATCCCCTGAAGAGGCCACCGGGAGACCTTTTGAGAGAGCAGGCCTATAGTTTCGACTTATTCCGGCTGTGTTTGGCGTAAAAACCAACCTTCTTTAACTCAGCAGCATAAAAAAGGAGCTTTTTAGCTCTCGAAACCGCCCAAAAACATCTCTGTTTTAGAGTAAAGTTTAGCATAAAATAGATTTTTTGTCTATAAATGCAGGATAAATTGGTCGTGATGTCCGGCTTTTGCATTGTTAAGGGCATAGTGATAGAATCTTTGGAAAATGAACTGGTATGCTCTTCCTCCGTTAATAACTGCGGCAATAATTTTGGTGATAGGACTGTTTGTTTTGTCAAAAGACAGGAAATCTAATATAAACATATTGTTTTCGCTGTTTTGCTTGAGCATGGTTGTATGGCTGTCCGGATATTCTCTCATGTACCTTAGCGGTGATCCCGCATCAGCGTTAAGGTTCGCGAGAATAGGATTTATCGGGATAATCTTTCTGCCAATATTTTCTTTTCATTTCACGATTGCTTTTTTAGATTTCCGGGTCCGAAAGTGGATGATCTGCCTTTTATATCTTCAATCCATACCGCTTTTATTATTTAGCCAAACAAGCATGGCGTATAATGGTATAGAAAAATATTATTGGGGCTTTTATCCTACAGCCGGGCCGTTTTATATAGTGTATTTTCTGGAATGCGTCCTATTGTTCAGCTGCGGCGTCTTTCTGCTATATAGGGAGCATAGGAAATCGCTGGATCTTAGACAATTTACAAGAAGTCAACAAATCAAATATGTGCTTATAGCTGAATTAGCCGGGCCCGTTGGAAGTGTCGATTATTTAATAAAATTCAGGATCCCGATATATCCATACGGGTATATCTGCGCCCTGTTTTTTATTTCGGTCATTGCCTATGCTATTACAAGATATAAGCTGATGGATATCGAGGTTGTGGTCCGGAAGGGTTTAATATATTCTTTTCTTACAGCTGTAATAACAACGGCATTTCTGGGAGTAGTCTACGTTTCCGAGGTCTTTTTTAAGAATTTAGCCGGTTATAACCTTGTATGGATATCAATTCCGGCTTTATTTGTTTTTTCTCTGGTATTTCAACCGTTAAAAGACTGGATACAGGACCTGATAGACAGAAAATTCTTCAAAACAAAATATGAAATAGATAAGGTCATTAAAAACTTTTCGCAGGGGCTGAAAAGGCTTATCGCGATAAACGATCTCGCAAAATTCGTTAATATGGCCGCATCAAAAACTTTCGGATTGAAAGGGTCCGCATTCTTTGTTGTTGACAAAGACAACAATAATTACGTTTGTATGGACTCTTCCGGAAACTTGGCGGGCCTTTTAGGCAGAACAATAGGAGCTGATTCAGATGTTGTCAATTCACTTTTAAAAGCGGAGGCCTCGGTCCCTTCCGGAAAGCGTCTAAGGGTGCCGGTGATATCTGAAAAAGGCGGCCCCGGCTTGCTTGGCTTTTTCATTTTTTCTGAAAAGCTTTCCGAAGATAACTTTTCCGGGAATGATACGGCTCTTATGGAAACATTCGCCAATCAGACCGCGGTCAGCATTGAAAATGCTCTTCTTCTTGAAAATGAGAAGAATGCCGCGAAAAAGCTGGTCCAGGCCCAGATGACGGAAAGGGTGGCGACGATAGCCAGGATGAACATTAGCCTTCAGCATGAGATAAACAATCCTCTTACGGGAGCTCTCGCGCAGACACAGATACTGGTAATGAAAATAACAAATTGCGAACAAATATACCCTGAAAAGGTCCTTCCTATGCTGCAGACAATAGAAAAAGAATTGATGCGGATAAGAGAGCTGCTAAAGAACCTTGAAAAGATAACAAATCCCGCAATCAAAGAATATCTTCCGGGCGTGGAGATGATAGATATTGAAGGGTCGGCAGGAAAATAAAAACCGATTTTTAGGAGCAACTGCCGCTCTTATATACCCTTTTTGTATCGTTTATGTTAAAATCTCTTACAAATGCGAGTTGCTATCACCGGAATAACTGGTTTATTGGCAAGAAACCTTCTTTTTGAAATATTGAAGTTTTACTCTAATGGCGGCGGCGATCTGGAAATAATAGCCTTTGGAAGATCTACGGAATCTTTTCCTCTAAAAAAGAGAATATCCGAATTATTGGAAAATGACGGGATTGATTATGTATCCTCTGACAAAAAAGCTTTCGTATCAGAAATGCTAAATAAGAGCATAATCCCTGTTGAGTTTGATCTGAGCAAATCAAATCTTGGGATTTCAGACCGCGGTTTTGGCATACTAAAAAATAAGCCTATAGATTTCTTTTTTCATCTTGCTGCTGTATCCGACTTTAGAACTGCTGTCGCAACAAAAGAAAAACTCACCAGGCTCAATATAGAGGGCACCAATCAAGTTCTGGAGCTTGCTAATCATCTGAAAGTCGGGGAATTCATATTTACCGGTACGGCATACTCATACGGTACCGAGAAGGGCGTCATTAAGCCCGATAGTATAAACCTTAACGACAAGTTCAGGAACTTTTATGAAGAGTCCAAACTTTTATCGGAAAACAGGGTCCGGCAGTTTTGTAAAGCAAATCATATTAAGTTCCGATCTCATAGACCTGTGGGTATTTGTGGCCGCCTTATCGAAGAGAAAATCGGCAGTATATGCAAATACGATACATTCTACGCGTGGGCACAATTTTTACTCAAACAAAAGATGAAAGAGATTAAACATAAGAGGAGTATATATTCGGAGCAATTAAACATGCCTTTGCGTGTATTATGCGAACCGGAGTCCTTTCTGAATAGTATCCCCGCTGACTATGCGGCGAAACTCTTATGGGCTTTGTCATATTATAACGACAGCGGACAGAGTTATCATCTGGCAAACGAGCATGAAATAAAGAACGACACCTACTTGCGGATAATATTGCAGGAACTTGGTATTTCGGGGATCGAATTTATAAACAAAACTCCAACAGACATGAACAGGATGGAAAAGCTTTATTATAAAAGTGTCGGTCGGATATATACGCCTTATTTGCTCGAGAATAATATAGAGTTTTATATTGACAATTTGAAGAGCTTTGGCAGAAAACATAAGATATCCTGCCCGCCGATGAATGAGTCCAATTTTAGAAAATTGATTGGATTCGCAAAAGAGAATTATTTCGGTCTCGAAATAAATTAAATATGGAATTTACATTATACTCTTTTACATCACTTTTGGCATGGCTTACAGCATTGCTATGCGGGATATTGGTCCTAAAGCATAATCCGAGAAATCCCGTGAATATAGCATATTTCTGGCTGAGCTTGACGATAACTATTTGGGTTTCAGGCTGTTTTCTGGAAAGCACAGTTTTGAGCCCGGTAACTAACTACTATATAGATTTATATCTTTATACGGGCGCTGCATTTGCTCCGGCGGCTTTTCTGCATTCTATTCTAGCGGTATTAGATAAGGTGAAAGAAAAAAAATTTGTAGTATATCTCAGCTATTTTCTCTCTGTTATATTTCTAACAATGAACTACTTTTTTAGAGATATCTATATACTTGAGGTTAATCACCGTCTAACGTTCAGGTTTATAGCGCAGCCCGGGCCAATGTGGTTTGTTTATATATCGTTTTTTGCTTGGGCAACCGTATATGGACTTTTCCATCTTTATTTGGCAGCGATCAAAGAGAAAGGCATTCAAAGAAATCAACTACAGTATTTGTCTTTTTCTTACACTGTGGTCATAATAGCCGCATCTTTTTATTTACTTCTGGTATTTAGCATTGAAACGCCGCCGATAGACAACCTTCTGGTGATGATATACAGCGGATTAATGGTCTATACATTCACCCGAGCACGATTGATGGATACCGAAATAATCATCCGCAAAGGTTTGCTTTATACCGCGACAACAACAGTCGTTACAGGATTGTATATCATTGCGATATATACATCCAACTTCCTATTTAACCGCATTCCCGGCTTCAATGTTTTGTGGTTCATGCTGCCGGCGATATTTATTCTGGCGCTCCTGTTCCAGCCGATAAAGAACCGTTTGCAGGAATTTTTGGACAGGAACTTTTTTAAGACAAAGTATGAATCTGACAAAATCGCTCACAAGTTTTCGGACGGTGTAAAAAAAATAATGAAAATCCCCCTGCTTGCCGAATATATCTCCCGTTCGGCAATGCAGACGTTCAAATTGTTTGGTACAGCCTGTTTCATATATAACGAAGAAAAGAACCTCTATGTTTGCGAAGATGCCCGCGGTTCCTTTGCAGCGCTAAAGCGGTCTGAATTGTTCGGAGACCTTGAGATCATAAAACAGATGAAGCATACCGGCCATCTGATAGTTGCCGAGGAACTTCAATTTGCCGTGGACAAGACGAGGCGCGTGAAAAAAGGAGATAACAGGGACCGCTCGTCGATGCAAAAAATGCTGGAAGAGATGGGGAGCCTTAAAGCTGTTATCGCGATCCCCAGCATCTCCAAGAAAAAAGATTACAAACTGATAGCGTTTCTGGTAGCGGACAGGAAAAAATCCGAAGACGCTTTTTCGGGCAGCGACATCGCTCTGCTTGAAAACCTGGCCAGCCAGGTGGTCGTGAGCATAGAGAACGCGATGCTCTACGAAGAGCAGTTCAAAACGATAGCAAAATCGATGAACATAGAAAAGCTGGCCGACTTGGGGAAAGCTACCGCGGGCGTCGCAAGCGAAGCCCAGAACGCTCTTTCTTATATAGAATGGTTCTCCGGACAGCTGCCGCAAAAGAAGAACGACCGGGAGTTTCTGCTTAGCCAGTCAAAGACTCTTTTTGCCGAAGTAGAAAAGATGCGGCTTTTGATGCAAGGCGTCCTTGAATTTTCCCGGCCTTCGCCGCTCAGGATAGAAAAATTGGACGCTAGAAAATATATAGACGATGTCGTGGTCCTTGTACAGGAGACCGCCGCAAAACGCGGCATCAACGTATCAGTATCATGTGACGAAGGCCTGGAAATAGATGCCGACAAGAGCGGCATTAAACAGGTATTGCTCAATCTTTTGATGAACGCGATAGAAGCCATGCCGAGCGGCGGCCAATTGTCGGTAAAAGCGCAAACGCAGGACGGCGCCCCTGTCATATATGTTTCTGATACCGGACACGGAATAACACCGCAGGTCATGCAGAGGATTTTCGAGCCGTTCTTTACGACCAAAGAACACGGCATAGGGCTGGGACTTTCGATTGTCGACCAATCCCTCAAAGCAATGAACGGGACGATCTCCTTCGACAGCGAACCGGGCCGTGGGACGACGGTCAAAGTAGAATTGAAGAACTCACCCCCTTCCCCCCTCTCTTAATAAGAGAGGGGGCGGTTTTAGTAAAAAGTTTTTATTGCCCCTCTCCCTATGGGAGAGGGGATAGGGGTGAGGGTTTTCTGCTATAATTCCCATAAAAGGGGATACTGCGATGTTTGAACGTTTTTCCGAAAGAGCCATAAAAGTAATTAAATCTGCGCAGGACGAAGCCAAACGTTTGGCTTCGCGCACGGTGAGCACAGAGCATCTTTTGCTTGGCATGCTCAAAGAAAAAGAGCAGATAGTGTTCAGGACCTTGGAGGGTTTTAAAATAAGTCCCGTCGAGGTAAAAAAGAGATTGGAACAGCTGCTTATTGAAGAAAATCTGCCTGTCGCGCAGGACATACCATTTAGCTCCCAGCTGAAACACTCAATAGAGCTCGCGTGGGACGAAGCGCGCCAGCTTGGCCACAGCTATATAGGCGTCGAGCACCTCTTCCTCGGAGCGCTCCGGGAGGGCAGCGGCATAGCCGGCCGCGTGATGAACGAGATCGGGATCACTTATGCCTCTGCCAAGAGCAGGATCATCTCTTCTCTGGGGGAAGAAGCCACGTATCACAAAAAGTCCAGGGCATCTACCGGCACGCCCGTACTTGATAACTTTAGCCGCGATCTGACAGCTCTTGCCAGAGAAAAAAAACTTGATCCCGTGGTGGGCAGGAACAAAGAGATCCAAAGGGTCGTGCACATACTTTCAAGGCGGAAAAAGAACAATCCGGTGCTGACAGGCGAGGCGGGCGTGGGAAAGACCGCGATAGTGGAGGGCCTTGCGCAGGAGATAGTTGCCGGCGATGTGCCGCCGCCGCTCATCGGCAAAAGGCTGGTGACACTGGACCTGGGTCTTCTGGTCGCGGGGACCAAATACCGCGGAGAATTTGAAGAGCGCCTCAAAAGGATCATCGAAGAAGTTCACAAGGCGGAAAATGTAATACTATTTATCGACGAACTCCATACCATAATAGGAGCGGGCGCCGCTGAAGGCGCGATGGATGCCGCCAACATGCTCAAGCCTCCGCTGGCCAGAGGCGAGATGCAGTGTATAGGAGCCACTACTTTTGACGAATACAGGAAAAAAATAGAGAGCGATCCGGCGCTGGAGCGCAGGTTCCAGGCCGTAAAAGTGGACGAGCCGACAATAGAAGATACAATAGCGATCCTCAAAGGCCTGCGCGCCAGGTACGAGGATTTTCACAGGGTTGAGATAACGGACGACGCGATAGAAGCGGCGGCCAAACTTTCCGCGCAGTATATTTCGGACAGGCACCTTCCCGACAAAGCGATCGATCTGATAGATGAGGCGTCCGCCAAGGTCATGCTAAAGGCCTGTTCTACGCCTGAGCTGATAGATATAAACCGGGAGCTAGAGTCTCTTCGGGAAGAAAAAGAGTCCGCCACAAAGAGCAACCATCAGGACAAAGTAAAATTCCTGCGCGAAAGGGAAGAAATGCTACTCCGGCGCGCGGATGAAATAAACAGGTCGAACGATTGCGAGACCGAAAAAGAGCGTCCGCTGGTAGGAGAAGAGTCGATTGCGGAAGTCGTCTCGGCCTGGACCGGTGTTCCCACGACCACGCTCACCGAAGAAGAAACAAAGCGGCTTTTGCGCATGGAAGAAGAGATCGCAAAGCATATTGTCGGGCAAAAGGACGCGATCACCGCTCTGGCCAAATCTATCAGGCGCGCGCGCGCGGGCCTGAAAGACCCGAAAAGGCCTACCGGCTCTTTCCTGTTCATGGGGCCTTCCGGCGTGGGAAAAACGGAGCTTGCCAAGCGGCTGGCGGAATTTATGTTCGGCGATGTGGAGGCCATGATCCGCGTCGATATGAGCGAATATCTGGAATCGCATACTGTTTCCCGGCTTGTCGGATCGCCTCCCGGATACGTGGGCTTTGGCGAAGGCGGACAGCTTACCGAGCCCGTCCGGCGGAAGCCGCATTCGGTCGTGCTTTTGGATGAAATAGAAAAAGCCAACCATGAAGTTAAAAATATACTTTTGCAGATTCTGGAAGACGGCCGCCTCACCGATACGCAGGGCCGCGTTGTGGATTTTAGGAACACGATAGTTGTCATGACGTCCAATGTGGGCGCCGAGCATATAAGAAAAGAGTCTTCCTACGGCTTTATCACCCGCGATGATGCGACCGCCGGCTACGACCGCATGAAGGAAAAAGTACTCGAAGAACTGAAAAAAGCCTTTAAGCCGGAATTTTTGAACAGGATAGACGAAACGATCGTCTTTCATCCGCTTTCAAAAGAGGATTTGGTGCAGATCGTGGATATAATGATAAAAGAAATAAACGACCGGCTCAAAGATAAAGCCATCACACTGGAGCTGTCCCCCAAGGCCAAAGATCTTGTTGCTGACAAAGGCAATGACCCCAAGTTCGGCGCGAGACCTTTGCGACGCGCCATAGAAAATTTTATCGAAGAGCCGCTTTCCGAAGGACTCCTTGCCGGAAAATTTTCCGAAGGCAGCCATATTAAGCTGGGGGTAAAGGACGGCGAAATAACCTTTTCTCCCAAGCGAAAAAAGAAGCTTGAACCCGCTCAAGTATAATGAGTAATTTTACCTGCCAAAACTGCGGCGCAAAATTTCCTTCCTGGGTAGGGAGATGCAGTGAGTGCGGAAGCTGGAACTCGGTAATTGAGGAAATTACAAATGCAAAATTACAAATTTCAAATAAATCCAAAAGAGCAAATCAAAAAGCCCAAACTGCAATATCCATAAATGATATCAACATCGATAAGGAAGACAGGATTTTAACAGGTATTGAAGAGTTTGACCGGGTGTTGGGCGGCGGGATAGTGAAAGGCAGCGCGATACTGGTGGCGGGGGAGCCGGGGATAGGCAAATCCACACTGCTACTTCAGCTGGCCGGCATTTTGTCAGCTTCAAAAAAAGTCCTATACATTAGCGGAGAAGAATCAGCCGCACAGATAAAACTCAGGTCAAAGCGTCTTGGGATAAATTCCAAAGATCTTTTTATTTTTACCTCGACCAACATTTCACAGATCGATGAACAAATTGAACAGGAAAAACCTGCTGTAGTAATTGTTGATTCTGTGCAGACGCTGGAAATAGAAGGCGTTAATTCTTCCGCAGGGTCGGTCTCGCAAGTGAGGGAAAGTTCACAGTATCTTACCCAAAGAGCAAAACAGCAGAATATTCCGCTCTTTTTGGTAGGGCAGGTCACAAAAGACGGTTCTGTCGCGGGACCAAAAATATTGGAGCATATGGTGGATACGGTCCTTTATTTTGAGGGCGAGCAGAACAAACCGTTCCGCATATTGCGCGCGGTAAAAAACAGGTTTGGCTCTACCAACGAAGTCGGGATCTTTGAGATGAAGCAGGAAGGCCTGGTCGAAGTAAAAAATCCTTCAAAACTTCTTCTTGACGAAGGGTCTTTGGGGATGCCGGGGTCCGTTGTCGCAAGCGCAGTAGAGGGCTCGCGCGCAATGCTGATAGAGATACAGGCGCTTACCAGTTATTCAAGATTTCCTTCTCCAAAGCGAGTCGTCACGGGGCTTGATTATAACCGGGCATCCGTAATAATAGGGGTCCTTGAGCGCAAGGCGGGAATAAAACTATCCGAAAGCGATATCTATCTAAGTATTGCTTCCGGCATTTATGTAGATGAGCCTGCGGTGGACCTGCCGGTTGCTATGGCTATCGCAACGTGTGCGCGCAACAAGGGCATAGATCCAAAAACAGTTGTGATAGGGGAGATCGGGCTGACGGGAGAGATAAGGGCTGTTTCAAATATAGAAAAACGTCTTAAAGAATCCGCAAAGCTCGGTTTTTCAAAAGCGATAATCCCCGCGACTAACGCGGAAAACCTGAAAAAAATCCCCGGCATAGAAGTTATCAAAGTCGGAAATATCAGGGAAGCGGTGGAAACAGCGCTGAAGGCTGAAGCGCTGAAGAACTGAAGACGAATGTCATTGCGAGGAGGTCGACGCGGCGACCGACGAAGCAATCCCATTGTTTCTTGAATTGCTTACAACTGCGGGATTGCTTCGCCCCTCGACGAGCTCAGGGCTCGCAATGACTCATGCTTATTTGCCGCTTTCTTCTTTGATCATCCCAAGAACGATCGCTCTTGCAAGGGCTTCTCTCTGTGCGGGGTTTATCGGCAGCTTCTTGTCGTCAAGCATCCGATCTGTCGCATTGATCAGACCTTTGACGGTCCTTTGTTCCGGAATATCCGGTATTGTTCTCTGTGCCGTATTCATAGCTAATACTTCTTTTGCTTTATTTACCATATTAGATTCTGTTTCTCTTGCTCTTTCTATCATTTGGTCCGTCTCTCCTTATTAATTGGATCGGAGATCTTAAAGGGGTAAGTCAACAGGCTCATCCCCCTACACTTATATATCGTTAAAACAATTGTGAAATTTCACTTTTTGGAAGAATAGAGCTGAAGTGCTGAAGAGCTGAAGACGAATGTCATTGCGAGGAGCGAAGCGACGCCTGCCTGCCGGCAGGCAGGAAGCAATCCCATAGACGAAGCAAACTCTAATACCTAAACCATAAGCTCTACTCAAAATCCAAAGGACAAAACGCTCAAGGAAGGCGTGTCGACTCCCAGTTTCTTCTCCATCCGTAATACATATTAAAAGTAGTAAGACTCTTGACAATACAACTTATATGGTGTATGCTTCCAGTATGAAGAACATTGACAAATATCAGGATATAGTTCTTGGGGCGCTAAAAGATAAGATCGACGATTTCTATCTTGCGGGAGGCACCGCGCTTTCCAAATTTTATTATAATCACAGGCAGTCGGAAGACCTTGATTTCTTTACCAGAAAGTTCAATTTTGGAAGGGTGGATGAAATTGTCAGAGGCCTTTCGGCGGCGGTCAAAGTAAAGATCGAATTAAAGGGTTTACAGAATCCGGGAAAATTGGCGGAAATGGCGGTATACACCGCGGATTTTGATGAGCCGCTGAAAATAGATTTTGTCGAGGACAAACTAAGCCTTATCTCAAAACTTGCCGTCGTTAACGGGATAAATGTTCTGTCCAAGGAGGATATTTATTTAAGAAAAATCTACGCGTCAACCGGCGTGAACTTTTTGCCTGATGTGACCGGAAGACCCGTTGGCGTTGGAGGCAGGCAAGAGGCAAAGGATTATCTTGATCTGTATATACTGTCTTCCACATTTATGCCTCTGTCTCAATTTGCCAAAAAGCATCTTGATGCCGCCCTAAAGGAAGGGCTGATAAGGTGGTTTAAAACTTATGACCGGCTGGAGATCAAATCGGGGCTTTTGGAGCTAAAGGCAAATATTCCGATGGATTATCAGCTGATGGAAAAGCATTTTCGCGCGGAGATCGACGGTATTTTGGAAGAGGAGATAGGGACTATATGAAAAACGACTGGCTGTGGGATAAAAATATATCCGATAAGGAAATAAAGGCCGCGCTTTCAAATGAAGCGCACCCGAAATTCATAAGACTGGCCGCGCTTTTACTGGCCAGGAACAATGAGCCCAAAAAAGTATTCGGCGGCTATCTTAGCAGCCTGGTGTTTTACAAGAACTGGAACACGATAAAAAAGGAAATGCGCAAAAACAAATGGGACGATCAACGCATCGTTTTCTGGCAGGCCGTTTACGAAAAGATCGCGCGGGAGTATAAGGGCAGGGGAGTGGTTGTCAGAAACGCCGTCAAGAAAGCCGCCGACCCGGTTTGCACGCGTATCGGAAACCGTCTGGTCGAAGAAAGAAAGAAAAAGGATCTCACACAATCTGCTCTTGCCAAAAAAATTGGCATTTCACAGCAAATGCTCTCCCGCATAGAGACCGGCCGCGCCAACCTGTCGATCTCCACGATCAATAGGATAGCGGACAAGCTGGGGTATAAGGTTGAAGTGGATTTGAAGTAGGTCTCTTGATCTTACTCAATGTATTGAGCAAAATTACTCAATAGTTCTTATTTTTCTCAACACACTTGCAAGATCTATCTCAATTTCTTCGTTTGTGAATCTCAGTATCCTGAGACCATAATTTTTTAAAATTAAATCTCTTTGTCTGTCATATTCCATTTTCTTTCTATGGCTTGAACCATCAATTTCAATACCCAGTAGAAGTTGCGCGCAATAAAAATCAAGAATAAAATGATGAACCGGTTTTTGCCTGAGAAATTTATAGCCGTTGATCTTTCGCTTCCTGATCGCCTGCCAGAGTTTTTCTTCCGCTTCAGTATGATTTTTCCTGTTTTCCCTGGCCATTTTTGTCAAACGGATGTCATACGGCAATATCCCGCGTTTTGTCCTGATACGCATACGGAAATTACAGCAATTTTCCCGCCAAGAACCGTTTTCCCTTGTTCTTCCTCAACCCACCCCCTTCCCCCTCCCTTGACAGGGAGGGGCTGCCGGAAACCAAGTCATCAGAGCTTCCTCTCCCCCTGTCAAGGGGGAGAAAGAGAGGGGGTTTGGAAGCGTCCCACGGGCTCTGTAATTTTGCATGAAATTTCTCAAAAAACGAGTCGAGAGATAGATGTAGAGGAAAATTAGGATAAAAGGAGAAAAGAGATGATAAATAGAGTGAGCGAAAATATTGGGAACGTTATGGCGGTGGATGATAAAAAAATGGATGCGGATGGGACAGAGAGGAATATTGTGAATAATATCGGAGGAGAGAGACCAATTTCAAAAAACAAAGCAAAGATCAAAGTTGCTCAAAGAATAGAAATAAATCCGCAACCCAAAAATCAGACGGAGGCTTTAAACCAAGCAATGTTTTATAAGGACGTTGCCAAAGTAAAATCTTTAATTGCGTCTGGAATAGATGTAAATGCAAAAGATGAAAATGGATGTGTTCCTTTAGTTTGGGCAGCGAAATTCGGTGGTAGGCTAGAAATGGTAGAGACATTAGTTAATGCAGGAGCAAAAGTAAAGGATGGTGGCAATAACGCAGAAATATTAAAAGGGGTCTTAATGTGGCATAAGATAGAAACACTGAAATATTTGATTAAACATGGAATAGATGTTAATTCAAGAGATAAATTCGGCTGGACAGCCTTGATGAATGCAGCATATGATGGAGATAAAGAAGCAGTAGAAGTGTTAATCGCAGCTGGAGCAGATATTGAGGCAAAAAACAATGATGGAGATACGGCGTTATCCTTGGCAAGAGAAGGAGGAAAAGATGAAGTTTCCGAAATATTGCTTAAGCCGATTAAGAGTTCCGTTAATTCTCCAGAAGCAGATAAATTAGCGGTTTTATTTGAAAGGGCAAGAGAAGGAAACGTTGAAGCAATTAATTCTTTAATAGCCGCAAAAGCAGACATTAATGTTAAAGATAGAAATGGCAATACATTATTAATTTGTTCGGCATTTAATAATAATCCCGAAGCAATCGAAGTTTTAATATCTGCTAAAGCGGATCTAGACGCAAAAAATGATGATGGTGCAACGGCATTAATTGCGGTCATTTTAAAAGCAAGTGACATTGAAAAGAATAGAATAAAAGCGCTTGTTAAAGAAGGAGGTAGGGTAAGGACCATTAGAGATAATGATATGACAGCAACCAATAAATATATCAAATCCGCAAAACTGTTAATAAATGCGGGAGCTAATCTAAATGCTATGCACGGCACAGCTTTAATGATAGCGGCTGAGTTTGGGGAAACACAAATAGTAAAAGTATTGTTAGAAGCTGATGCAAATGTAAATTTGGCAAATGAAGATGGCATGACAGCTTTGATGCTTGCCAGGGATGTTGAAATAATAAAAATGTTGTTAGCAAAGGGTGCTAATGTGAACGCAAAAGACAATGAAGGCAAAACGGCTTTAGATTATGATAGAGGACAAAACAAAGATCAGATTATTGAAATATTGAAAGAAGCTACAAAACGCACAGCCAAATAAGGTTTTTAAAGCGGAAAGTTTTAGCTTTTGCAATACCTCAAGCAACCTATCGCATTTAGGCGATAGTAGTTGAGTTTGTAATTGATTTTGGAACGTGTCGCAAGCTGAATTGCCGATCTCTATTCCCATCATGATCTATTTGGACCAACCCTGTATCTTTCCTGTGCTTTTCTGATGCGCTCTGCTTTTGCGGCCTTTTTGTCTTCCTTGGTTTTATCGACTAACTCTGCGACCGGTTTGTCGTCATCTATCTTTGCCGGTTTTGTTCCAACCGGGGCTGTCTCTTCGGCCGGTTCCGCATCTTTTATGACAACAGGAGCTGCTTTTTCACTCACAGGAGCCAATTGTGCGGACTTTGTTTGTGTGACCATCGGCTCTTGCAATGGGCTCTGTCCTTGTTTATCTGAATGTCCGGAGCCTTTATCCCATTCTTTGATGGCATGTTCCAAGGTTTTATGACTTCCTTTTATTATAGAATATATCTTTTTTTCATTTCCGCATGTAAGTTCCATTCTTACCGAGCCGGATTTCGCATTATTTAGCAGATTAAATACTTCTTGAGAGAGGTCGGAATTCTCCAATGGTTTTTTCAGTAGAGTTCCATTGTCATTAATATATCCCAAACTAACTAGTTCTGACCATAGCGAAGGGTTGTTTTGGATAAGCTTATCGGACTTTAATATGCCGGGTTTTTCTAGTTCTCTAAACCCAGGCTGAATTACACCCACATTATTAATATAGTTCTTGGACTCCAACTCACCCATAAGTTCTTCCGTGTTAAGGCCGTCAATCTTCTTGAAATCTTTTGGTGATACCGCGTAAAGACTTCTTGTGATCATCTCATTTTCCAGCTTTCCGCTTATTGCCAGTCCGATAAATTCTTCAACCGTGAATTTTTGGTCTTTTGTGCTTATAGAGTTATTTACAACTTTAATATTGTTTTTCTGGCCTCCGAATATCTTTGTTGCGCCCGGTCTTCTGTTAAGGATGAAGTCTGAAATATCGCTCATCAAGCCATTTGCATTCTGCATGGCAAGGAAGATGACTTTTCTCTTGTTGTTGCAAGCATTGATCAGTTCTATAAGTTTTGTTTTGCTTTTGGCGTCAATGTTTGATGCCATAACAATGCTGGCCGCATTTTCTTTCGGGATAAGACCATTGTTCTCAACTCTTGCAAAAATAGTATCCATCAAATCCTTGTTTTCAACAAGGTCTTTAGGAATTTCGGAAAGAGCTTCTTCGCGGATCGCTATTGATCCCAACAAGAGACCTTCCGGTGAATGTATCCCTTTGAAACTGTCCTGCAGCGCGCCATTATTATGGATATATCCTTTATCTACAAGTTCTTTCCAGACACTATCAAGGGATTCTGTTATGGAAGAAAGCTCTTCTCTGCGCACCATGCCATTCTTTATAAGGTTTCTGTCTTCTTTGTCCAGCCCTTTCATTTTTGCGGCGACAGCATCGGCATTGTCGGAGTTATCCGCCGCGAGCATGAACAGCACTAATGCAGATTTGTATACGGCATCGTTGATCTTATCGTTATCAAGGTCGGAAGTCGTATCGGTCGCCTTTGAAAGGGCTTCTGTTAATGCGGAGAAGGCCTTTTCTACGCTTGACTTGCCGTGATTAAATTCTTCAATGGCTCCTTTTTCAATTTGCAGTTTTCCTGAGTAGGATTCGCCCTGCATTACTGATTTTGTGTATATCTCCGGCGTTACTTTTACTTTTTTGTCTTTTCCGGCTTCGTTTTCGATCGCCACTTTCACTGTTTTATCAGGTCTAAACTTAACGTCTACCGGCAGGTTGTCTATGAAGGCTTCTACCTCGGTCCGTATATCTTGAGGCAGAGTAAGCAGTGTCTGCGCGATCTCAGTGCGGCTCGCAGGCGTGGATCCTTTTTCAGCTATAGTCCTATACACAAGATACATAGAATCTTCGCGAAGCTTTTTGTTAAAAGCAACTTTTAGTTCCTCGTCTGTTTTAGGTTCGGCAGGCGCTTTTACCGTTCCGATCTTTGTTTCCTTGACCGCGCTGGTTAGAACATCAAAGACCATTTGTTGTTTGTCTTTCAGCTTTTCGGATAAATTAAGAGAAGAAGCATTGGCAAGGCCTTTGAAAGCTTCTGTTACTTTTCCGGTTTGCGCTTCGATATATCCGCCTGAAATTAGCTCTTCAACTATTCGATGCCGCACTTTACTCTTATCTGAAACTACTTTAAAGCTTGGCGCCGCTACGCAGCCCTCTCCGAGTTTTTCTTTTGTCAGATGCAGCGCTTTTCCGACAAGCCTAAAAGGAGTAAGAGCTCCCTTGACGACTTTGTCTTGGGCGTCCGCGATCTTTGTGACATTGCCTTTCTTTTGTCCCTGGTAATCGGTTTTATTTGCAAGATACTCAGTTATAGCCTGACGAGTTGCGTCGCTTATATCTCCGTCATGCAAAATATCAAAAGCACCGGTCTCTTTTAGGGCCGAGAAATGTCCCGTGATCTGACGTGTTTCTTCAATTATGGATCCAGCATTCTTTCTGGAGCGTGTTCCGGTGAGCGCGGTAAGCAGATTGAGTACGGGGATCCTTGTAGAATCTTTGAGCCAATTGGCCTGGTGAGACCCTTCTTTAACGAACAAGTTGTCGTAAATAAAACGCAAATATGCGACAGTTTCTTTGTCGCCTGAATTCTGCGCGTCGGATATCTCTTTTTCAAGACGCACTCTTTCTTTTTCGATAGCTTTTATTGCTTTTGTGTCGGTTATTGATTTTGCCACAGAACCGACTCCCAAAGTTATCGGATTTACGGCGGAAGCTACAGAGAGCCCTGCAACATTGACTCCCGTGGCCGATACGGAAATGGGGAGATCTCCGACGAGCTGTGTATTTCCAAGTTTCAGATTTGCGTTTACTCCGACTTGAGGGCCGCCTGTGCCTATTCCAGCATTAACTGGACCTCTTGAGACTCCCAAATAAGTACCGCTTGTGCCGACCGAAGCTCTCAGCCGTGTTCCGTCTTTAATGTCATTTCCGGATAAGTTTGCGGTAAATCCCAAATAGGCTTCAGGCTTCCAGCCGCCATTTACCCATTTATTTTCGATATGTCCATTATCATCCTTGGTATTCATCTTTGTGCCGTTGTAGATATAACCAAAGCCGGCATTGAAATAACCGTTGCCCGCAGGTACCCGAGCGGAAATTCTTGGTCCCATCGTCAGGTCAACCTGCTGTTTGGCGGGTACGAAGTTGTTGTCTGCGTCAAGCCTGTCATTGCCGGGTATGTATTTGCCTGTTATTGATCCGGATACTGTTATTTCGGTCCCGTCAGGAAGAGCGGTCCCGTGGAACTTTTTAGTAATTCCGGCATAAAGGCTTGCTTTGTAATAGCCCTCTATAGCCGCCTTTATGTTGTCGTTCATTTCTCTTACGTCGCTGCCTTGGTACAGAAGTTTGGATGTTCCGTCCGGACTTATCATATATACTGTTTTTTGTGACAATCCAGTGGAAGGATCTTTGGTAGTCGAGACTTCCAAAGTGTATAAGACTTCTTCCGGGCCCCAAGGGTCCGATTCGCTGGGATATACGCCTTCGGGAGTTATTCTGTTCTGTCCTATTATCTTGATAGTTGTTGCGGATTTGTATTTGCCAGTGGACGCGCTTGTTGTATAGCTTTCCTTGTGTATCTGCACTCTCGGCTTGCCGGCGTCGTTCGTAAGAGTGCTCACGTCCAGAGCATCTATTTGCAGGGATGATGGTCTTGCTTCAGGGGTTGTTAAGATCGCGTTGCGGGAATCATTAAATACTACGCTGGTGCCTTCCATATGGGCAAAACCCTCTGTATACAGATCGTTCAAAGGAACATCTATATTTTCCGTAGTGGACTTTCCATAGACAGGAGTTGGGACTGTTACCGTCTTTGTCTCAGGTTCAATTGCGGTGCTGATATGCCATGCTGACATGGGTTTGCCGTTCACGTCATATACGTTGTAAGTGATCCAGTATCGTTGCCTGAATTTATCGTTCGAACCGGAATTGGTGGTATAACATGAAGTGGGAGTATCCCAAGTCCAGTCGCTTTGGACGGAAGGAGGCGTAGTGATCTGGTCTTCCCATACAACTTTGCTGTTCTCAACACTATAATCTCTTTGCGTCCCGTAGGCAATTCTCGCATTAGCTGCTACAGTAACATCCTTGAATCTTCTTACATAATTTGCAGAAGCCCCGATTTCATAAGTGCCGTAGCCGATCTTTTGGGACGTAGTATCATCGATGACTTCGTTGTGCAATTCATATTTACCGTCGATCCCTAATGTAAGATAGCGGTTGACACGGAATTCCGCTGCGGCATTTATGCCTATTATTTCGTTGGTTTTGGCATCTTTGTTATAATCAACACCGGTTGATACTCTGACCCGGCCGAGATCTTTGGAATAACCTATTCCGGCATCTATTACGCCGTGATTAAAAACTCCCAAGTGTGCCTTTACGACATTGGATTTATCTTTTCCAAATAGGAGATATGTGTCCGCGCTTGCTCCATCCTCGGTTATCTTTACACCAAAGCCGGCTTTTTCAAAATGGTGCTGGTAGGCAAGGTTCATATCGCCCTTGTCAGATGCAGTCACCGTTATCTGTTCCGGATCAAGTGCTTGCATCTGGACATTTGTAAACCAGTTTGGCACTCCGCGCATTTCGGATATCAGTTTGTATTCGTTATAAGCGTCATATAACCTGTTTGGCAAAGACAAATATACTGAAGCAAGGTCGTAATGAAGCTGATATTCGAAAAGATAATCGTTGGTCATTTCGACCTCGGAACCTTTCCACAATTTAAAAAGTCCTTTTGCCTTTTCAAAACATTGTGCCGATTTCAGTGAGTTTCCGTTTGCATAGAATATCTTTGCCTGTGCTTCAAGTGCCGTCAGCGCCATAAAGCGGCCTTCCGGCGTGTTTGCGATCTCATTAAGCTTTGTTTTATCTTCGCTAAGAGCCGCTTGGGCAATCTCTTCTATTGAAGGTCTTTCGCCGGAGGGATGTCCTGTGTTTGTCCATACCTTATCGAGAGCTTCATTATATAAGCCGGTGATTTTCTCCATCGAGAATTCTTTTGAAAGTTTTTCCGTAAGGAAAGCTGCCCGCGCCCTGTAAATGATGCTGTTGGGGCTGTCTTTATCAAATTCTGAAGCTTTCCTGAAATATTCATATCCGAGGTTGAAATCGCTGTCGCCGAGAGCCATAAATCCGTAATTGTTCATGACCTCCGCCATGTCTATTTCGGTTATCTGGCCGGACTTTATATCAGCCGATACCGCTTGGGCCAACACTTTTTGAGCTTCTTCCGGCTGTCCCATGGTTCGCAGGGCCATTACGAGGTTTACCCTCGCGTGGTTCTTTACGGAGTCGTCATATTCACCGTCTATGATCCTTTGATAATTATTAATTATCTTGCCGGACTGAGAAGCATCTTTTCCTTTGTTGTGGTCCCAATCAGCTAAATCTTTGTCCAGACCGTCAAATAGGATATCCGATTCCAGATATTTATCCTTTTCAACTTCCCCGGCATCCCGGGCTGATGCATAGGCTTTCAATATTTCCTGCCGGCTTTTTACACGAATGCCGTTGATCGTGACATCTTTACCGTCCTTGCCGGCCACATTTGTCAACCCTTTGTTGGCCAGTATTTCAGCGAGCCTAAAACCCGAAGGGATTCCATTTTTAAGAGTTATTGCACCCAATGCGGCGACATAATCTGCACAAGCGTCTTCTTTGCCTTTTTTATCAGCCCCTTTTGTTTTTAGACCGGCTCGTCCGATCAGCGCGCAAGCTTTTAGATAAATACTGCCGGTTTTTTCGGTTACCTCGTTGTAGCTATCAAGAGCTTTACTTGTCTCTTTGATCCTCGCGTAGTAATCTCCTAGTGCAAGAGATGCTTTTTCCCTGAAAAAAGGCGCAAGGCCCGAAAAATTTTCTTCAGCTGTTAAAAATGTAACAGCGGATTCCGCTTTGCCTTTATCCTTTTCTCTTACATCAAGTATGGCGTTCTCTATTTTTGCGCGTTTTGATATGTCCTCATGTTCTGAGCTAGAGAGTTCCTGAAAAAGTTTTGCCGCCTCTTTTCCGGTCCCTTCATTTTCCGAAAGAAGAGAAGCTTTCTCGATAAGTGCCGATTGAACAAGCCGTTCATCCGCTTTTCTATCGGCAATAACTATAAATTCACTTATTGCTTTTGATTTTGTATCTGCATTGCGTTTTTCCGGTTGAGCAAGAATGGATCTTTGAATTCCCAGGCGTGCACGATCAAGCAAATATGGGTCTGTCCCGGGTCCGTTAATGGCTGCCAGAAACAGTTCTTCGGCTCTTGCCGCGGTTGCCGGTTCAAGAACATGGAGTTCCGCAAGCCCCACCATGGCTCTTGCCTGCATTGCTTCATCAGAAGTGTTTTTGGCGATTACGTCTTCATAAAGAGCTTCCGCTATTTTCGGGTCTCCCTTGAGCTCCGACATCATCTGCGCTTTGCCGAGCTTGGCGCGGAGAAGGTTATATTTATTTTCCCGGTCTATCGCTTCTTTCACGTCGGGCCCTTGCGGCTGAGAAGCGGTGTCTAGAAGAGCGCTATAGATATTTAATGCCCTCTCTTTATCAGTATCATCTTTTGAGGATGACAAGGCATCCGCAAGGTCAAGAGAGGCTCTTTCAAAAGTATAAGGGTTTAATTTGCTGTCCTCAGCGACCGGTTTTCCGGTGCTTTTGTCAATATTGTCGGACATAAGGAGGATTTCCTCCATAACTTTTTTAGCTTCAGCTTTTGCCTTGAGTTTTTCGTCTTTTGTGCCTGCAAGCTCGATACCGGCTTCCGCAAGGCCGATCTTTGCCTGGGCTATGATATCAAGGTCGTTTGATCTTGATATGTTCGCGGCGGTTGAAGGCAAACCAAGCAATGCTTTAAAAACTTCTACAGCCGGGCCGTAATCTTTGAGCGCGAGCCGTGTTGTGCCGTAATTGGCCGAAGCGTGTCCTTTCATATGAGGGTCTGTTATGCGATCATTTATTACGGCAAGATAATTTGTCGCTGCTTGTTTTTTGTTGTCTTTGCCTGCCTCAGGTGTTTTGGCTTCCGCTTTCATAAAGTCTTCGGCTCTTTGAAACTTTATATATACCTTCATATAGTCGTCGGCCATGGAGCCGGGAGCCGATATTTCGGCCATCAGCGAAAGCCGCAAGTCTTCTTCTTTGGGAGTACGGCTTTCTTTCCTATCTAGTATCTGCAGTTTCGTGAACCCTGCGGAGGTGCGGAAGTATTTTGCGCCAGGTTCCGAGGCATTTACCCATGGAAAATCGACAGCCTTTCCGTCTATTTCCAGCGGTAACGACGCTTTCTTTGCCTCGTCCCTGCTTCTCAGCATCGCGGTTATTTTTAAAGCCTCAACTTCCAGCTTCGGATCCCTGGTCGCGGCAAGCAGCTTGGCGAGGATGGAGTAGGATTCGATGAAGCAATATTGATTTTCACGAGAGACGCTAAGGTCATTGAGCGCCTTTACAATGTCGCTTATCGCCGCATCGAGTTTTATTCTGTTCGCAGCGCCTCTGTTCTCCAGGTCATGGTATCTGGCGGTTGCCTGGAGTTCATAGGGATCAGTCGCTTCAACTCCAGTTAATTTTTCCGCCAATTTGACGGGAACATGCACATCTCTACGGTCGTCAACGACTTCCATATCACCCAAGGAAATAGTGTCTTTTGTCATCACCGCTTTGTAGATATTTTTTGTTTTTTCCGTTTCTTTATAGTGCGAATAATATTCCCCGAGCATAAGCACGGCTTTGATCTTTTGTTCCGGCCTGGAGTTAGTATTGTTCAGTACGCAGGCACAAACCGTTTCAAAATCTTTTGCGGGCAGGCTTGTTTTTGGGTCGTTGGCTTCTCGGATGTGGCCTAATATGTCCTGCATTACTGATAGAGCCGTATCACTTACGGTGGCGCTTCGCATATAGTCATCCTTGCCATTTACATCCAATATTTTATTCAATGACCAATTAAGATCAACGCCAAATCTGGTTGTACCAAGATAGCCTCTCGGTTGAAATGTTGGACGTGATCCGTCATCTGATGGCATTGTTCTATCATCGGTCGAAGCGACCGCAGAAGATTGTATTGCCCCAATTATTTGGATCTTATCAATAACCATATATCCCTCTTAATATATATCGACAAAAACAGGACAAAATCCCGTCTTTATCTACAAGCTTATCTATAACTTCGTGATACCCTATCAGCCTCTTCAACAAAGAAGTTTGTTATTTCACGTTCTTTTATCTCTTTTGTCCATTCGATAGCAAGTTCGGAGTTAGTGGCGCCATTCCATATCCATACACTTATTAGGGCAAGCTTTAGCTTCTGTTGCATAAATTCATCTAGTACTACTATTTCTTCCCCGCTCTTAGTCTTTATTGTCAGAGGTATGATAGGAGCTAATGTTGATTCGTCCGCAATCTTTATTATCGGAGTAATTTGTTCAGCAGAGATTTTGATTCCTTTAGTCGTATTTCCCATTTCCACATACAATCTCAGCGCCGCAATGTCAGCGAGCTGGTTTGCAATCTGATCTTTACGAATTTGTGATATTCCTTCTTCATTGTATTTTGCCAAAAGCTGTTTTTCTGCCTGATCAACGATTGTGGTTACTTCTTTTCGGACCTCTCCACCACGATCTCTTTCTGCCTTTATAGTTTCATCGAATGATTTAGATATAAGCGCATTAGCGATGATCAATCTGGCATCAACTGTGTCTATTGTATTAGTAGGAAGGGTTGGGTACACATCTTTTCCTTCGCCATCTTTGGTTATGAGAGTTTTAATTGATAGTACACCATTTTCCTCATTAACATCGAAGTACCCTTCTGCTCTTTTGAAAGCATCCGCCGCCTTTCCCTTTGCTAGGACATCAATTACTTCCTGTGCTGCGCAGTTAGCATAGCCGGTGAGGGCGTTGTTTTTTACAGGCTCGTCTGTAGGCAATTTTGCATCCATGACCACTTTTGCGAATGTTATCTTTGCATTTTCTAGCATTTTTCCATTGATGATTTCCTGAGCTTCTGCCTTCAGCTCTTCAGAAGATACCTTGTCATCAATAATGCCTTGTGCCAGATTAGCCAGCTGATACATTGTAGAAGCTTCCTCGGCCACTAAGTAGAGGCTCTTATTCTTGACGGTCCTGAATTGTGCCAGTGCTTCCTTATAAAGGGCAAATATAGCGTCTTCTTTTTCAGGCAGCAAAAAGGAAGGAGTATTAATATCCGCATATTTATCAGGATATATCCCATTAAGTAGGCTTGACATAGTATCTTCCGGATTCATTTGTTTCATAAGATCCCTTGCCATTGCGAGAATCTTTGCCTTTGTGGTTTGATCCATCTCATCCTCTTTTGCCCACTTGAGCAGATTGCCAAGCCATGCGTAGGAGCGGGCTAGAAGGAGAGGACGGTCCTTGTCGGGAATGTATAAGCTATTAGGATTTTTTATAGTATTTAGCAGATTGTTGACAGTCTCAGTCCATAACGCTTCCGTCCTTTGTTCTGACCATGCTTTTCTTGAACCGAATATATCGCTTAACGCGAGGTCATTGAAATCCCAGGATCCGAGACCCTTTAAGGGTTCCGGTCTCTCCGGCATTTCTTCTGCAGAAGCTTTGGGTTTATAAAGATCGGAGATCATCTTCATTTTTGAATAAAGACGCGGATCTTCCTTTTGGATTGCGAAACTCAAACTTTCATCAGATAGCCATTCAGAGGCTTTGCCATTTGCTATGTTGGTATGTTGTTTGTCTCCAAACAAAAGGAGAGTGTCGAGATAATCTGAAATCACCGAAAAATACGCCTTTTTAATTTGCCACTCACCAAGATAAAAGCTGCTGCCCGCGTCCTTTCGTCTTGCCGAGATCTCTTCATATGCCTTTTCTATATCCTCCAGGGCCGATGCCGGCTCTTTTTCTTCTATGTGTCTATCCGCATTGGTCTTGTGCGCCAACGCCGCATATAATCCGAAGGCCTTTACAAAATTCGAGCCCTCACCGAATGTTGCTCTGCCGAGTTCTCTGGCTCCTCCAAAAAGCCCGGAATTATAGATAAACCATCTCGCTTTGAAATTTCGAGGGGCGTTCCTTATTTCCTCGACCACATCCAAAGTTTCTTTTATTGCAGATTCAGCTTCGCATCTCATCTTTTCATCGGGAGTTGAAGAAGATTTTGAAACTGCAATGCAATATCTGGAGTAGTTAATTCTTGTTTTTGCCGCAATATAGTAGTCCATATATTTTGAAATGTTACCGCCAAAATAGTTGGTGCTTTTGTTTACGAAGCCTTCAAACCCAACATCCCAAAAACCGTTTGACTCCTTGGATTTTTCATAGATGCGCCTTATTTCTTCCATTCCTATTGAATGCTCTTTTCCATCAAGGCCTGTGTAATAAGGTTCTTCCCCGGTCATTTCATGGTAATTGGCACACAGTTCAAGCAGTCTTGAACAGTATTCTGACAGGTAACTGTCCAAGGGATTTAGATTAGAGTATTGTATGTAAAGATCTTTTATTGCATCCCTAAAGCACTGTTTTGCTGCATCGATTTGCTTTTGAGTTTTGGCATGATTAAATATTGCCATGCCTTTTGAATAATTTGCGGTAGCTGAGAGAAAAATAGCCTCATGCCAGAAAAGCGGCTTTCTGGAATTAGTATTGTATTGTGAATCCGTAATATTCTTGGTTGTTTTTATTGCATTGTCAAAATTGTCCATGTTTTCATAATCCGCGGAGTTAAGGTAAGCATCTGCCAGATCATAGTATCTTTGCAATGCCGGGTCCCGGTACAGTAATGCTTTTCTCAGCGGGTTGTCAAAAGTTCCTTGGAAAGCCGATATTTTTTTCTTGGTTTCTGTTCGTTCTTTTAACCTCGTATTGAGTATATATGCCTGCTGAAGAAAGTAGAATATCCGGTCTTTATCGGCGCTAAAGGTTTTTGACAAATCAAATTTTAAAGAATGGCTATCTAATCTGGCAAAATCCTCCGTTATTTCGCCTTTCCGGACATATTTCTTTGCGGTTAAATCTTCTAACAGCTCTTTTGCGTTGTCTATACCCAATGTTTTCTGAATTGTCTTTTCATCTATCACTATCGGTTTGTCTTGGTGCTTTTCCGAAGTTTCCACATTTTGTGCTGGAGTTGCTTCCGGAGATCCGGACGTTTCAAGCTGTGCGATCATGAAAGGCCTTGCCAAATCGGATTGCGGAGTAACTTCCGAAGGACTCTCTGTTGCGGGCCTATTTATAGGTTCAGGAATGCGGCGCGCACCTGTATTTTGTCCGTTTTGGGCAGATTTGCTCTGTCCGTCTAAGGGATTTATGCCATTATTCTCCAAACTCATATACTTCTCCTATGCCGCCTTTTTGATCTCTTTTGAACCGACAGAAAATTTAGTTTTTCCTGCCGTGACCTGCCTGTACATTTTAGAAGCGGCATCTATCACCAGATGTTCCTGTGTTGTCGCCATGACTTTTCTAAGTGCCGACAGTGCTTGTGTCGGCAGATGGTTGTCTCTTATGTCGTTTACGGCATTTATGCATATTCTCATTTCAATAAGAGCCATTATCTCAGATATTTCATTTGCCTGATTTCTCCACTTACTCTGCATCCCGAAGGATATCCGTCCCTTTTTATCCACACAATCTAGATCTCTCAGCATGTTGAATAATCTATCACGCTCGGCAAACAGCGTCGAATATCCGGCATCAGGGGTTATAGCCTTTCTGGTTTCCTGCAATCGGTCATACATTGCATCGTATTTTTCTTTCTGTTCAGAGATCATCATTCCAAGAAATGCTGCAACTGCTTTTGCGTGATGCTTATAGCCTTCTTTTAGTGCCGCCTCAACCTGTTCTTGCAACACATCAGGATCACTTGCCATTAAAGTGAAATGTGCGTCTTTGCCGTCTTCGTCTTTGACAATTCCAGCTTCGGCCAATTGTTTAAGTATTTCTTCTGACTCTTTCATCATGTCTTTAACAGAATCGGGAGCCTTGAAGCCAGTGAAATCTGTGGCCATTTTTACTGCACTTGCCACAGTAGTAGGGACCTTATTCGGTTCAAGGATCGAAAGAGTTGCTTTTTTAATCGCTTTTCTGGCGCCTTCAGGCATTCTCCTATTGTATAGCGCATCGCTTAATTCTTGTGGCTTTATTTTGAATGCTCTTTTAAGCGTTACTTGCGATTCCGGAGGAGCGTTTTCAGCAATTAAAGATGTCCTTGATTTTTGGAGTAGGGCGACGATATAAGCGCCAAACAGCATATTTATGGCCATTCCCAATCCTGTTCCGAAGAAGTGATGTATTGCAGCTGCTACAGTAGGATTGTTTGCCATGCCTTCTGCGCTGTTGGTAGCAAGGACGGATGTCAGAGCAAATATTTCTGCGTTAACAGTAGCGCCGAAGAAATCGTTTACGGTACTCCTAAATTCGGCAGGGACCTTGCCGCCAGCAGCACTTGTAAGCATAAATGTGGCAAATTGCGGCCTGTATAACCACTGTTCCCATGCGCCTCTATTATATCCGTTTAAATATCCTATCTCTTTTGCAGGGTTATCAAAAAGCCCGGTTTCAAACAATCCGTAACCCAAGGAATTTAGCTGTTGTTTATAATTCATCATGGATGAAAATGTTCTGAACAACCATGAAGACATAAAAATAGGCATATCAACAGGGAAGAACGGAACATATCCTTTGGTAAGAAGGAATGTTGGGATCGCGGAAAGCTCTACAGACTTTGCCCAAGGATATTTGTACCACGTTCTGCCCGCAGTGATCTCTGCCATAGCTTCTGGGGTTACGAAGTAAAACGGATCAGTCCTATTCCCGGGATTGAAGCCATTCACGAGATCCTTGAAGATAAATTTGAACGGTTCTGTGAACAAAGATTCGCTGTAATTGTATCGTGTAGTATTCTGAACTTTGTATTTGTCAAAAGTCTTTTCCGCAGCCATAATTGTCAGCATGTCTTTTACCACGTGCATCCTAAGCCCCATCAGCCAGAGGACCATTTCCATCTGGGTATCTTCTGAAACGCCTGCACCCGTCAGCCAATGACCGTAATCGCTCAATTTCTTGTAATATTCGCTGTTTGTTTCCATTATGTCCGCAAACATACTGTTGTGCAAAAGCGTGTATGGCATGGTGTGAGTGCGGCCGCTCTGTATGCCTCTTTGACCCCTCAAAGCTTTTGCCCTGTTAAGTCCGAAATTTTCCCCATATTCACCGATTGTTTCAAAGCCGGCGGATATCGGAAGGCCGTAGAAATATGGATCTCTGGGATACTGCAGTGAAATATCTCCCCAGTTTCCAAATCTTGTTTGCGGACCGATCACGGACTTGATCTGTCCTTCGTATACTTGAGATAAGTCCAGGTCTATTTCCATGACGCTACTATCGACAATGGGCGTATCGAGATTTAACGGCACCCAATTACCGCCTATCAATACAGCGGAGTTGGCTGTAGTAGGTCTTATCACAAAGTTTCTTTTACCCTTAATTTCTGCAGGCAGAGCTATGTCTTTTTCTTCTCTGTCCACTTTATGGACGACGAGCCTTAAATTCCCGTTTATTATATCCAAAGAAGGTCGAAAATTTTTGTCTTCGCCGGTGTATACGTGGGCAGTACTTGAGACTTGCATCTCTTCGTTTCGAAGGAACCCGGCTCCGAAATTGTCCGCAACATCGTCTGTCCTAAGCGTAAATGTCCGGTCTTCTCCGCCCGGTACTCTGTAGTGTAAGATCACGCCATCTTGATTTATCTCTATATTGCTTTCATCTACCCACCTGAGATCGGGAATTGCGGCTTCCAATCTTTTCGCTGCTTCTTCTGTCAGATTGTATACGAATGCCGAAGAATCTAAAGAGAGTCCCGATGCGTCTCGGCGTCTTGATATGACTTCCAGCTTCCCGTCTTTATTGGGTGCTATTTCTATGATGTCATCCACTTGCGCGGCCTGTCCCGCCGACCTGCCGAGCATCCTGCCCAAATCGATAACCATCCCATCTTGTCTTCCACCCTCTACAACACCTATTATATTGCCTTTCAGGTTTTTTGCTTTTGTTGGCGGAGGCTCCACAGTAAATCTTCCGTCAACGATATAAATATCGCCGGTTCTGCTGACATCTTCTACTTTGTCGCCCTCTTTAAGTCCTCTTGCCCAGGCTTTTATTATCTGTACAGGCAAGCCTCTAGGTATGCACACATCACTTATATTCACTTCTTTAGGATCAATAGATACTTTGAAGTAGCCAAAATCCCAAGTATTGGAATCTCCCACCCTTACCGGTCGGTGAATGCCTTTTTTCTTATAAAGCATCGGACGGTCGTGAGACGGGCATCTTATGAATTTGACATGTTGAGCTTCATCTTCCTGATAGGTTACTTTAAGCCACGGAACGTCGCCTTCCGTGAAAGGATCTTTGAAGAAGGCGTTTAGATCAAGCCTAGTAACTCCTCTTTGTGGAATTTCACCTCCCAGAAAAAGAGATCTCAAATATCTTGGTTGTGCGCTAATATCAAGATCGACTTTTGTAGTGCCGTCGCTATAAAGGAGGGAGAATCTAGTCACGGTTCCTTTGTCATCCGTTTCTACTTCGGCTCCGATCAGATGTTGCTTGTTTGGATCGCCATTTCCGGCGCCTTCTTTTCTCCATGTTATTAAAGCGCCGCGGTCTATTTTATATGGGATAACTCTTCTGACTCCATCTTTATCCATGTAGGAGAGTTCCATATTCGCGTCCACTATTTCTACATCTGTAAGTTCGGCATGTTGCGGAATGCCATTGTTGCTAAGCGTATAATGGTTACTGCCGGGGACCAATCCGGGCTTAAATTTGTGTATAAGGTCAACGATAAAATTTCCTCTTTCCCTTTCCAGTATCGCTGGCAGAAGAGTTTGCGTTCGCACCTCGATATCGTTTTTATCCATCATTACCGAGTAATCGTAAGCGCCAAAAAAGACATATGACGGGGATACTTCCATGCTTTCATAAACGGTTTGAAGATATTTCTTTGCATCTTCTGATAAACCCAGCTTGGCAAGAGCATCTCTGAAATTCTGCGACACACGCTTGTATCTAAATACATCATCAGTTTCTTTATCGAATAATTGCCCCAGACTATTTTCTACGGTTGCTATATCTCCTCTCCCGAATCCCTTAGATCTCATGTCAGCCAGTAAAGTGCCTTTTGAGATCGTACCAAAAGGAGTTGTTAGTCCTGCTGTAGTGGACACCCCTGTCATTTTTAGGCCATGCAATGCTTGTGTTTGGCTTTCATCAATACCATCGATAGCTATTGTCCCGTCTATGTTAACTGAAAAATCGTGTGCTGTTCCGGTGATATCATCCGTTGCCTGTCTTGTCAATATAGAAGAAACCATTGGAGCGGCTGTTTGTTCTGTAGGTTCATTTGTATCGAGGTAATAATATTCTCCGTCGGCCAAGGTTATTTCTCCGCCATTAACTCTTATTGTCATATCTTCGGAGCCTGCGATGAAACGATCATCAGCATCAGGATTGTTGTCGACTTTCAGGATTGCGGATGATGTCGAGAGATTTTCTTGATACCGCTGTTGAACTTCAGTCAAAACATTTTCTCTTTTTATCCATATATGTTTTGCAGCAGCAAGCGTGCCCTTTTTTGCTCCATATCTGAAATTGGGATTTTTAACCCTTGTCCATGTACCTGAGACCCAATCAGTGACCGGATAATTATCGGCCGGACCGGATCTCCAGAACTTGTAGATCGCAAGCCCTCTGAAAAGATTGATTGTTGCGACGTTCTCGACTTTTCTCACCATTCTCTCGTCGCCGGCGATCTCTTTTCTTGTTACGGTTGTTACTTCAACAAGATCGCTATCGTAGCATCTTACTATATCTATTTCTTCGTTAAGGTCCGCTTCTGACATCATCCCGGTACGGGCTTTTTTCTCAAGCCGGTCCGCTCTTTGCTCCAATTCATCTGCAGTTAGCATCAGTTGCTGTAGAGCAACCCTTTCTGCGTCTTCAGTGTATTCGTCAAACCAGCCGATCGCTGTCTCGAACTTCTTCTTTAAGTCTTGACTGACCTTGCTTTCCCAGTCCGGGCGCAGGATCAGTACTTCTTCTCCCGGGTTCTCAAAGATATCTTCGAATCTCAGACCTTCTTTTTGCATGTCTTCTTCTATAGAACTCCTGAGTAGTCTTTTTTTGCCCTTCATCTCTGCATTAAACTTATCCTGAAGTTCCCTATGCAGGCTAGTCCTAAACCAGTCTGCAACCGATCTTAAATTTCTTGCCAAATTTGAATATCTGTTGGAAACATCTCCTTCCGCGATACCTTCGGAAAGCACATCAAAAGCGGTTTGTTGCTTTCCTCTTGCGAAAGTAAGCAGTACTTTTTCCGAGTGTGCGATCGCTAGTTCCTTATCGAAACTGTCTGTCGTATCATATGGCTGTTTATCGGACATACACACTATTGAAACATTTGGATTGTTAGTATTGAACATCATGGTAAAGAATACACCGAGACTGTGTTCATAGGTCCCTGTGTGCGGGTTCACGATCAGGGTGTTTACATTTTTTATTCTTCTAGCTACTTCGAGCGTTCCGATAAGATCTTTTGCCGAAGCGGTAAGGGTTTTTCTAAATCCTTCGGAAGTGTTTATTGAGTGCCCGCCACCGTGCAGTTCACTAAGATAGCAAGCTGAAGCGCCCATGAATGCAGCAAACGCAGCAATAGGTGCAAGGCTTATACCCGCTGCAGTTGCTGCAATGGCTGAAAGCATCAAGGGAGCTATCAGAAGAAAGCTGCTAAAGGTTGCTTTTAGTGCTGTGTCTGCATCTTTTTGAAATATCGTATCAACGATATTGCCCCTATATCGCAAAGCAAGATAGGGGACAAGCGATACTGCCAATAATGCCGGAAGTCCACCGGTAATAGCCGCGGCTGTCCACAATCCGAACTTCATTCCTTTAAGCGGGGCATATATCATCCATTTATCTTTTATATCCTGATTGCACTTCCTGAATATTTGCAGGAGAGCCATCCTTGTCAAGTCATCGTGTTCAAATTCTTTGTTTATTATGTCATCGGCATTTCTTTTGAAAATAAGCTCTTCGGAATCCGGATTGATAAAAAGCCTGTCCAATTTGCCGGCAAGCTGTGGGATCTCTTTGAGCAGTTCAGATTTTTTCACCCTTGTAAGATCAAAAAAGTTCCTTAACACGGGCCTGTTCAAAAGATTGAAAGCATCCAGTCTGTCGAATCCGACAAGATGTGCTGCCCTGGGATCTCTCATTATTGCGGTTGCCGCGAACCCTGCTGCGGGAGCTGCTATCAATGCTGCGGAGAGTAATGGACCCATAGTCGTTATCATAAAAGCTGTTGATACCGCCAGAAGCATCAACCTAACGCCAAGATATATCTTTTCTGATGCGATGGAATAAGCAGCCCATTCCATTTCACTCTTCATCCTGCCTTCAGTACCGGGGTCTATCTGTCCCCCATAGGATTTTTTGAGTTTGTTGACAGAATTGATCACATCAAGCTTTAAATTGCCGAATCCGTAAGCAAGAGCACCAGGAAAGGCAAACCCAAGGCTTTTTGCCAGATGCATTAAAGAGATATTTGTCTGGAACATTGCTGTGCCGATCCCAATTCCTCCTGCCAGTACTCCTATAAGAGGCAGTGTCCTGCTTGCCAGGTTGAGCCACGGAACCCAAGAGCTGTTCGGATTTATGTGATTAGCGGCCCAGCCGGCAGCTTTGCCTGCGGCAAAAAGACCAACTCCGGCGGCCAGCAGAGGAGGTGCTGTAGAAAGCGCCGCGACTATCGCCAAAGCGCCGCCTATTGCAAGGGTTGCGGCAGTGGTATAGCTGATATCAAGCTTTGCTGCGCCTGTTAATGCGGAGATAGAACCGTATCCCATCCATTTTGAGGTTTCTTTTATGTTGTACCAGAGTTTGTTCAAAGTAGAATCGCCGTGTGAGGATATGAACGGATCGTTTACTTCTTCCAGTCTTCTGCTAAGAATAGAGTTAACTTGCTCGTTTATGAGCGCTAACTGTCCAGATGAGAGCCCTTCGGAGTGTAATACTTCGCCGGTTAGAGCAACTTGCTGACCTTCAACTTTGTTGCGGTCAATTACTCCGAGCGAATTTAAGATGCCTTCTGACATGAGCGCTTCGTTTATCCTCTTGCTCAGATCGGAAATGCCAAGGGCTTTTATTTCTTCATTTGAATCGCAGGCCGATTCAAATTCACTGGTAGAAACAACCGCTGAAGTAAAATCTCTGAAATGCTCGAGCCGTTCATGAGTTATATCGCTCCTGAGATGTTCCGGTCTTATTTGGGCGAGGGATGAAATATCCGTTCCGCTTTTCAAAATCCCGGTAGTTCTCATGAAATCAAGAGTTTGAGAATGCGCGCCTTGAAGGCCTAACCTTTGTCCAAAAGAACTTATATTGGAGGCGAGCGACTGTCTGTTCGCAAAGAAAGTCGGCCTGTATGCCGCGCTGCCAATTCCCTGCGCTTGCTTTATCGGACTATATCTTCCAAAAAATGAGGCCATAATCTATCATCCCCTCACATATATATATCGTTACTTAATACATAATATTTCACCCGCCAGGGTCTTATGCTTATTGATATATCGAAATAATACTAGGATTTCATGTATTGATATCGGCTGTTTTTAGCGAAAATTTCAGCAATTATGCTGGTTTATAGGAAAGATCAGGCACATGGTATACACCCCCTGGTTCAGTTAAAATGTATTCCGAGTAAGAAATATACCCAACTAAAGGAGGTTTTAACCGATGTGCCCGAATAAATATTATTCCATTATCAAGG
>Ga0265297_10000635_pt1 | contig 99396 bp, 79 predicted proteins | sample Munlanlwell13791_FD_192502 | JGI IMG/M metagenome (GOLD analysis project Ga0265297, IMG submission 192502) | Leachate microbial communities from a municipal landfill in Southern Ontario, Canada - Leachate well 137-91 | ecosystem: Engineered > Solid waste > Landfill > Unclassified | place...
CCGCCTCCTACGCCTCCGTTTCCGGTTGTAGCTATTGTTGTGGTGCCTCCGACTCCACCAACAAACAAGCCTACCAGAGGCGCTGCAGTTCCCGGTGTTGTTCCAACATCTGCAGGCATGCTTCCGACAACATTAAGACGTGCTGTTGGAGTTGTTAGTCCTATTCCGACATTACCTGACGCGATAATCCGCATTGCCTCTGAAAATATAAGACCGTTTGATGTATGAAATAAAAGATTTGTTCCAAGTTGGGAAGCAGTATGAGCGGCTGACGCAGACGCAGTAATACTTGCAGTAACGAGTCCGGGTGCACCAAGACTCGTATCATTACTCATAAACTCAATACCTCCGATTGTATTTCCCGCAGCTATGGCTGAGCGTGAACTTCTGAGACGCACTTGACTTGATGTAACACCGTTTGCTGCTATGGTTAATTTTAGATCAGGATCAGTAACACCAATACCGAGATTTCCTGTGCCCAAATTGAAAAATGCATTTTGATTTGTTAAAGAAGGAAGGTGGACAATGGCTGAGGCGGTTGCTATGTTTCCAAGATTAATATCATCAGTTATGATGGCAGGAGAGAGCGACCCTGCATTTTTCTGCCATAGGTTGCCACCTGCTCCTGTTGCAAGCATATTCCACGTTGAGCCATTATGATAATAAAGCGAATTATCCAAAGAATTATATACCATAGAACCTGCACCAAGTGTAGGAGAGGGGAGTGCTCCAAACCTCCCAATCTGCAATTGTCCTCCGGTCGTTAGATTTCCAGATATCGAAGCCCAACCTGCAACATCCAATTTATAGAGCGGATTTGTGGTTCCAATCCCAAAATTACCGGTGTTAATAAAAGAGCTATCTCCGGCTTTTCCTGCCAAATGAACTGTTGCAGATGCTGTTGCAGAGTTACCGAGGTTGAGAGCATCTGCAGCAATTTTCGGTATAACGACTCCGTCAAGTACTCGCTCCCAAACGCTTTCAGATCCACCTAAACCTGATCCAACCTGCGACCATGTGCTTCCCGTATAATAATAGACTGAGTTATCTGTTGTATTGAAATATAGTGAACCTGCACCAAGTGCCGCAGGATCTGATGTAAACCTTCCAAGTTGAAGCTGACCGCCTGCCATAAGGTTTCCTGAAGCTGATGCAGAGCCCTGTACATCGAGTTTATACCCGGGTATTGTTGTCCCGATCCCGATATTTCCAAGATTGGTTAAAGTCATTTTTGCAGTAATTCCATTGTCACCTCCTACAGATGTTCCAAAAGTAATATTGCCTCCATTAAGCTGTGTTATCTCTGTACTAATCCCATTAAAAACAAGATTTCCGGATAATGATGCGTCTCCGATAACATCGAGACTTGCGCGCGGATTTACATTACTTATACCTACATTTCCACCAGGTGTTATTGTCATACGTTCGTTAAGAGTCCCGTTATATGTATTGAAACGGAGCGTTCCGCCATCTGTTGCCGAAAGTGTTATATCTCCACTGTTTGCAGATTGGATAGTGGTTGCTTGCGCGCTTGATATGACAAAGTTCGCGGTCGTATATGTTGAGCGTAGCGCAGGATTTGCTGCTGCAATAAGCATATCTCCTTGCTCGCTGATAAAAGGGATGGACGAAACACCGGTTCCGGGAGGTAAACCTTGTAAAGTCTCAGCATTCATCGCATAACCTACGTTTGCAATCTGCTGTCTGGGTGACATCTCGTTAGGTTCTGACCCGACTGTTATGCCCAGATATACGTCAGTGTTTTCTGTAAAAATACTTGCAGGAAGCTCTGTTGAACAGTTTGGACCACTATCGTCTCCAATAAGATTTGAAAAAATACCATCCTGATCGGGATTTGCAGTACACACACGCGTTGAGCCTGTGATAGGCGAGCCTCCGGTTGGTACAGTGTAAAAATTGTAGGTGATATCAATTGGAGCAATGATTGGATTTCCGAGACTGTCAGTAAGCCTTCCCTGAAAAGAGATCAGTCGTGTTCCTTGTTTTGGACTGGCAGAATAGGCAAAAGGAGTTGTTGCATTTTTAAAAAACTGACTATAAAGCCCTGCTCCAAGAGATGCAACTAAGGTTAAAATCACGGCAAAAGCGATATAATGATAGATGCCAAATGATTGTGAAGAAACTGGTGACTGGCGATTGGCAACCGGACTAGTCTCCAGTCTCTGGACGCTAGCCCCTTCTTTGGCAATCGCATCACTTATCTGCTCAAATTGATCTGGTGTCAGATGCTCTTTATGGTGAGCCCATCTGATATATTTATCCACAGAAGACAGCTTCCTTTTTATTTCATTTTTCGAAATATGACGATCATTGAGAATATGAACAAAACTCTCTATGGTTTTTTTATCAAGATTCATCGTAGAAAAAATTAGTTACATTCTCCATAAGAATTTTTTTTGGAGATAAAAATATTTTTTCGGACTGTAAACATGATTTTGAGGTTTGTCATCTTCATACGGAGAGCTTTCATAAGCGGGATCAGTCCATTCCTTAAGGCTGTTTACAGCCCTATCCAAAGCAATAGAAACAGTTTTTTTCATATTATTTTGAACTAATAACAGTAAAAAAATCCTGTAGATCTTCCATAATTAGATTTATATCGTGCAAACTCATGTTCTTATCGACCATATCCTGTCTAAACCCATCCAAATCCGTCGTAAAGGTTTTCTGGGCTGTTGAGACAATCTTTGTTTTGTTTAATGACCGACCATCTGATATGGAATGTTGTGGTATACCATCATTTTTTTGGTGCTGGGTTGTAGGTTTTACGGATATGTTTATTACTTTTTTTGCCGGATTTTCCTGCATCCATCCTTGGTTGATACAAAAAGTGCAGAATTTACGGAGTGTTGATAAACGGCGGTTAATTGTCTTATGAGGTAGCTTGTTGGTTTCAATATATGTTTTGTATTGTCCTATTGACTCAGTATCAATAAGTGCGATGACTGATCTCTCATCCAAATTTTCTGAGATTGTTTGCTTGCGCATCGACGAATTGTAAAAGACCAGCCATCCAAAAAAGTGACGAAGATCAGACAAATAATTTTTTAAAGTAATTATCGATACTTGTTGGACGATGAGGTACTTTCGGAATCCGGCCTCAAGATTATCCAGATTATACCGATTGACTGAAATATTCTGCATATATACAGAATAAAACAATACTAATAAGTTTGTCAAGAGCTATTTAGTATATATTATGATATATTTAATTCTTACTTACGTGAATATCTTAGTTCATCCTCTAATATAATTTAAGTATATTTAATTTAATTACCGCATAATAATTTTACTTACCTAAAAATATCAAAGTATATCACATATCTTATAGTAGTAAAATCCTTAGTCTTTAAGTTTGAGGTAGCTTTTATTTTATTTAATCTTATTTATTTAAAATTTAAATTGATCGGTTTCTTTTCGTTTGACTGTCAATTTAGTCTATAAATTAAGAAGATAGCTTAATTTAAGTTTAGAGCCTGCATGCAATCTTTCATATATTTTTGCTAATCGCCAAAGCATTATAAAGCCCTAATGCTATAAAAACTCACGTTAAATCGTTTGTTTATTGTTTAATATAAGCAGTCTTTATAAATAAGTGCTATATTTTAATCAATTTAGTCAAGCAAGTCATTACAATGTATACATACATTTTTCTTACATTTTTATTACAAAAATACTGTATTTGTTTTAAAAATTATTTGATTTGAATTTTCTTTTTTTTCCACTATCATTAATATGATATGCAAAAAGCCATAATCGGAATACTTCTCTTTATTATTGTCTTAATGTTCTTTTCGGGCCTTTTTTTCTTTTATGAAGCCCGTTTTATGACCGGAAGGGCTAGTACCATAAACAGTTCATTTTCGCCGGAAAACTCATATGTCATATCAGTGCCTTCAAAAGCAAAAGGAGACGGAAAACATAAAATACGCATAAGTGTTTTCGTATTAAATGGCCAAGGCTTGGGCGTAATAGGAAAGACAGTGACGATCGTCAATCCTGACCAGATAAATATTACAGTTGATACCATACAGCCAACAACTGACAATTTGGGTAAAGCTTATTTTGATGTGGCTTCAAAGACCACGGGTGAGTTTTATCTTGAGGTTCAAGTAGATCAAATAAGCCTTCCGCAAAAAGCATATCTTCTGTTTAATTGAGATCAATTAGCTTACGCCCGGGTTTTTTTGCTTAGCTGAATAGTTTTCATACCTCATAAGATCATGTTGCTGCAGCACTATCTCATGAGGCTGGATTACTGGTAAGGCATGCTCCTGCAAAGCCAGGGCACGCATATGTGCGATAGTATGCGGGCGGAAATAGCGGCGTAAGAAAAAATAGGCAACGATGATCATCTGGCTGAAAAGTACAATCTCTACCAAGCGGTTTTTAAGTCCGGAAAGAAATCCAAGTAAAAATCTAAGTAATATAAACCATCCCGGAAAAATAGTAAAGTTAAGAGTTATACTTTTTGATGAAAATGATTTTTGAAGAATTGTTTGGGCAAAAGTACGAAAATATTCAGGATCTTCTGACGAAAGCTTCAAAGTAAAATCACCAGTAGCATTTACGCTTATATCACGTTTGGGTAAAGTCATGGCATGAGTAATACGGACGGGATTGATACTTCTATTAATATATAATAATGAAGATAATAATTTTTTTTGAAATGATATATTTTTATCTTGATACAGAGCCCTATAAGATGTTTTTAATTCGTCAGTAAACAATGATAGTTGGATTTGTGTGTCCGGAGTTGTTTTCCCTGTAATTGTTATTGAGTCTCCAGTAAAAAAGTTGTCGTTATTTATTGATATGGTTGGCGGCATGATGACCGGACCGATTGATTGGCTTTCCTCAGAAGGAATGGGAGGGATGCATACCGGCATTGTTACCCGTCCAAAAGAATCTTCTGCAGTAAGGCAAATATCTTCAACAAGAAGCTGGGAAAAAAAATTCAGGAATTCAAAGTATCCTGAATTATCAGCGATCGTATCGCTGTACATTCCCGGATTATTTATGCTTACTTTTGCTTGTGGTGATGTATAGCCAAAAAGACTAAAGCGGCCACCTGTTGGTATTTTTGTAGGTGTGGGCATTATTCCGACATATGCAGACACTGTTACGTCAGGAGAATCAATCGGTGCGGCATATATTGATGCAGGAACAACAAAAAGAGCAAGGCCTAGAGCTACCTTCAAAATCCATGTCATAATGAAAAGGTCTAAAATTTGGCAACAGCAGTATAACGGAGAGTATTAAAATAATATCCCGCAGGTTGCGTACCAGGGATGTGTATACGAAAACATACATATACTGACGATCCGCTTACGCCCGCAGTATTATACATAAGATCAGCGTTAGTTTCGTATTTATTCTCAGCTGTAGGTGTCAACTCTTGATCTGCAAACTGTTTTGCCATCCAAACTCCTCCTCCATTATATAAAAATCGTGCATCAGTGCCTGATGCATTTTCAAGCGAATACCCAAAACCATAGTTTGTTCCGGGTGTTGCAGTCCAGTCGGTTGCTGTTGTGTGGCTTGCTCCGTTTGCGTAGTCTCTGATACAGGATGCGCTTCCAAATGTATATTCTCCAACAGATGGAGTTGCTCCTGTACAGGTACTACCATCTCTTCCCATTTGATCGTTTTCCTCAGCATAGACATTGTATCCTGATGATGAGTTTGTTGTGACAATAAGTTGTTGTGCCGCATTATTTCTGCTTTCAAGGTATGCTGAGTTTATGGTACCCCATGGTACTGAAGTTGCTGTGGTAACGATCGAATTGGCGGTTCTTGTGATTCCACATATAGTTCCGGTTGTTACGGAAACTCCTTGCACGGTAAAAGACAAGGTCTCATCAACATTAGCAGTCACAAGAACTCCTTCAACAGGTGCTGTGCGAAGCATAACCGACTCGATTGCAGTACCAGCCCCGTCAGCTGCGCTATTTGTTGTGACAGCTAAAGAATAAACATCAGCAATACCTCTGGTATGTCCGGTATAAATCGGTGCAGGATTGATGAGGGTTTTTGATCCGGTTCCTACCTCCACAGTCAGATCAGCGCCGGCTGGTACGGAAACAGCGCTGTTATTACATGTGGCATAGTGCGGACTACTAGATCCTCCGGTTCCTATGGTTACAGCGCCGGCCGTAAAACCTGCCGGACACGTCACATTGGTGTTTGTCATACCGTTCCAGTCAAATCCGTTATTGGCAACTGATGAGGCAGTATCAGGTGCTCCGTCATTTGGTGATCCCACTGCCGCAGGTATTGCTATTTTTATACTGCCGTTTGCAGGTATGGCTGAAGCCGTAAAAAATCTGACGCGCAGAATACCAGATTGCGTACCATAGATTGTTGAGTCGCCAGCAACGCCCACGGTTAAACCTGATTTGACAGTAAAAGTTACAAGATCAGCTTCAACCGTGCCGATTTGCAGACTGCTATTGGGTCCGACAGATATCAAATCATTAGGAAACAGATTGCGTGTGTCAAGATCTCCACTATTGCCGGATGCTTTAACTACAAGGACCGATGTCCCGGCTGTGTATGCGGAGTTTGTGAGCCCCTGAAAAGAAAGGCGGGGATTGGTAAGTGTTGCTGAGGCCGATGACAATCCTGCACTGTCTATTTGTTTTGGTTTAAGAAATGAGATATTCCGGAGATACAGAAGTGTTTGATTACCAGGCACTGAAAACCAAGATAGAGAAACCATTGTTAAAAGCTGAAACACCGCGAACGCAATGGCGCTTACGATAAATATGTATACATATCGGTTTTTTTGCATATTATTCTTTTCGCAAAAAAGCCCCGCATTCGCGGGACTTTTTTATAATTATGATATTTTTAGATTACTCCTTTCTATTGCGTAATTCCTCTTTCAGCTTTTCGATTTCCTCCTTTTCCTTCTCAACTTCAGCTTCAAGTACAGATTCTTTTACCACGATTTTCTTATACATGTTTCGGCTAATGAGTATTATGATAAGAACTGCAAGAAGTACGATCGTTGCAACCTTCCATGGGAAAACCCATACATAGATGGATCTTTCCAAAGCTTGACCTTTTTCACCGTATGAGGCAGCCAGATTGATTTTGTATCTTCCCATCATCCACTTTGAACCAAGGCTGTTTTCATACATGCGTGCTGCATCAGGAAATATATTCTCCTCGCGTAATGAAGATTGTTCAACAAGTCCGTCTATGCTATTGGACAGAGTCAGAATACCGCGCGGACGTATGTGATAGTCGCCACGGTTTAATATCTCAGAGTTGACTTTGATGGGTCCGTATTCATAGAAAGACTTGGCAAAAAGACTGGATATAATTGCATTTTCGGTTATTGGTCCGGCAACGCGTATATAGATAAGAGATGCAATGCGCGGTGTTGTGCCTTGAGATGCTCCTTCAACCGATTGGGGAGTGCTTATGGATGGTTCAAAATATACGGCTATATATCTGCCGCCCGGACGTGCGTCTTTGGGTACGGATATATTACCTGTGATAATTGCCCGGTCATTTGCATCAATTGCGGCCCGGTCAAAAGAAAGTGTTGTCCAACCGGATGCGGAATATTTGGGATTTGCAGTTTTAATATCATCGATGATACGTGGCGCTCCGTCATTGCTTTGTACCACAAAATCAGCAACTTTGACAATGCCGGTTAAAGGAAATTCACCTTGATTATAAAATTTGACTGCAAACGGTGCGCTTTCACCCGGATTTATTGTGATCTGCTGACGGGCAGGACCGACCGTCAATGGCATAGTAGTTTGGGCAGACACGGTTGTTACCTGCAATGCCAGAGTAATGACACAAAAAAGCAATATAAGTGAGATCAGTTTCTTTTTTATGTTGGTGGTTGCAGGTTTCATATTTAAAATAATTATTAAAATTTCGCAACAGCTGTATATTTCAGGTTATTAAAGTAATATCCAGCAGGCTGCAGTCCCGGTATATGGATGCGGTAACATACATATACTGAGCTTCCGCTAACAGGTCCTGCGTTATACATCAGGTCCGCATTCGTATCATATTTGCTTTCAGGTACTTCCTGATCAGCAAATTGTTTAGCATAAAAAGCGCCTACGTCATTGTATAAAAACCGTGCGTCAGTTCCTGTTGCGTTAGCAAGTGAATAACCAAATCCATAATCTGTTCCGGGTGCTACAGTCCAATCTGCAGCTGTTGTATGGGTGGCTCCACCTTTTGAATAATCTTTGATACATGTTCCTGTTCCAAATGTATAATCTCCTGCTGATGGTGCTGCACCCGTACATGTATTACCGTCTTTTCCCATCTGGTCATTTTCCTCAGCATAGACATTGTATCCTGAAGGCGCGTTTGTTGTGACAGTAAGCTGCTGCGCTGCGTTATTTGTACCTGCTCCATAGTTGGAATTGATTATACCCCAAGGGACTGCTGTTGCGGTTGTAGTGATGTTTGAGGCTACACCACAGCGAGTTCCTCCGACAAGACCTGCAACAGTAAATGAGAGCGTCTCATCCACGGTTGCCGTGACAAGAACTCCTTCGACCGGCGCTGCTTTTACATCTACTGACTCAATGGCTGTCCCACCGCCTGCAGTACTACTGTTTGAGGTGACTATAAAAGTATAAATATCTGCAACGCCGCGTGTATGTCCGGCAGTCAGAGGAGCGGGATTAATCAATCCTTTTGACGCATTTCCGATCTCAACTGTTAAGTCTGCTCCAGCAGGTAGAGCAACAGCTCCGCCCCAGTTACATGTTACGGTGTGGGGTCCGGTTGGTCCACCGGCACCAGCTGTAAATGCCGCACCGGTAAAGCCACCGGGACAGGTTACTTGGGCTGCAGCCAAGCCATTCGCATCAAAACCATTATCCTGTATGGTTGCTGCAGTATTGGGAGCGCCATCATTGGGATTTGTGGATGGAGCTGGTATTGCGACTTTTATACTTCCGCCAACCGGTACTGCAGATCCGGTATAAAACCGTACGCGAAGTATTCCGGATTGCGTCGCATAGATCGCACCAGCTGCAGCAGTTGTAACAGAAAGACCGGACTTGGTGGTAAAGGTCAGTAAATCAGCAGATACAGTACCAACCTGCATATTTCCGTTTATACCGATGGCTATATTGTCGTTCGGAAACAGGTTTTGGGTATCTTCATCTGCATATGTACCGGTGTTTTCTACAACAAACACAGACCCTCCACGGCTGACTGCTGCATCAAGCACCCCATAAAATGAAAGTCGTGGATTTACCAATGTTGCCGATGCAGAAGATAGACCTGCACTGTCAAGTGTTGCGGGATTAAGCAATGATAGCTTATGAGGGTCAAGTTTGATGGATGTCCCTGGCAAGGACACTACCGGTAAATGAAAAAGAGTAAATAATTGAAATTGTGAGATAAGAAAAACAAACAATATTATTTTATACACTCTTTTTCTTTTAAGCATACGGAAGAAAAAATACATAATTATGTAATCATTTAATTTAATAGAATATCCAAATGTTTGTCAAGCGAATTTGCCATGTATGTTCAATAAAACCAAGAAAAAAACCATTTCTTCAATCATATACACTTAATCAATTAATATATATCCTTGTGTTTTAATAGCTTGTATAATACGGGAGTGTAGCCCCATAACAGTAATTTTCCTTCGTATGCGTTGAACCAGCTTGGATATGGCATAAAGAGAGAATTTTTTGTCTGCCTTATTTTTCCATACGACATAAGCAATTTCATCATAGGTAACAACACTTCCTCTTTTTTTAATAAGTTTATATAACAGTCGTTTTTCCGAAGTGGTAAATATCACCGATGGTGTTTTGTTGTGAATGCGAATCTGTTTGTTTTTTACGGTTAAAAGGGTTTGGCTTGGCAGTTTTAAAGTACGAAGATATTTTTTAGAATCTATTGCAAGTTTACCGCTTTGTTGTTGCTCAAGCGACAACACAGTTTTTTTGTACGATGGAAACAGAGTCTTTAGATAGGTTTCAGTCAGTATAAAATCGATGATTGCCTCGGTTTGAGACCATGAGTAACGGTTAGTTTGTTCAAGCTTTTTAAAGCGGTCAAGAAATATTCCTTCTGCTATATGGGAAAAGTCAGAATCAATTCGTGCATATACTATTATGTAGTGCGTCTCCTTGAGCCAGTATGAATACCCGGTAGCTATTGAACCATATTGCGTTGGTCTGATCTCAAGTGTCCGGATATCGGTAAAATATGACGGTAACAATGTAGTGCATTTTTTCCAGAAAAAATTTTGAACGCGCTTCCATTGTTTTTGTTGGTGTTGATATCTAAGCGGTTTACTGGGTAGGACTTGTTCGACTTGCGGGATTATCACGTCATTTTTTTCCACCAGTTGCTGAGTTGTTTGTTTTACCTTATCCCAGAAATCAGGTATTTTTGCGTAGTTTAGTTTTGGAAAATAAATGACTCGTGAGTTGTGTGGGACTGTATAGGGAAGAACATGAAACCCTTGTTTCTGAAAAAAACCGTTTTTAATGTTATATGCAATCTGTAATATGCGAATAGCTTCAGTATTTTTTGAATAGTTCCATATGGTTTTTATTTTTTTCACAACCTTATCATAACAAATTCATGGTAAAAAAGTCAAATAAATGTCAAGATAAGAAATATATTTGTCTTATAATAAATCAAACTAATAGTTAGATTAGTTCCATAGAGTAATTTTTTAACAAAATTATGCATCAAGAAGCAATTCAACGGTGGCAGGATCAACTCAGGTGGAGAAAAGGATATAAGAGTGGAAAATTGATTCCGCTCGCGCCACAGATTACCGATGACAATCTACAACCTATCCCTGACATTCACTTCCGGAGTTCTTTATTCGACATGATTGAAGAAATTGGACATTTAGAACCGCTCAACAATGCAGATTTACCTTATGGAGGAGGTGAACCTAAGGAAGTGCATGAAGCGTTAGCAGGACAGTGGGAATCTTTAAGGAGCAATCCTGCACCAGACGCTGCAATACTGTTGCTGCATGATATGGCACAACATGGGATTTATGAGATTCATGCAGGTAGCTATCCAGATGGTAGGATATCCTCATATACTATTGGGAAAGTATTGTACGCTGCTGATGTTCTACCTCAAGATCAAGAAAATATACATCTTCTGGCAGAGACATTGGCTGCGCTTGAGTACAATACGGCACTTTTAATGAGAAACCGAGCAGTAGCTGAATGGGATAGAGGCGGAAGGAGCCATGCTATTGATGTAAAAGTTGAATCCACACGTACGCATCTAGAAAGATATAATGAAGTTGTAAAACATCTAACTCGCCGACCATTTTCTGTAAAGGCCGTTACTTTGTTTTTTCCATACGGTCCGCCGCGGAATTAATAATATCCTCTTGACAACTTTTTTTCCGTCTGTTAGAGTTAGGTTTATATGGGAGTTAAAGAACGACGAACGAAGATTTTACTTTCTTTAGTACTACTGTCAGACGTAGATTTTAAACCAGTTAAAATCGATGAACGGGTTCAGAAAATATTTGACTTTTCTCTAAACCAGAAAACAAAAACGACGCTTAGCTCTCTTGTTAAAGAAGGTGCAATAGAACAAACCGGTGATGCCAAAGATGACGAATATGCATTGACCGCAAGCGGACTGCTTTCGCTCAGCTTTGAATTCCCGTACTTCCGTTTCCTTAAACTCAAATGGGATCATAAATGGAGGATAATTTCCTATGAGATTCCTGAGTCAAAGCGGGAAATACGCGACCGTCTTCGCCGCGAAATGCAGGGTTGGGGTTTAGGGCCTTGGCATCGCTCATTCTGGCTTACTCCTCACCCGGTCATTCCAAATCTGAAAGAGTTGGTTATGGGCAAAATAGAGGAGCAATACATCCAGGCATTTGAATCAGATCATGCATTTGGCAACCGCGATATTCTTATCGAAAAAGTATGGGGCAAGTCAGCCCTTGATAAAAAATACAGGGATCTATTTAAAAAATGGCACGAAACACTTTCAAAAGACGGTGACAAGATTGAGAAATTTTCCATTGTGGTTGCGGAATATGTCAATGTTCTTCGACAGGATCCGGGACTTCCGGACGACCTTCTTGGGCAGTCATGGATAGGGTATGAGGCAATGAATATTTTCAAGGAAATCCGCAGCATACTTCTTTCCTGATAGGCGGCTCAAAAAGAAAACACGATATCACCCTCTACATCAGTTCTTCGTATCAATACACCATGCATTTCTAACATATCAAGGATTTCTTTTGCCGGATGACCGTATGAGTTATTTGATCCTGCGCTTATGACAGCTATCTGCGGATCTATATTTATGAGGGATTGTGAAGATAACCCGTATTTTGATCCGTGATGCGGTATTTTTAATATGCTGCTTCCTGTAAAAGATTGCAAGCCAATACCATCCAATACACTTGCGCTTATATCTCCGGTAAAAAGAAAACGGTCAGCCGGAAAGCGGAAGTCTACCACAATTGACAGGTCATTTTTGTCTTTTTTCGGAAGATTCAGGCGTTTTTTAGAAGGAGATACAAATAGGATCTGCGCATCCAAAACAGAGAGACTATCACCGGATACGGGATGTATGATCTGTGTATTTCGCGAATGCAACGCTTTTTCCAATATTTTTGTCTGTTTTTTTGTATCTTCAAATGGAAGGAGAAATACCGTGCGTATGCGGTATCTTTTCAAGACTTCAAGCATTCCTCCGTAATGATCTGTCTGAAGATGAGATATGATGACGTATTCGATCTGTCGGTCATAAAAGGGCATATGAGCACCCAGACACCGGAGCATTTGATTATTGGCAGGCCCTGCATCGATGATCAGATCAACACTGTTTCGTATGCGTATATATGCGCCGTCTCCTTGTCCGACATCGCAAAACACTACTTTGTTTTTTTCGGAAAAGTAGCTAGTACAGAAAATTACGGCAACTATAAGAAAGGAGAAAAAAGCAGAAAATACCAACGCCTTTTTTCGTATAGGTACTTCAAACATCAGTTGAAATCAGCAAATGCAAACGGTAGGCGGGAAAGCATATCAACAACAAAAACAAGATAGCTTAAAAGTCCATAACAGATATAAGCAGAGGGCGCGCCGAGTGCCCAATGTACTTTACCGAAAAACGAAGCGATAAAGCCGAATATCATAAGAGGCGCGATACAAGGCGAAACAAGAAGGTTTGCCAAGGGACAGACAAGCGAGACCTGTTTAAAGGAGAAAAAAATAAGAGGGGCGGTAAAAACTTGTGCAGATAGGGAAGTACGCAAGTCATCTTTTACAAACGCGAGAAATTGCCGGATAGTGCTTTGCGGTTTGTTTCCTCTTGCTCTCCCAAAAAGGATAAGTCCAAGTGTTGCTCCATACGACAGCTGAAAAGATAACGATGAAATCCAGTCTGGCTTAAAGCAGGCGATGACAATGGCCGAGACAAGCATGCTGATAAGAGCAGTATTTTTTTTCCCGTAAAGAGTTGCAAGTAGACTCAGTGTACCCATTATTGCAGCTCTGACAATCGGAGGCTCAGGTCCTACAAAGACAGTAAAAAGAATAATAAAGCAGATAGTAATTACGATCGTGATTTTTTTACCAAGCTCATGCAGAAATGATGCGACACAACCTCCCAATATAGTTATATTCATACCTGATAAAACAACTATATGTAATAGTCCGGCTCTTTGAAGCTGAATATAAAACAGTTTTGTTGATTTCAGCGGAATACCGAAAATAATACCGTTTAAAAGCGAAGCGTGAGGTTCGGGAAGGTATGAGTTTAATACCGAAGTAAAAAAAGAAGGAGACATGGAATATTTTTTATGTTTCGATGATTATTTTTACGTGCTCCAATGGCAACCCTCCCAAGATGATAACTTATGGGACATCCCAAGTCGCATAAAAATAGTCATCTTATACATACTTATAATTCGATGAACTCTTTTACAGCGCTATAAACATTTTTATTTATAATTTTTTTCGTTGAGAGGTCATCAACCGTTGCATATGGACGGTTTTGCATGATTTTGGCAGCTGTTGCTTCCCCAATTCCAGGAAGCGCCATAAGTTCATCGCTTGATGCCGTATTAATATGAACTTTATCCGTAGATGCTACGGTGTTTGAGTCCGGAGAAGCTTGAGGAGACAGATAATCTATACTTAAGGTACGACCGACGAAAATACCATTATCAACCTCAAACACGGAAGGAACATATATTTTTTCCTGATCAACAAGAAATCGCGCAAGATTAAAATTACGGGAAAAAAAGGTTTGGTCAGCCTCCTGAGACAGACCTTGTGCACGAGTAATTGCGTCAGTAAGACGTGAGCCTAGTTGTATCTTAAAAACACCCGGCTTTTTTACGGCGCCTGATACTTGAACCGTGATGCGTCCAGGTTTTTCATATGGTGAATCTGTTTTTTTTTCACTGGTTTGTGAATGAAGCGCGATGTTTTGTACATTCTGAGCCGTACCGGAAGTATAAATTGCAATTGAAATTGTCGTAAGGATGAGTGCCGCGCTTAAGAGAATGGATTCAACAGCATATTTACGGAGAAACGGCAAAACAGATAATACAAATCCTTCCATATATCCATTGTTATATCAATACATATAAAAGACAAGGGACTGTATGCTACAAAACAACAGTTTAGAGGAAAACAAGGATACGATTTGATTGATGTCAGTCTGCTTTGCGTTTTTTCATCAGAACCACAATCAGTATTGATATCAGTATAACTGCGCTTAAAAGCACAGTGAAACGTATTGGAATGGCAATAAACTCAGTTGAGGAAAAAAGTTGTGGAGAGTTTTCACCAAAGTTCACGTTTGTTGTAAGTGAATAGGTGCCCAGATGATATCCGGTTATCACATGTGTATACAGTGTTGAAGTGTTTTTTTTCTGATCAGTATGAATCAGGCGCTGGGAGTCTGCAAGTACATTTTGGGGAAGCAGTGTATATGCTGATTTACTGCCCAAGCCACCCCGAAGGACTATCTCTCCATGAGGCTTGATGAGATTTTTTCCCTGATTCTGGATAACAAGACGAACAGGTATGTCGCTGCCTGACTCCACAATACGGTATCTTTTTCCAAACAGTTGTATCGTAAAGCTCGGGATAAAATCAAAAAGAGCAATTCTTCCTTTCATCTCCACAAATCCGGACTGTGAAACCGTCATAAGAAGTGTTGATCCGATTGTGGCTTTGGCAAAGGACGATGTTCCACCTGCAGTTTGCGATAATGGGTCGGTTGTGGCAAGTACGATAAAATAATAATCACCCTGCGGTATGGTATCCGGGACACGGATCCGCAGAAGTGCCTGACGTATATCTTTTTGCCTCATGAGAAAAGGTTTTTCAAACTCCATATCCGTATTATCAAGTGAAAAATTGACAGGTGAGGTTTGTTCGGACTCGATAGTCATCTCCCCAAATTCACCTTGCGGTGTAAAGGGTCGTACTTGAATCCGTATAGGTGTGGGATCACCCAGATTTTGTATGGTATATCCGATAAGGATGCTTTTACCCGGTTTGATCAAAGTTTCTACAATAGGAGGAGAGATGGAAAGGGTTACTTGCTGGGCATATATGTCGTTAGTCGTTAGTTGCAGGTAAAACAGTAATACAATGATTGCAGATGATAGTAAAATAATTATTTTTTTCATAGAATATTTGTTACTAACTACCATTAACCAACAACTAACAACTAAAACGACGGTGTTGCGACAAAATGTATAACCGTGGTATAGCTTCCTGCGGACTGAAGAGGTGAGATATTTGCTTTAAAGGTCATTGTTGAAGTATGTGTTATATCACGCGGTACACCGGTGAGGGCGGGCGCTGGAGTAAGGGATGGATTTGGCGTGGGCGTGAGATTTTGTGTAACGTTTACGCTTTGCATGACGGGCGCTGGGTTTTCAGGAACAGTCAGGTCTGCAAAAGGACGGTAATAGGTTGGGTCGATAAAGTCAGCAGGAATATCTTCGCCTTGCATATTATATCCGAACCCATATGCGGAAACGGATGTCCAGGTTTTTGCCAATGTAGCGGTACAGGTGTTGACTCCTCCGTCGCATGCGGTATTTTCAATGTACTGATCGGTGAAATTGGTAAGCGGCGCAGTTTCGGCTGCAGTGACAATATATTGACCTGCGCCTCCAAAAGATACGGTCAGATTGATTGTTGATGTTGCGGGTGTGCTTGGCATAAGAGTACCCAGATCTGCTCTGATATTTGACACAGAAAACGTGAAAGGAATCGTGCTGTAAATATACTGAAATCCTGCCTTGACTATATATCCGGTTGATTCAAACTGTTTTGCCGCAGTTTGACCGAGTGTAGAAGAAAGTGAGTAGGTGCTGTCAACAGGATCAGTCATTTTTTTTCCTCCCATATTGACATTGCCAAACTGGATACGGTATTCCTCCGAGGTCATGTTGATTGCACAGACAGTAGTCGTTAGTCGATAGTAGATGGTTGTTACTACAACAACAACCAACATTTTGATTATTTTTTTTCTCATGATATATCACTAACAACTATCGACTAGTAACTAACTACTAATCCTTTTGTTCAAACTTCTCAATAAGTTTTTCCATATTACGGGCGTGTTTTTTTATGGTATGAAGTTCATGATCTCCTAAGAAATTATCAACTGCGTTTGAGATGCTTTTCAGGTGATTTTTAAGCATAAGCGATAAAAAAAGTAATGTTTCTTCCTGTTTATCCTCAAGACGGGTTTTTAACCTTTGTGCTTCTATATATTCCTGGCCCATGAAAAGAGCAAATGGCGTCAGAAAGGCAAGGGAGAAAACAGGAAGAAGCGCCATGAGGCTTTGATCAGGCTGAAGGGTAGATATAAAAAATACCATAAGTGCCAAAGTTGAGGTGATTGATATGACAGGCTCCAATAAAAGTGACAGTGAAAACAAAAGAAAATACAAGAGGAAAAAAAACGGTGAATGTATACCGCCGGTTGTATTTATGGTAAGCAGTATGACAAAAGTAAAAATAACCGATTCCATTAAGTGTGATTTGAGTTTTTTTCCGATGAATTTGCGGGAGATGAAAAAAATCACAAATAATCCTGCAACAATTTGCAGATCAAACTGTCCCAGAAAGTTACCCGGAAACAAAAAGGACAATCCGATAACCGCAATAAGCACAATTGAATGGACAATCTCAGCAGACATGTAATCACTATAGCAAAAAAAACGTCTCTTTACTTATGAGTTCTCGTACTTGCATGTATTAGTACTGCGCCTGAGATAGCGGCTCCGGCAACACCTGCAAGCTGAAGTACACCAGACCACATAGGAATACCAGCAAGCGGATTGCCCGCGATGGGTGCTGCGAGTGCTGCTACGGTTAAAGAAACAGCCTCAACTAAAAAACCAAAGCCTAGTACAGCTCTGTTCATTGGTTGGATGGGGGCAGACTCTTGGTGTTCCATACTTATTTGTGGTTAATAAATTACAAGATGTCTTATTAAGACAGGCTATATATAGTATATTATATCACAACTATGAAATTTCATTTAATATGCTACAATAAGAGTGTTATGCAAAAATCAATTGCAGCCCCGGGCTTTACCAAAGACATCCTGGAAGAGCTGAAAAAAGTTACCTGGCCTTCAAAAAATGAGACAGTACGGCTTACGACAGTCGTCATTTTTATATCCTTGATTATTGGTCTTTATATAGGTATAATAGATGTCTTGTTGGCAAAAGTACTTGAATTGGTAACTAAATTTAGATAAAAATAGTAAGTTTGCAATACAAAGCTCCGGATAAGTATTAAGTTCCAGCCCATAAGTCCTAAATATATTTAGGATTTATTATTTGGAATTTATTTTGCGGTAAAAGATTAGGATTTAATAATAAATTTATGTCAGGGGTTGATCTCAGTAAGGAAAAAAAGGAAGCCTTGAAAAGCGTGCCGGTTATAGGTGCGCAAGCCCGTTGGTATGTCATCCATATCCAGACAGGCTATGAAAATAAAGTGAAACAAGCGCTTGAACAAAGAGTCAAGAGTTTGGGTGTAGAAGAGAAGATTTTTGACGTTGTTATCCCGACCCGTGAAGTTGTAGCAATCAAAAAAGGGAAAAAGGCAAAAGCAGTCGAGAAGGTTTTCCCCGGGTACGTATTGGTCCGTATGATCCTGGATGATGACTCATGGCTTGTGGTGCGGACAACAGAGGGAGTTACGGGTTTTGTGGGTGCCGGTCTGAAGCCGACTCCTATTTCCGACAAAGAAGTTGAGGCTATCATGAAGTTTGTATCTCAAGAGCAACCCAAATTTAAAACAAAGTTTTCAGTAGGTGAGGCAGTCAAGATAACGGAAGGACCATTTGCCGAATTTTTAGGGAGCATAGAGGCAATCGATGAAGAGCGGGGAAAAGTACGTGTATTAGTCTCTATCTTTGATCGTGAGACACCGGTTGAGCTTGATTTTTTACAAGTAGTTAAACTGTGATATGGCTAAAAAAGTAAAGACACTGATCAAACTGAATCTTCCTGCAGGGGAGGCAACGCCTGCTCCTCCAGTTGGGCCTGCATTAGGACAGCATGGAGTCCCTATCATGGAATTTATCAAAGAATATAATGCCCGGACCGCAAAACTAAAAGGTCAAATCATTCCGGCGGTTATCACCGTGTATGAAGACAGATCTTTTACTTTTATAACAAAGCTTCCTCCGGTTTCTGCCATGATCAAAAAAAAGACAGGAATCAAACTTGGTTCAGGTAAACCCAATACCGAGAAAGTCGGAAAGCTGACCAAGAGCCACATTGAGGAGATCGCTAAAGAAAAACTGCCGGATTTGAATACTGACAGTCTGGATGCAGCAAAAAAGATAGTAGCAGGTACAGCAAGGAGTATGGGAGTGGATGTTGAAGAATAGTATTAAAAGTAATTAGTAGTTAGTTATTTAGTTGTTAGTTGTTAGAAAGAAATACTACCAACGACTAATGACCATTGACCAAACCACCAAAACATGGGAAAAATGAAACCAAGAGCACTCGGTGTTGAAGAAATTGAAAAAGAACAAAAGGAAAAACAGAAAAAAAAGGCCGCCGAGAAAAAACTGACTCCGGTCAAGAAAAAGGAAAAAGATACGACAGACAAGGAAGAAAAAACACCGGCAGTCAAAACTGCAGAAAGCAAAGAAAAAACAGAAAAAAAGCCGGCACAGAAAAAAATCGCGGGAAAAAAATACCAAAAAGCAAAAAAAGCAGTTGATCAGACCAAAAGATATACGGTTGAAGATGCTGTTGCGCTTCTTAAAAAGATAAAATATACATCCTTTGATGAGTCGGTTGATTTGCACCTGACAGTCGTCAAAACAGGATTAAAAGGAGAGGTGGAATTGCCTCATGCCACAGGTAAGACTGTGCGGGTTGCCATCCTTGACGATAAGGTTCTTGATGATCTGGCAAACGGAAAGATAAACTTTGATATCCTTATTACGCATCCTTCTTTTATGCCGCGTCTTGCAAAATATGCAAAAGTCCTGGGACCAAAAGGCCTTATGCCCAATCCCAAGGCAGGAACAGTTTCTCCCCGGCCTGAAGAAGTTGCAAAAAAATTCCTGAAAGGAACTTTGCGATGGAAAACAGAGGGAAAATTTCCTTTGATTCATCAGATGATTGGTAAGATTTCAAACGAGGATGCAAAACTGGTTGCAAATATCAAGACATTTATTGGAGCAGTCGGCAAGGCAAATATCATGAACGCGTATGTCACCTCTACCATGACTCCGTCCGTAAAGCTTGATATGGAAAAAATCTAAAGGGTGATGAAGGTATTTTCTACAGACTGAATTTATGTTTGGCTGCGTCAACGATGTGGTTTGCAGCTTCTTCCAAGGTCAAATGTTGTCCAATTCGTATGATCAAATCATAGTGATGAGCCTTACGGATGTCGTGCTGAAACAAACTGTGGGTAAATGAGGCTCTTTTTTTATCCGAGTCCGCAATCCGCTCCATAGCCTCCCTGCGCGTAACTTTTTCATATTTCATGATTTTCCGTATCCGCTCTTCCATCTCGCAAATTACCCGTATTTTCAGTGCTTCAGGAAACAGGAAATTGGCGCCACGGCCTATTATGATGGCATAACCGCGATTGCCGATTGTGGACAGTATTCTTAACAGATGTTTGTAATAAGATGACAGGCTCATATATTTTTTACCCATCACATTATGAAGAAGCTGGTTAATAAGCGGTATGTTTTTCTCATCCACATCTTCAATAAGTTCTTTTTCAAGATTGGCCTCACGCGCAATCTCCTCAACTATGTTTTTATGAAATACCTCCCATTTGCCTCCCAGTTTTTTTGCGACAAGGTATGCAATAGGACGTCCTCCCGATCCTTTTTCGCGTGATATGGTGATAAGAGGAAGCGTTTTTTTTCTTTTATTACTAAAAAAACTTCCAAGGTGAAGTGAGCCGAGGTTCTTATTGATAAGCTCAAAAAATTTTTTCATGTAAAAATCAAACTCATACCCTTTGTTATTCTAATACTTTTTACAGATTATGCAAGAGGTTTTGAAGCTTATCCCTGTCTTGATAAAAACGGTCAAGCATATGTTCTTCAATGAGTTGTCTTGCTTTATCTTTCTGACCAGATTCAATATAGAGTGTAAGCAGAGACATATAGGAAAATGAAAAATCCGGTGAGACTTTTATGGCTTTCAGATAATAGGTTTCTGCATCTTTATTCCTGTTTAGTTGTACATAACAGTTTGCGATATTATGATAAAAATTCGGTATATCCGGCTGCAAACGGATTGCCCGCTTATAAACCGTAATTGCCTCGTTACATCGATCTTTTGAAGCGAGGCTCATACCCAAACCGTTGATGATACGGGTGCTTGTAGGTGCATGTGTCAGTGTCTGGCGGTAAAAACGTTCATCATCAAGCCAGTCCCATTGCCGAGCATATGATCTTATCAGAAAAACAAGAAGCATGAAGGCAATAATATAGGTTGTTAGTTTATGCTTTATCCAATCACCGGGAAAACTGAAAAAAAAGCCCCAGAAAAAAATCATCGGAAGATACAGATAGTGTTCATAAAAAATGCCGTTCAGCAAAAATATACCGGTATAGGGGATAAGGCAAGCAAGGAACCCCAGCCAAAAGAAAAAAGGGAGATTGATGCCTTTTTTGTTTTTAAAGACATATCGCAATACAAACAGAAGCAGTGCATTTCCGATAATGAAAAATACGGCATACCGACTCCATATAGAAGTCATGATTGGGATACTGTGATCCCTTTCCATAAAAAGGTCTTTGGGAAAAACAAGAATCCCAAGATATGTCCAGAAATTGTGGAAAAATGTGGCTACACGCACTATCATGTGTTGTCCGTAAAGACTTCCTTTCCATGCAAGGGAAATATCCATAAACTCAAGTACGGTAAAACGCAGGATAAGATATATGCATGCGATCAATGCATATACAGATATATATAAGAGATTTCTTTTGATTGTTTTTTGTTTAAAAAAAACCACGATAAGAAACAGTATGCCCGGCAGGACAAGCGCAAGCTCTTTTGACAGGAGAGATACTATATAAAGACTTATGCTTAAAGGAAAAAAAAGCATATTTTTCCCTTTTTCCAGAAAAAGTAAAATTGTTGCGAAGAAAAAGATAGTATAGAGCTGATCTGAAAGTCCGGAAATATAGCTGACCGACTCGGTTTGCACCGGATGGATAAGAAATACAAGGGATGTCAGAAGCGCATGTTTTCTTTTGTTGGTCAGGATATAAAGGGTATAAAAGACAAGAACTGAGGCAATTATATGAAGCATGATTGCCATTGCATGAAATAGCCACGGTTGGAATCCTCCGATTCTGGCAAGCAGAGCATAAAGGGTGAACTGGATGGGACGGTAGTAATTGGATACTTTTCCGCGTCCTGCTATTGCGTTTTCCGTAAAAAATTTATCTATGCGCAGTTCAGCAACATACCTATTGGCATAAACAAAATCTTCATCATCCCATACAAATCCCCCGAAAAAAGAAGGGATATATGCGATCAGGCCAACAAGAAAGAGTATGATAATAAGTTCTTTTGTCCGATTCATGACATTTAAGTATACGGAAAAAATCCCGAATCTCAAAATTCAAAGTTCAAAACTGTTTTGAAAAGCGGATGATGTATTTTTTTAGTTTTAAACTTTTGACTGAATCTGTTATCATGAATATATGGATGAACTTATTCTGCAAAAAAAACCCATCTGGCAGTATTTTTCACAGACGCAAAAAGATCTTGTCCTGGAAGGACAATATCTGATGCATGAAATTGTTGAAGACCACGCGTATCATTTCAAGGACTATTCATTTCTCATTTTTCCGTTTGCGAAAACCTATGAAGGCTTTCTCAAACAGCTGTTTAAAGACGTGAAGTTTATTTCACACCTTGACTATATCTCAGATCATCTTCGCCTGGGAAAACTCCTTTCACCGCATCTTGAGCAGAAGCTGGGTGAGAGGTCCCTGTATAAAAAAATCGCCGTTAACGGAAGTGAAGGGTTGGCGCGGCGTATTTGGCAGGCCTGGAAACTGGGACGCAATGAAGTATTTCATTATTTTCCTCATAACATAAAGGCTGTTTCTTTTCAGGAAGCGGAAATCATCATCAATGAACTTCTTGCGACTATGGAAGAGGCATATGGACAGTTGAAAATAATGAGAGTAAAGAAAAAGTTATCAGAATACAGATAATACCATATGAAAGGACTAACCAGCTCACAAGCGGCACAACTGCAAAAAGAACATGGACTAAATGTCATTGAAGGCAAGCAAAAAAAGCCGTTTATTGCGGTGTTATTTGATCAATTTAATAATTTTCTGACAGTTCTCCTTATACTTGCGGCAGTTGCATCTTTTTTTATAGGCGAGGCGGTTGATGGAGCACTTATACTTGCAATCGTGATATTAAACGCTCTTTTTGGCATCTATCAGGAAGCAAAAGCCGAAGAGTCAATTGCCGCCTTGAAAAAAATCACGGTGACAAAGATCCGCGTAATACGTGACGGCATCCAGCAGGAAATCGAGAGTCAATATCTGGTACCGGGCGATATTTGTTTTATTGAAGAGGGCGTGAAAATACCGGCAGACGGTAAAATCCGTGAAAGCATGAATCTTGAATTGAATGAGGCGGTTTTGACAGGAGAGTCACTTCCTGTTTCAAAAAAAGCAGGGGATGAAATTTTCTCAGGTACCATTGTTGCAAAGGGCAGAGGATTTTTTGAGGTGGAGGCAATTGCCATGAAAACCAAGTTCGGGAAAATCGCACAAAACCTGTCTGCAATTGATGATGGCGAGACACCCCTTCAGAAAAAACTGAAAGGTTTGACGCGGCTTATCGGTATAGTGGGTATTTGTGCAGCTGCAGCTGTATTTGTGATATCACTTATCCAGGGAACAGGATATTTTCCTGCGTTTCTTCTGGCAATTTCCCTTGCGGTTGCAGTAGTTCCCGAAGGCTTGCCTGCCGTCATGACGATAACTCTTTCAATCGGTGTAAAGGAGATGTCACGCCGTAAATCCATCGTCCGGAAATTATCAGCAATTGAGGCTTTGGGAAGCGTTACTCTGATTGCGACAGACAAGACAGGGACACTTACGACTAACAAAATGAAAGTGGCGGAATTATACGTATCCGATGAGTTATATGAAGGATCGCATCTTCCCCAACTTGAAAATAAACCGTTTTTTCTGCTTGTCCAAAACGGGATTTTGTGTTCCACCGCCTCTCTTGTCCGCGTGCATGATCATGGGAAATGGGATGTACTCGGAGATCCGACTGAGGGAGCTTTGCTTTATCTTGCGCATGAGTCGGGTGTTGAGTATGAGGATATGCGCAAAGAGTGGAAAATAATATATGAGAAACCCTTTGACAGTGTTGTGAAGAGGATGAGCGTGGTTGTTACTGATAATGATAAGACCATGGTGTTTTCCAAAGGTGCACCTGAGTCTATTCTGGAAATATCCGACTCCATACAAAAAGGCAATGAAATCAAGAAATTGACTGCCGAGGAAAAAAAGAGGATTGAAGAGCAGATGGAAAAATGGGCAAAAAAAGGACTGCGTGTGCTTGCGTTTTCCTATGTACCATTTACTCATAAACCGACAACTATCGACCTGCCTGCCGGCGGGCAAGGCCAACAACTAATAACAAATAACCAAATTTTTCTGGGTATGGTTGCAATTCATGATGCGCCCCGACCAGAAGTAATTGAAGCGGTCAAGCGTGCCAAACAGGCAGGGATTCAGGTAGTCATGATAACAGGTGATAACGAAAAAACCGCAGAGGCAATAGGAGTGGTTTCAGGGATTGTAGAGGAGGGTGCCGAGATACTGACAGGCCAACAGCTTGAGCAATATTCTGATGAGGATCTCATGAAAGTTTTGCCCCGTGTCCGCATATTTGCCCGTACCAGTCCGTTTCATAAACACCGTATTGTAAAGCTGTATCAAAAATTGGGAGAAGTGGTTGCGGTTACAGGAGACGGCGTCAATGACTCAATTGCCTTAAAACAGGCAGATGTGGGTGTTGCCATGGGCTTGGTTGGCACTGATGTTGCGCGGGAGGCTGCGGACATGATCATAACTGACGATAATTTTGCCTCGATTGTAAACGCAGTTGACGAAGGCAGAAATATCATAAAAAATCTCAAAAACGCCATACAATACCTTCTTTCATGTAATGTCACTGAGGCTATTTCCCTGATTGGAGGTATGCTTTTCGGATTCAGCCATATCTTCTACCCCATACAGCTTCTCTATATTAATCTGGTGACAGACGGTATTCCGGCGCTTTCCCTGGCATTTTCTCCGCGAAACCCGGGACTTATGAAAGAAAAGCCTGATACGACCTTGACTCTGTTAAAAGCTTACGAACGTAAATATATTTTACTGGTTGGTTTGATGGGTACAGTGCTAATCCTGACAGGATTTTATTTGTTTTTGAGGGTTGTAAGTGAGGCTAGTGCATATACTGCAGCGTTTTCCATATTGACTCTCATCCAGTCTTTTATCCTTGTCGATCTATGGCTAAGTCACCAGTCTTTGCATAAAAATACCCGCTCACTTCTGAGCCCGATATTTTTGTTTTCCTTTGGCTTCCCATTTGCCGCACAGCTTCTGATTGTTATGACTCCTCAGATTGCACAGTGGTTTAAAGTAACTACAGTATCATTCCCGACATATTTGGTATTTATTTTTATCTCATCCTTATCTTTTATAGGTATAAAGCTTTTAAAGCGAATGGTAAAAATAGTATAGTCCATATTTTTCTTTCTTGAGGCTAAAAAAACCTGCAAATACTAATACATTATATGTAAATATAGGATTGATATTTCCTATAGTATTTGATAAAATACACTACTGTGGGAGCTTCAACAAAAGAATTACCAAGAACAACAAAACAGAGGAGAGCTGCAGCTAGTATTGCGACTGCAGGAGTGATTGCTTTTTTAAGTGGTTGTGGTTTTGAAGGTCCTGAATTAAGCGAATATCAGGGCAGTCTGCAACTAGGTCGTACAGATACTATACTTACTGATTCTAGTAAGATGCATGGACAATATATTAGCGCCTTGGTTAATGCAGATACTCAAGGATATTCTGCAAGCCAAGTAGCACAGGAAGCACTACGAAGAGGATATCGTGTTGAAGCAAGAATTAGTGGAGTAGAGGGTCCTGTTCGAGCAAGCATTGGAAATATAAAGGCGGACGGATCCAATCCACACATGCCTTTTTCGCTGTCAGTAAAGGCTGAAGGAGACGGGCCATATTCTGTGACTGTATCTGCACGGGAATGCGTTAACAGTCCAGGCTATTTCTGTACTCAATGGGCAACTGGTAGCCTGAGTGGAAGAGCAGATATTAATCCTCCAAGAATAAACTTTTATCCTCCTGGTCCGGCGCAGGATGGGAGTGGAGTTCTGATCGGTGGAGAAATTACTGACGGTAAAGGTGTTGGAGTTGAAAGTGCTACTGTTTCACAGTGTGATGGTTCATCGGCAACACAAATTGCTCTCGACGGACAAGGTAAATTTGGTGTTTCATTTCCTCCTGTTCCTGGTGAAACTTGCTATATGGTAAGTGCAAGTGACAGGGTTGGTCATAATGGACAGAAAACTCAAGTTTTTACATATAATTTAGGAACAACAGTAGAGTTAGAGAACACCTCTGAAGGACAGTTACAGGCTGTCGGACATGTTTCAAGCAATCTGTACCCACCAGTTAAAGTAACTCTTCAGGAATGTACAGATAATGGATGTACAGACATACCGGTTTCAGGATATGATCCTCAAATAGGTTCTTGGAAAGCTGAACCATTTTCTCCTGAGGTTGGAGATAACACGGTACGACCAGAAGTAGAGGATAAGTTTGGCAATACGGCAATCGGAGGTGAAAAATCTTTTCAATATGACTTACAGACAACATCAAGCCTTACAACAACACCTGATGGAAAACTTGAAGTTGTTGGTTCTGCAACTAGTAATCTGTCCGTACCCCGTGGAGTTACTGTAGTTAACTGTGTTGAAGACAAATGCGTAGATATCCCTGTTATTGCATTTGATCCTCAAACAGGTGCTTGGCAAACTCAAGCGACACCTCCTCGGGTAGGAAATAATATCTTACAACCAACAGTATTAGATAGACACGGAAAAGCGGCTCAAGGAGAACCGCTAACCTACCAATATGACTTTTCTTTACAAGCAGGTGCGGCTGTTCAAGAAGATGGAACCATTACGGTAGTTGTTTCACCGACAAATAGTCTTTTTCCAAACCTTGATATTCAGGTGAAAAGCATGGCTGATCCTGCGAAAAAAGTTCAAGCTGTTCGTGATGAAGATGGTTCGTATATTGCAACCGGCCTTACCCCAGATATAGGTGAAACACACCTTGTTGCAACAGCTCAAGATGTACATGGAAACACTGTAACATCTGAAGCACACGCTTTATATGATTTTGGTCCGGGAGATATGCGTATTCAAATGCATGATGGATATTTTTATCTTTATGGAAATCCGCCAACAAACATAATACCTGAAACTTTTTCTGCTCAAGGAAAGCAGCCTGATTGGCGTAGGTTTGGATTAAAAAGAGAAGTTGCATGTGAGCATATGGGAGCAAATGTGACAATAAATGGGCATGTATGGAAATACACACTAAAATGCAGTTTACCTACAAAATCAGGAGACGCTATGGTTCATATTGATTTTAAGGATCGTTTTGGTCATACATACTCTGCATATCATGCAGTTGATGCACAGTTAGCTATTGATCTTCGTGATAAACCAACAGCAAAAGAAGTCTCATTAATTCTTGTTCGTGATGCTCTTATTCTTGCTACTATTGGTGCGACAGGTATTGCGGCAACAAAGCGAGTAAACAGAGAAGTTCGCAGAGCAAGAGGAATTAAAGTTGGAAGATTATTACTTGATGATCAATGGGAAGCTGCAAACTCGTACCTTAATGGAGGTGTGAGACAACGACTCTTTAAGGTTTCTGCTGAAGAAATAGATAGAGTACATGCGTTGCAGCGAATTTCACAGAAGGAGCCATACAAAGGAAAAAATCTAGCAAAGCTTTTAAGACTTGATATAGGAGAAAGTCCAATCATGAGTGAACTTCGGGATACCATGTTACGTGGATTTGTTGATGGAGCTATATCCCAATGTAGAATGGTTTGGGAAAGCAGGTCTGCAGGTTCTCTTCTTTCACATGATGTAACAGAGACATTACGTGCTGTTTCACAACTTATGGAAGGGACGTTATGGAGTGTAATACCCCCTGTTCAACAGCAGGAAATAGGATTGCTTGTATCAGCTCTCTCTTTGGCAAGACGTAGTATTTCTATGCCTGATGAGCCCTTTTTTAAACACTACTTGAATGTAACAAAAGGGGAAAAGGGTTCAAAACCTATGGAAAACATGGTTCGTCTTCTTTGTCATTGGGGAAATATGACTGCTGCTCAAAAATTTATCGAAAGAAGTGGAAGAGGAGATGTAAGAAAAGGATTAGAAGCGATTTATCAAGAAAGAGTTGCAGAAATTAAAGCAAGTTTTGGAAAACGCCTGGAAATGCAGGAAGGAAGTATATCAGAAGATATTAAACCTTGGCTAACAACACTATCTTTAAAATTACCAGATAGCTTACAAGAAGAATTACAGACTGCAGCTACCATAGCGTGCAAGGCGCAAATGCATGAATATTGTGAAGCTTTACTTGACGCTCAAAAACTTCTTGCTGCTCATCCTGAAAATATAGTCATAATAAATGGTTTTTTGTACGAAGCACTATTTGGCATAAGAGATGTATATCAGAGCCTGATTGATACAAAGGACAGAAAATTTTATAGGGATAAAGCCCTTATCTCAACCGCTCAAAGCATTGTTGCAATGAGCGAACAACCCTATTGGAGAGAAATTCATAATCCAAGACAAGCTGAAGTTGTTTCACAAGCACAGGAATTACTATTAGTTACTGCTCCATTAGGTAAAACACCTGAAGAGTTTGTCGCGGGTTTACGTCCACCAATACATGAAATGTCTCATGATCAATTGGTACATAGAGTGTTTACATTTGCAACATGGCGTGATCTGAAAAGCGCAGATCTTTTAGTTGAACATTATCCAGACGAAGAAATACAAAGAAAATTGCGTACGGCGTTGCGAAAAAAATACATAGAACCTCTGCTTATTTCTTATGCAGGAGCAGTTCGTACAAAAGGACCTGCATATGGAGTTTCAGTACTTGCTCAATATAGCAGACCTGAAGAGGTAGATCAACAAGCTCTTTTATTAGGTAGTTTAGAAGGAAATAATTGGGAAGGTAAACCCGCCCTTGCTTTGGATAACGGACGTGAACTACTTAAACGTGATGAATCAAATTGGGTATTAATAAAAGATACAATGTCTGCAGCAATTGAAGGCCTTCATCAAAAATGGAAACGAATACTTAGAGATAAAAATAGAGAGTTGTTACAAGATGGTACTGTTTCGGCAGAAGTTGCTTTGATAGTTTCATTAGAAAAAGAGCCTTGGTGGCAAGCTCTTTCTTCAGAGCAAACGAGTGAATTAGTTCGTGAAGCAGAAGAATTGACACTTGTTGCTTCTGCACAACATTTATCTGCTGACGTTTTTCTTACCGCCTATCCTCCTGCTGAACAAAAAGGAACAAAAGCAAATAGAATAGTTGAAACTCTTTGTGCATGGGGTGATATGAGGACTGCATCTACATTTATAGAAAATCATCCTGTTCCAAAGCGACGGGCAGATTTATCTGCTCTTTTAGAACAAAGATATCTGGGTACGCTTCGCAGTACATATGTTTCCGCCGTAAGGAATAATGGAATCGATGATGGACAGATGGTTCTTTATGGCTATAGTCTTCCTGATACTTTCCTTGAAGGTTGTAGGGTATTGGGAGGCATGGAAGAAGCAGCTCGAGCTGGTCATTACCAGACTTCTCTTGAGTCTTGTCAAGCCGCGGTTGCAAAGCATGTGGGTTTGATTCCGATAATACAAGATTCGCTTATTCATACGTTGGATCTTTTGGCACAGAGTTGGACGCCGGTTGTTACGGCAAAACAAAGACGAAGTCTTAATGAGGAACTTCTTACACAGGCAGCAGCGGTTGATGGTCTTTCAAAAGAGTCATGGTGGAGCAGGTCTTTATCCACGAAGAGTGCCGATATTATTGCGCAAGCTCAGGAGCTCCTTCTTGTTGCGTCAGCCCAAACAATGCCAGACGCTACTTTTCTTGCCGTTTATCCTCCTTCTAAACAAAGTCCAGCAAAAGCAAGAGCAATTATAGATACACTCTTTCAGTGGGGGGACTTAAAGACCTCAGATCTTTTTGCACAAGCTCATCCGGAAGATGATCATAAGAGACAAATGGTGGCTCATTTGCAGAAACATATAAGTACATTGCAGGGTAATTATGTTGCTGCTGTAAGGAGTGGTGGAAAAGTCATGGGTCAGGTAGTTCTGCGTGATTATTCATTACCTGATGAATTTAAAAGGGAGTGTATGGTACTTGAATCAGTTGAAGAGACAACTCGTGCAGGTGATTATAAAAGGTCGCTTGAAGTCTGCCAGGATGAAGTAGACAGGCATCCAAACTTGGCTCCAGTAATAAGAGACTCTCTTATTCATACACTGAACTGTATGGCTCAGGTATGGAAGCCTATTGTTACAGCAAAACAAAGGAGTGGTTTGGCAGACGGAAGAGTTCTGTCCCAGGCTTTAGTGCTAAACAGCATGGCTGGGAAACCATGGTGGAAAGATCTGCGGCATTCTCAAAAAGATGTTTTACTACAGGAAGCAGAGGAATTAATTCTAGTTGGGGCTGCTCAAGGAATGTCTCCAACAGATTTTATTAGTACAACAGCACGGAGCCATGTAAGTACCAGATTAAAGGCTAATGCTTTTGTCCGAAGATTCTGCGCTTGGGGAGATTATGCAACAGCAGCAGCGTGTGTTGATCATTATCCTTCCAGTAGGGATAAGGAAGAGTTACGCCGTACATTTGACGATATGCTTCAGCCCAGAAGGAAAGCCTATATCGCAGCCTTACGCAATGGCCGTCCTGACACTTCAGTTGAGTTAGTCTTTCCTGAGTTAAGACTTCCAACGAGTTTTGAGGCGGAATGCCTAAAACTTCAGGAAATTGTCCGTGCGGAAAAATCAGGCGATGCAGCTTTTGTTATAAGAGAAGCAAACAAAATTATTCAGAGTAATGGATCCAGACTTGAAGTTCTTAATCCTGTATTGGGTGCATCTTTGACGAGAATGCATGGTGAGTTGGCGACAGTCATCTCTTCCAGAGATGTTACACGATTGGCCGATCGTAGGCTTTCTCTGTTTTTTGATACTCTTGCCATTGTGTCAAAGAACCCGTGGTGGGTAAATAATTTTGATTTTGCCCATAAAGACGCCCTACTTTCCCAGATGGGCGAGCTTCAGTTTGTTGCTTATGCAGCCAGTAGCACATTTCATGATTTTAGTAAACGTTATCACAATGAGCTTGATGATGACATAAAATTATGGTATGAGATCGTCAGACCGTTGGCATCATGGGGTATCTATGAGGTTGCTTATGCTTGTCTGACAACTCCACCCCAAAAGGATTGGAAAGATGCTCGTAGAAGACAGTTTGTATCAGAATATATTATCCCTAAGAAAAAAGAATATGCTGCAGCTTTGGAAAGCGGACCGGATAACGCTGCCCGCGTGCTGGCTCCATACCGCTTAGGTCCCAAACTGACAAAAGTTTTTCAAGAAGTGGAAGCGGACTATTCCAGGTATGTGCACTGGGTTAATTATGACCTTCCTGATGAGAAAAAATGGAGATATGATGCGTACATGGTGGGAGATACCCGTGATGAAATAGTACAAGAAGTTGCCTCGATATGTAAAAAATTATGTTTTGAGGAAGGCTTGCCTTTTGCAGCTGCAGAGCAGGTTACCCGGCGCTGGTATGATACGGTTTATTTTGTATATGATGCATATGTTTTTCAGTTTTTTGGTTTAACTGAGGCTGATATAAATGCTGCTCAGAAGACGCAGGATTATGGTCCAATGCTTAGAAGAGTATATAAAGGGATGAATAAATTGATGATAGAGTTCAATAGATCAGTGCCGCAGAATGGTGATGTTTCACTTCAGGATCAAATAAATAAGGCCTATGCAAAGCTAGTACATCAGAGATTCAGTGAAGAATATCATTTGCCGTTAAAGAGACTGATCGCAACACTGCCTTCACGCCCTGGAGCAGAAAGCAAGCTGGATCGTGTTGGTGATGTGCGCCGGTTAGCTATGACAGAAATACCAGATGACATCGGTTTACCGACGTGTACGATGACAGTTGAAAGGGCAAAGGAGATACTTATGAGTAACGCTCTTTATATGTTATTAAATGACACGACAGCAAATATTAGGGGTTTTAATGATCTAAAAATTAAACCTATAGTTAGAATAACTGATGCCAAAGGTGATCATGACACAGACCTTAATATAGATTTATGTATAGTTTGAAAAAGCTGAATATTATGTTATAATAAGACATTATAATTAATACTATATATGGCAAGTGAACAATTTGGATCTCCTGAAGGTCAACAGTCAAAGATGCTTGAAGTTTGGAAACCATTGACCGATGGAATTAGAGCAGTCGAAGCAGCAGCCCGTCCGACTGCACGCGAGTTAGCATCTCCTCTACTTCGTGCAGGTGTGCAACGTCGGGCAACAGAAGCAAACCGTCGACTTGAAGCATTAAAAAGAGATGTCGATTTGTCAATATATTTAACACTAATTAATGATAAAACAGGTTCAGTTGGCGGATCTCTTCGTGAAGTGCGAACACAGATTGGTCCTATGGTTATACGTACAGTAATAGACCCTTTCATAGATCTTTTATTGGCAGCTCCGGCTGATGTAGAAAACAGACTGAAGCCTTATGGTACCGTTTGTCTTCGTGTTATAGACTTTGGTGATGGAGTGAGAGAAGGTAATAGGTTAGTAGATAATCCATGGGCTCATATAAGAGAACAAGAAATTAGAGTTGCTTATTCGGATACTACAGGGCCAAAGAACGAACAACTATCCATGCAAGAAAAACAAAGGAAAAGAAGCAATTTGATAGGTGATTTGTTCCATGGTATTCAAGATATGTATGCCGGTTATACACTTCCATTTAATGGAGGCTGCAACTGGGGTGAGTTTGGAGGCGAAGCTTTAGGAGTTGCATATAGAGCAATTAAAGGCCATCCGCGTCAAAGAGCTTTATTGGAAAGGATGAAGATATATATGAGTCTTGCTAAACAATATCCAAGCACTAATGATTTCGGAGATGCGATGCAATCGCATATAGAAACAATGCTAAAGGAATGTGGTGGAGGTATTACGGGAATGATTAATGCGGCGAGCGCAACATACGAGGTTCCGGATGTAATGTTTTTATTTACCGATGAACCACCAAAAAAACCTACAGCGCACACCTTAACCCACAATGGGGTTAACGGAGAACTTCCTAAAGATGTTGGAGTGGTATCAATGCAGGAATTGATTGACCTTAACATAGCTCCTGCAGGATTATTTTTTATAACTCCTGAGAAATTGCGAAACAATCCAGAGCCTTATATCAACCCGTGGAAAACGAATGCTCAAGCACTTGGTGCCCAGTGGTTTGATCTTGATTTGTTAAATGATGAAAGTAGGGGTGTTATACATCAAGATAGATTAATGCTGAAATCAGCAGTAACAGATAGTGTAGTAGGTGGAATGGCAGCCACGATAAGACACAGTTTGGATTTACTTGCATTGCCTCCTGGCTATTCTGCAACGCCAGGAAGTGCAAGCGTCATCCGTATGCCTTGAAAAAGACAAGATAATATATAAAATATTGGGATAAATAATGGTCGAAATATTAACACCAAAAACCAGGTTTTCAGCCAGAAGGATACCGGGAAGGAAAACGCTTGACAAAGCAACTGCAGTCCCTATTATTGGGCCGGTTGTCGGTGCGACCGTTGACCAACTAGTTAACCGAGATGTACTGCAAATACCTATCGAGCGCTGGCGGATACAAGATGAAAAAATACGTGCAAGACGCGCTGAAAAAAAGAAAGGGCGGTCAAAGTTAACCGATATTCCATTAGAATACAGAAACAACAAGACGCTTGCAGTAACAGCATTTCTTGATGCGATGTTTTATTTGATGGGTCCTGAATGGGCTGAGGAGCGTCTTGGCATGGCCAAAGGCTTGCGTGACGGTTTTTTTGGAGATGAAGGATATCCTTCTGATGCACACTGGACTGTGGCACGTTCCCGGGTCGGACCGCAGTTCCTTTCTTACCTAATGCAAGGTGTTTTACAGGGAAAACCAATGATGCCGTCCGAGGATATTTTTGACTTGTGGGAACATAATGGTGATCTTCCGCAACAAAGAACTGACACCAAATGGGATATTGTAACGGGTGTAGTTGGCGGAGGAATAGCCGGAGGAGTTACTGCAAGTGTGCTATCAGCATTACCGGAGGTAACACGGACAGTCAGTAATCCAGCCGTTGTAGGAAAAGAAATGACAGGTCTTGCAATTGGTGCTGCTCTCGGTGGGCTTGCAGGTGCTGCAGTAGACGTAAAACTAGAGCCATCGATGGGAAAGCTGGCAAGAGTTTTTCCTTGGTTAATGGGTGGAGGGGGTGCTGTAATGGGAAGGCTTATTGCTGAAGCGGCAACGCATAATTTGAGAGATACCGTCCAAGTTACCGAAGATCCTTTATCCCAGTTTGCCTGGGCAATTCCTGCTGTTGCTATAGCTACTGGTCTGGCTCTTGAGGTACCCCGGCATCATGGTCATAAAATGTCACATGAGGCAATCGGCCGGTTATTGCATGATTTGCGAAACTGGCGCAGCATGGCTGTTGTGTGGTCAAATGCACTGACACGCATATATGATACAAACCAAGCTCTTCGATCACAAGAACCCGATGCTTCAGCGCCTAATCGCAGACGGACAATAGCAGCCGGTATAGAACGCCGAAATCCTCGTTTGGCACGAGAAGCAAAGCAATATTCATTCCGTGATCCGGATAGTCTTGGTAGAATTGAAGCAACCGCAGGAAATACCCTTAAGCAGATATCCGAGGGTGTTATGGTAGGCGAGATGGTAACATGGGATCACATGGACTTTGTTCGTTATGATGTTGATGGAATACCGGTTGGAAATGTTGAGGGACTGGTTCCCCGGCCTTCTGAGTTATTTGCCGGTGTAAATAGAGAGATGCTATTGAGGGGTCTTCAGCCGGCAATTCTGGTTAAAGAATTAAATGAAAAGAAAGATTCAATTGCTGCATTAACAGTGGTTTCTCCGACTTTAGCATCAACTATGTTGTCAATATTACAATGGTCAGCACCCGGATCAATGGATGATACGATGTACTATGGATCAGCCGGTATGAATGCAGCAACAAGAGGTTATTTTGTACCTCTCCTTCGGGCGGCATTTCATAACATGCTTGAAGTAGAGGATTCCAAGCGGGCAGAGCTTTTGCGCTATTTACCAAACTTGGGCGATCTTTATAAGCGGTCTTTTCCTTTGGGCGGTTTGATGACAATCTGTGACGAACCAATGCAAATGAAGCTGTTAACTCTTTATTCTGTGGCATATGTGCGGGGACAAGGTCATAAAGTGCTTTTATCAACTGCACCGATAAGGCAAGAATTGGAAGCAATATATGGAGAAGATTTAGGAGCTGTTTTACAGGGTATAAAAGGTTCAAAAGGCCTGATAAGCGATATTGGTAAAGCTGCTCTTGAATCATATAGAGAAAATCCGCTTACCATGTACATATTTCTGGCAGATTTGACCAATGCTGTGGAAATGATACCAACCTTACTTGTTAGTTTACCTGAAAACATAAGGAATACAATAATCAATGGATTAAAAAGTTTACAGCGTGAGTTGGCGGACCAAGTTTTGGTAGAGTGTTTCCCGACAAACAAGCAAGAAGCACAAAGGTATTTTACTGATGACGCTTACATTCGTAGTGCCTATACTGCATTAACTATGCTTCAGGAAACATGCATGGATGAAGTAATTCAGCCTCTAGTTGCTAGTCATTTGGCTTCAGTAAGCCCAATTTTTGCAGAGGCAGATGCTGCGTATTTAGGTAGTGTTGGGCATGAAAGAAGAGTTCCTCATTTGGCACTAGTTGCAGGCGCTGCCGGTGAAACGACCTGGATGTATTCAACAGAAACGATTGATGCTATTTATCAGGCAGAGCGGCATGCGGATTCAATTATTCACGCTCAAATGCTTGAATTTCTGCATCGTGGAGTACTTCCTTTTATTGTAAGACAGTATATTGACCGACTGCGTGCTGGTGGAAGGGGAGAACAATTTACTGATGCTTTGGCACAAAATACAGAATTAATTGCAGGTTATGCATTTGAAAAAGTACATGATGATGATTTGTTGGGACTTATTGATGAACTTGTTTCTGCTATACGAAGCGTTGGAGAAAATGCTTGCAGTAACTTCGGATCTCTTGGCTCAACTAATACGATGCCGCCTGAAATACAAAGGCGCGCCACAGCAGAGCACCGTCGGGCTTTAGCTATGATGACAGTTGTTTCCCGAGTAAAAGCGACTTTGGAGCAACGAATAAAACCTGATGGTTGCCCTCTTCAGGATGAGAAAATACCACAACTGTCAGCCTCAGCCTACGCTATGGCAGATAAATATAAAATAAAAACCCCTGTTACTTATGGTAGATGTCTTGACCAAATGCATACATGGTTAGCTAAACAAATAAAAGATGCAGCTGGATCAAGTATTGAGATACGATAATATTTGTATAATTCCCTCCGCATCAATCCCCTCATACCTCATAAGCTCCTCAGGAGTTCCGGAACAGGGAGTTTTACGGACGCAAAGATGGATAAAATTTTCAATTTTACAATTTTCAATTATCAATGTTTTATTGATAATTTTATTATTGTAACTTGATTGAGTATTGATAATTGTAGGTTGATAATTTGAAAACAGGGCGGATAGGACTGCTTCGCCGATGCCTCCTGCTTCATAGTGGTCTTCGACCACTATCACGTTCGGAGTTTTTTTAGCCAATTTTCTTAATAGAGCTTCATCCAAAGGCTTAATGCTATAAAGATCGACGACCGTTATATATATATTTTTCTTTTCCAGTTCTTTTTGCGCTTTGAGTGCTTCATGGAGGGTTATCCCAGCCGCAATAACCAATGCAGTTGTTTTTGGTTTATTTTTTTTGCCGTGCCCGACGTAGCCTTGGCGAAGGCGGGACATTTGAGATTTGAAATTTCCCTCATGTATCTTTAACCCTCCCACATGAAACTCTTCATTTTCATCATAGATTATCGGTGTTTTACCGCGAGTCGTACGAAGGTATTTTATTCCAGCTGTATGAGCCATAAGCTTTGTTAGTTTTGCTGTTGAGACAGCGTCTGAGGGATACAGTACAATTGAGGCATGGATTGAGCGCATCATGGCAATATCCTCAAGACCCATTTGTGATGGACCGTCCTGGCCTATGGAGACACCTGCATGAGAACCGATAATATTGATATTAAATTGCGACAGATTCTGCCGCGATTTTTTTTCCCGCAAGTACTCGCAACCAGCAACAGGCTGGAAAAATTGCTGCGTGCTTGTGGGATCCCTTAAAATCGCGCCACCTGTCGCAAATGAATACTGCATCATGCGTATTTGGTCAAAAGCACGGGTCAGAAACGCTGCAAATGTAGATACAAAGGGGATAAAACCCTGTGTTGCCAGGCCCAGCGCAACTGAGACCATATTTTGCTCGGCAATAAACATCTCAAAAAACCGGTTGGGAAAAGATTTTGCAAACTTATTTTCATAGGTTGAGTTTGCAGTCTCAGCGTCAAGTACAATTATCTTATTATTTTCTTTACCCAATTGTTCCAAAGCTGTGCCAAACGCTTCACGGGTAGATTGAGGCTGATTTTTGGTTAATAGTTGATAGTTGTTTGTTGTTGGTTTCCTGTTGCCCATCACCAGTCGCTGATCGTCAGTCGCTGGTCGCTGGTTCTTAGTCTCTTGCTCCTGGTACATGGCTTTTTCAAGGCGTAAAAGCATAGCCTGTTCTTTTGTGTCAAAAGACGTAATCTTTCCTTTGGGCTTGTTGATGATGCCCTTAACGTTAAGGTTTATTTCACCAAGTTCATTAAGCGCTTCCTTTAGACGCTCTTTTGGTACAACTTTTCCGTGCCAGCCTTCCTTATCTTCAAGAAATGAAATACCTTTTCCTTTGACTGTTTGTGCGATTATTAGGGTGGGTTTTTGGGATTTTACGGTATTTAATCTGTCTGCTTTTTCAAATGATGCTTTGAGCTCAGCTAGGTTATGTCCATTTTTGACCATAATTGTTTTCCATCCAAAAGCTTCTGCGCGCTTCTTATATTGCTCTGTTTGCCAGCCAAGTCCGGTTTCGCCTGTCTGTCCTAGCCGGTTTATATCGACTAACCCGATAAGGTTATTCAGATTATAGTATGAAGCTATTTCCATAGCCTCCCATATCTGTCCTTCAGCCATCTCAGAGTCTCCCAAAAGCACCCACACGGTTGGTTCCCTCTTTATTTGCAATTCCTTATTCTTTATTCTCTGTCTTATCCCGAGAGCCATTCCAACTCCAATCGATAGTCCTTGACCAAGTGAGCCCGTTGCAGTATCTGCAAAAGGAAAGTCAGGAGTAGGGTGGCCTTGGAGAGGCGATCCAAACTGACGTAAAGAAAGCAAACAGGCTTGATTTATAGCTCCGGCTGCTTCATAGAGTGCATATAAAAGAGGAGCTGCATGGCCTTTGGAAAAGACAATCTTATCACTAAGAGGCGAGTGCGGGTTGAGTATATCCTGTCTGAAAAATCCTCCGAAAAAAAGAGTTGCCATCAGCTCAACAGCCGAAAGACACGAGGTTGGATGGCCGGAGCCGGCCTCGGTTGTGGAGGTAATGATATTGTAGCGGATACGTCTACAAAGCGAAGCTAAATCTGTTTTTTGAGCCATATTTTAGTTTAGCATATAAACATATAGATAGTGTTTTTTTATGTGTCTTCACCCCTTAAGGGGCCCCCAGGACATTATATAAAAAAACACATTCTCCGGATTTAAATATTATAATATTATGGGTTTTATTGCTTTTGAATAATCTTTGTTTGTATGTTTAGCCTCAACAACCTTCGCATTTTAACTATAAGATAAAATACCCCTTGACAAAATAAAAAAAGTACTTTATTCTGATAATATGAAGAGAAAAATTAAAAGCTCTTCAGAAAATATTATAAGTTAGATCCAAAAAACGCTTTTTCAAAATTTGCAGTCAAAGTAAGTCCCGGGAACAGAAAACTTATCTCGAGAGAGTTTTCAAACTTACAAAAATCATGCAAAATAATTTAAGCAGTTTTTAGGGATAGAGTTGGAAGGTCATCAAGAAGTTTGGAGAAATACCGGAAAACAACACGGATAAAACCAATTCCGGAAAAACAGCCGATTTTCAAGGCAATTCCAGACAGTCTAGAAGACCAGACCAAACAAGCACATTAACAATACCCAAGAAACATATGAATATATTTCACGATCTATTAACTTTGATTACCATGTTTTGGTTTGATAACAAGACAATAAATCCCGGTTAAAAAGATCCACACTTAAGCGCCGCCGAGTTCCCCGCACATTGCGGGGGGCCCGGCGCGTTTTTTTATACGGCTGTTTCTGATCGAGTTATCAGAAATACAGCCGTATAACCCGCCATGAAACGCAGCATGAGCCGCGCTACGGATAGTAGGTAAGGCGAATGCTAAGTGTGGGCGGGTAACCATGACGCAGACCACGAAACGAACACTTCGACTTTTTCTTTATTATTCGTTATAATCTTTGTTATGTCTCTTCACTCTTTTTTCAATCCTGTCTCAATTGTTGTGATTGGTGTCTCGGATAATCCCAAAAAAGTCGGTTATCTGGTTGCAAAAAATTGTATTGAGCAAGGGTATAAGGGCGAGCTTTACTTTGTCAATCCCAAACACGACACTCTTTTAGGTAAAAAAGTATATAAATCAATTGCTGATATTGATAAACCCATAGATCTTGCAGTCCTTGCGCTTCCGGCTGACATATCTTTGGGTCTTCTTGACGAGCTCCATACAAAGGGTGTAAAGAATGTTGTTATGTATGCGGCAGGTTTTAAAGAAACCAGTTCCGAAGGACAGGAAAAAGAAGAGTTGCTTATCAAAAAAGCGGCACAGTATGGTATGACCATACTCGGACCCAACTGCCTTGGATTTGTAAGTACTGTGAGTCAAGCGAACGTGACTTTTTTGAAATATCCGGCTCCAAAAGGCAATATTGGTCTTATATCACAATCCGGAGCTTTAGGGAGTCTGATGGTTGATTATCTGGTTAACCATAAGAACTTCGGATTTTCCTATCTGGTAAGTTTGGGAAATAAATCCGTGATTGATGAGTCACATCTTCTTGAGTTTTTGGGAGAGGATCAGGATACACAGGTGATTGCGATGTATTTGGAAGATGTTAAAGACGGAGAGCGTTTTAAAAAGACACTGGCTTCAGTTACCAAGAAAAAACCGGTCGTGATCCTCAAATCAGGGGCAACTGAGGCAGGGTCCCAGGCAGCTGTCTCGCACACCGGAAGCATGATGGGAGACGATGCTGTTTACAGCAGTGTTTTCAGGCAGTTTGGTGCGATACGCGCAGATAAATTCTACGAATTCATGTCTCTTTTGAAGATATTCAGCTACGGTCGTATACCAAGCTCAAAAGATATTCTAATACTGTCAAACGCCGGCGGAATAGGCGTGCTTTTAACTGACGATCTTGTCAAAAATGATATGTCGCTTGTGACTATAAGTGAAGACATGAAGCAGGAGATCATACGCTCCATGGGAGGAGACAAGATATCGGTTCATAACCCCATTGACCTTTTGGGAGATGCAAGCGCCTTTGACTACAAACAGGCCATTGCCTCAACAATACAGCAAAACCAGGTAGGTGCAGTAATGATACTTCTGACACCTCAGGCAAATACTGAGATTGCAGAAACCGCAAAAGTCATAGGACAGGCGGCTGAGCATTTTGATAAAGCGATTTATCCTGTTTTTATGGGTGAAAAATCAGTCGGTAATGCTCATGCGCTTTTTGAAGAAATGAAAATTGCGAGTTTTTTTTCCTATGATTCCCTTCCTTTAGCCCTGGCCAAGATCCTCAGGTACGAAAAATGGAAACGCATGCAGGCAGATATGGGATCTCAACCAGTCATCCAAACACATAATCCTTTCCAGATCCCGGAAAATAAAAAACTACTCAATCTGGAGGAATCGATGGATCTTGTTCATTCATCGGGTATTCCTGCAATTGCTCTTTATCTTATTAAATCAGTCGAGGACTTGATCAAAAAAGCAGACGAGCTTGGATATCCTTTGGTTGCCAAAATCGCATCTGAGACAATTACACACAAAACGGACGTGAAAGGAATATATACGAATATCACCAACGAGAAAAGTTTGTTTCATGCATGGGATAGTCTGACTGCGATAACAGGGGAAAAAAAAATATATATCCAGCAAATGGCGCATGGGTATGAACTTATTGTGGGAGGAAAGCGCGACCGTGTTTTTGGTCCTGTTATGCTTGTGGGCTTAGGAGGTATTTATGCTGAGCTTCTCAAAGAAACAGTACATTATATATATCCCCTTTCTCTTAAGGAATTCCATGCACAGCTTGAAAAAACCAAGCTTCTGAAGCTTATCCGGGGATTCAGGAGCAGAAAGCCGTTGTCTGTTGAGGATTTGTATGATATTGTTATGCGGGTGGGCATGTTGTTACATACAAATCCTCGCATAAGCGAGATTGATATAAATCCGCTCATGGTTGATGAAGGTCAGCCTATTGCGGTTGACGGACGTGTAGTGTTATGAAAACAAACATTATTCTTGCTGCCGGATTTGGAAAACGTACGCAAGGCACACTGCAAAACACTCCCAAATGTCTTGTGAAAACCGGAGACGCTAAGACAATTCTTGATCATCTGATTACCGATCTCCACCAGATACATAAGGAGAGTCAGATTATCATTATTACCAATACACATTATTATGACTGTATTTCTGCGTGTGTCTCTTTATATCAAGGCTATATCAAAGTCATAAACAACAGGAAAAAAACTCCGGAAGAGAGGCTTGGTGCGCTTGGCGATCTGAAGCTGGTATTTGACCGTTATACGTCAATAGAGGAAGCTTTGGTCATACCAAGCGATACTACGTATTGGCACTCATTTCTCTTAAAGGATTTTATTTCATTTTCTGTATTATATCCTGATGATTTTATGACAATTTGCCGTGATGTGAAGGATAAAAATATCATAAAAAAGCGCTTTGGGTGTCCGATCGTAAAAAGCGATAATAGAATCACTTCATTTGTCGAAAAGCCGGCGCGTCCCGGATCAACGTATGCGGCAACCCCTTTTTATATATACAGAAAAAAACACATCAGACTGCTTTCAGCGTATCTCAGGCAAGGAGGTAATCCTGATTCGCCGGGTATGATCATTCCATACTTACTGAAACACGGTCAAACGGTTCGGGCATTTGTTGTAAATGACAGGATTATTGACGTGGGTACGCCTGAAGATATTGAACGTGCAAGGGATTATTAATGTATTTTATATATTAACGTTGAATAATACGGTTAATGCCTGAACGAATAAAAAGCTATCAACTAACGTTTATTACAGAAAATAAAGCAGATAAAGATAAGCCTACTCATTATCTTTGTCCTGGAGCACGAATTAAAGTTCTCACGTCTAATCGAAGTTCATTTGCATGGGCAAGAGTGGATGGAGAGGGTTTAGTTGAAGCACGTGTATTGAGTCGAGAAGATGAAAAAAACAAAGGGTATGGAAAAGAGCCTCAAATGAGACTATGTATTGCCGTACAAGCTCTTCCATTTATTTATCCTCAACATTTTCAAGAGGGACAACATCCCATTATCAGACCTCCTGGATGGTTGTTTTTTGCATTTATTAAACCACAAGATAAAACCGTTATACCGATTCCAAGACAGATACAATTCACGAAGTAATGTATTTTGCCATTGAATTTGTATGGGTTTATGTTATACTGTTTTTATGAAAACTATAGGTTTAAATATGTATTGCTATCTTACGCTGTATAGGCGGGGATAGTGTTGTGTGAAAAGATTTTTACAAACCCCGCCGAACGCGGGGATTTTTTTTGGATGTGTTTCCAAAATAAAAATTCGGCAGCATCTTTTTTAGCTCCAGTGGGTCCCCCGGTCAAGCCGGCATCCCAAGTTGCAAAAAAGCAGCTTGCCTGCATTTTTTTGACTGATTATGAATAAAACACGACTCATCAAACAATTCAGTTTCTACTGCTATCAACTACTGTACCGGTAGAATCGGTTGGAGTTTATTTTTTTATAAATTTATATGAAATTATGGACAATCAGCGAATAATATGGTTTCAGGACAGTATTAAATTTGGGGATAGTGGTAAGTGTGCAGATCGTGTGGATAAGCTTACGGACGAGCTTATTATTTTGGTAGGACATCCAGAGTTTGATCATGTGGTAATAGATCCCTTTCTGTGTTTTGAACATCTTCTAGAACGGATAGATTTTCGGGATTTCAGTTCGGTTATTGATTTGACCGGGGTACTTGAACATAATGTAGGTAATATAGGCATACCCTATCGAATCTGCTTTGCATTTATCACGGCTTCGTGTAGTAAATTCAGTACGTCTGGATGGGGTAGGACACATGGTCAGTCTGTCAAAAAATGAGCTTGAATTTTTAGCCCAAGGACTTGATCTGGAAAAACCACTTATTTTTGATGACGTAGCATGGTCTGGACGGACATGCCTTGATGTCGCAGCACTATTGCGTTGTAATACCGCGGATATCACGTTTGCTTTTTTAGCTGCAAATAATGGTACGTTTGGTGAAGGAAAGCCGGGAGCAGTTGATCTGCTGCGAAGCAAACAAGCCCAGGTGGAGGCAGGTGTCATGATTGCGACTCCTCAGGACGACGGATTTCATGTAGAAGATTTTTTTAAAAACCCGCATATTACACATGAAAAAACGTTTCATACCGTACTTGAATTGCAAAAAGCAAGGGAACAGGGGAATATCAGAATTATAAAACAAATCCTTGATGAAAATCATCATGAACTATTCCCTGCTGCAATGACAAGTAGTCAAATGCTTGAGATGCAAAGAGAGGGCAGGATTATAACGCCGGGCGGGTTTCCTAAAAAGTCACTGTTTGATATAAACCCTCCAAATTGGCTTATGCCTTCATTTTCCAAAAGAGTACGGTCGGAAATGATGGAAACAAATATGCCTCAATTGATCTCTGTTCTCCATGAGTTTCAGAGATTGGTGCATGATGAGGGTGCAATAAAAGAAGGAGAGATAGAAATCACAAGGCGAGGAGGTGAGAGATTATGAAAAAAAGACAGGTGCAGATAGGTGTAGTGGGGTCAATGATGGATATAAAACAAACAAAGAAATGTATTGATACTGCCCGGGATATTGGCAAAGAAATTGCCAAGCACAACTGCCTGCTTTTGTTTGGTTTTGAGGGAGATTCCATCTCTTTATCCGAGGTATGCGCAAGAAGCCATATGGTATGTGGAGGGCGGGCAATTGCTTTTATTCATGGATCAGCTAAAACCGATTTTGCAGAAAAAGATATGGTGCAGATAATAACCGGACAGTCACGTGCAGGCGGACGGGAATTCTCATTTATATTAAGTTGTGATGTTATTATCGTCATATCCGGCGGTTCAGGAACATTGATGGAGGTAGCAATGGCATACCAGGCCGCGATACCCATTGTTTTATGCAAGGGAACAGGCGGATGGGCTGATAAACTAAAAGACCGGTTTCTTGACAAAAGGAAACGGGTCAAGGTATTATCAGTTCTCAAACCATCGGATATTGTGAAAAAAGCAATTAGTTTAGTTAAAAAATAATCTATAATAAACATATGACCATACAAGAAAGACTGGATCTTATAAAAGAAGTAGGTGAAGAGATCATCTCAGAAGACGAATTAAAAGCACTTCTTGAAAGTGGAGAGGATCTTGTTGCCTATGACGGGTTTGAACCAAGCGGCCAGATTCATATTGCCCAAGGTCTTTTGCGGGCAATAAACGTGAATAAAATGATACAGGCAGGATTCAGATTTAAGATGTGGGTAGCAGACTGGCATGCAATGGCCAACAACAAAATGGGTGGAGATTTGGATAAAATACAGACCGTAGGCAAATATTTTATAGAGGTTTGGAGAGCCTCAGGTATGGACTTATCACGTGTGGAATTTTTATGGGCTTCTGATATGGCAAAAAATCCTGACTACTGGAAGCTTGTTGTGCAGGTAGGCAAATCAAATGCATTGAAGCGTTTTATCAGGACTGCAGAAATGATGGGACGAGAAGAGTCCCTGGATAAACTAACCGGCGCACACATCATCTACTCATGCATGCAGGTTGCGGATATTTTTATGCTTAAAGCCAAGATTACTCAGTTGGGGATGGATCAGCGGAAAGTAAATATGCTGGCTCGAGAAATCGGTCCGTTACTTGGTTTTTGGAAACCGGTTGTTGTTTCTCACCACATGCTGATGGGATTACAGAAAGTCAAAAGTCAAAGCTCAAACGTCAAAGATGAAGGTCAAAGGTCAAAACTTCAAGAAACGATCGCGAAAAAAATGTCAAAGTCAAATCCAGACAGTGCAATTTTTATGACAGATACCCATGACGATATTAAGCGCAAAATAAACAAAGCGTATTGTTTAGAAGGTGATATTGGGGAAAATCCAGTGCTGGAATACTGCAAATACATCATCTTTCAATCATTTAATCGATTGAAAATCGATACATTTGTGGTTGAACGGCCGCAAAAATTCGGAGGCGACGTGACGTTTAAGACATATCAGGATCTTGAAGAGACCTTTGCAAAAAAGGAAGTGCATCCGCAGGATTTGAAAGGAGCGGTCGTGGAATATCTCAACCAGCTGCTTGAACCGGTACGCATCCATTTTGAGACAAATACCGAGGCAAAGCTGCTTCTTGAGAAAGTGAAGAGCTATTCGGTGACCAGGTAAATAGGGAAAAGTGGGGTAAATTTGATCATTGACACAAGTAAATCCGCTTGTTATACTTTTGTGTATTAGTCGTTTTTCAGGCTATCAAGATTTTGTGAGTTATCCAATTTATTCCTTTTTTGTTCTGCTTTTTATCTTCATGCATATCCATACGTATATCGATACCCATTATCTATTTAATCATACAGAAGCGAGGTGATTTAGTAATGAGTAAAAAAGTATATGTCGGAAATTTATCATACGATGCGGATGATGCAGCTTTAAAAGACCATTTTGCCCAGGCAGGCACTGTCGTATCTGCAACGGTCATCAGATTCAGGGACTCAGGAAGATCAAAGGGATTTGGTTTTGTTGAGTTTGACACAGAAGATAGCGCACGAAAGGCCATAGAGATGTTCCATGGCCAAGATCATATGGGAAGAAAGCTTGTGGTATCTGAGGCGCGTCCTCCAAGGGAAAATACAAACGGTGTACCGGTGACAGCTGCTCCTGAAGAAAAACCAGCAGAATAACAATCGCGAGTTATTCAAAGCTTGACCCGCCCGTTCCATATATATGGGATAGGGCGGGAGTTTAGCGTATTATTGCTAATTCGTCCGGTTGCCCCAGAATCTTTCCATAAATATATTGATCACTGCCAAAATAGGATAGTTTTTTATATCCTTCAAGTGTAAGACCTGTTTTTTCATAAAATAACTTTGCCTTGGGTTGTGCTGCAACCTCGATCTTGTGACAGTTTTGTTTTTGGGCAAGTTCAGTCCAGTTACGCATAAGGGCTGTTCCGATGCCCTTATTTTGGTACTCTTTTGTCACACCAAGCCAACGGCAGAGGGATACACCGCCGTATGGCTCGTCAATCACGGCAAATCCGACAATCATCCCTTCAGTGTCTTTTGCCACGAGTATTGTTTTGAGTTGGTTTGTCAACCAATAGCGGAAATTGTGCAGCGAATAGATTTTTTCTAAAAAATAACGGACGATTTTTTTTGTATACTTTGGAAACTCATCTTCAAGAACTTGAGAAAAAACAAGAAAAAAATCATCAAGTTCGTGTTGGTCCAATGTATGAATTGTCGCGTTCACAGCTCTATTGTAAAGGAATTCATGATAAAATGCATGTGTGAAAAGGAAATATAATCATGTTATTCTGGCGGCACGTTTGACCGTTTTCACAAAGGCCACGAATTATTTGTCAAGACAGCACTGGATCAGGGGCGCTCTATTGAGATAGGTATAGCAACAGAACCTTTGTACAGACACAAACTGTTGCATGAAGCAATTGAACCGTACGCTCTCCGTGAAAAAAATATCCGGAATTTCGTGAAAGCCAACAAAAAGAAGAGTACAAACGTACGTTTTACTCCTTTGGGAGATATATATGGCACGTCACTTGACCGTCCGGATATTGACGCTATTGTTGTGACCCAGGACACAAAAAAAGGCGCATATGTCATAAACAGAAAAAGGGTAGAAGCCGGCATGAAGCCCTTGGATATCATCCTTGTGCCATGGGTGTATGGCACTGACAGAAAGCCGGTTTCGTCAGAACGGATACGCTATGGGGATATCGATAGAAGCGGCCTGAATTATTATAAGTTCCTCACTGACAGAGATGCACTGTTTCTGCCAAGAAAACTTCGACCATACCTCAGGAAACCTTTAGGCCGTGTTTATAAAGGTGATTTTGATCACAAGCAGGATGTCGTGAAAGAAATAATATGGACTATCAGGATTCAAAAACCGCCAATGGTTTATGCTATAGGTGATATCATTACCGCATCCTTGGGTGAGCAGGACTTTATAGCGTCGGTAAGCGTAATCGATCTCCGGTCACGAAGAGAAGCCTTGGATGATGATTTTTCGTCATCGGTTTCTGATTCCCGACGTATGGTTTGTCTGAATCCACCGGGCACTATAACCGGTTCACTGTGCCGCTGTATTAAGACCACAAGGGACAGATATATGAAGCAAAGTCTCTCCACACTGATAAGGGTAAAGGGAGAGGAGGATTTGACAGCCCTACCCGCGATTCTTCTTGCGCCTTTGAACTCGATTGTCTTGTACGGTCAATTGGATTTAGGAGTTGTTGTTGTATCGGTTACCGAGGAAACAAAAAAAAACGTTTATGGAATCCTCAAAAAGTTCAGCTTTGAAAAAGATGTTCCGGGCTAAATGATGCCAACTCGGATCTTGCACTTCGAGAAAGCATATCCCATAATTCTTGCATTTTTTGGTGAATGATAACTGTATCTTGATCCCCCGCAATGTCTCCGTGCAAGGCCACTCGTTCCAAGAATGGCGTCCACTCTTCATCTTGTTCTGCAAGTACCCTACTAAAGTACTCTGCGATTTCGCTCCAAGCTTCGATTCCGGCTCCTTGTGCGGCGCCTTGAAATACTCTGTACAGACTTCTATAGGCTTCCCGAAAAAATGTGTTTTTGGCAATTGTATGAGGACTTTGCGCCCATCCTCTGAAAGTTTCTAAGGCAACCTGTCTTGTTGCGCCGGCTGCTACGTTTACCCCTTGTCCTTCTCCTGCAGGCTGCAAAAGTATGGAAAAATCATGATGTGTGAAAATATCACTGGGAAGTTGAACAAGGCATGCCGCAACGTTTTCTGGAATAACTTCACTGAACCATTGGTCCTCTCGAAGAGCCGTTGTCATTTGTCCTCTGATTGCAGCAGCCGCATCAAAAGGGTTTTTTGCACGTCCTTCTCCAGTAGCCATATCGTCTCAATTCTATTCCAACAATGCCGTATTGTCAAATGAGCACGAAAGCTGATATAATGAGCTTTATATGTCAAAATATCAGCCGCGTGAATTTGAGGGTGAAATAATGGAACTGTGGGAAAAAGAACAAGTATATAGGACGGAAGATGGAATAAGGAATAACAAATCTGGAAACAAGATGTATACGCTTTCCATGTTTCCGTATCCGTCCGGCGCAGGTCTGCACGTAGGGCATGCACGTATCTATACGGGTACTGATGTACTTGCCCGTTTTATGCGTTTACAGGGCATATCGGTTTTACACCCCATGGGATGGGATGCCTTTGGACTTCCTGCGGAAAATGCGGCAATTAAAGCCAAGAAAAATCCCATGGATATGGTACCGGGAAATATCACTACATTTAAAAAACAGATGAAATCTTTGGGTCTTTCATACGACTGGAGCCGTGAGTTTTCCACGACAGACCCTGCCTATTACAGGTGGACACAGTGGCTTTTCCAGCAGTTTTTCAAAATGGGTCTTCTTTACAAGAAAAATACCCCAATTCATTTTTGTCCAAGCTGCAAAACCGGACTTGCCGAAGAGGAAGTCCTTGCAAACGGTACTCATGAAAGATGCGGAAAACCGATTACGAAAAAGGATCTGCCCCAATGGATCTTCCGCATCACAACATATGCCGAACGTTTGCTTTCTGATTTGAAAGGTCTGGATTGGCCTGAAGGGATTTTAACAATGCAAAAAAATTGGATTGGAAAATCCGAGGGGGTTGAACTTGACTTTAAAGTTGACGGTTTGGATGAAACCATTCGTGTCTTTACAACTGCACTTGATACTATATATGGCGCTACTTTTATGGTTTTATCACCCGAACACCCTTTAATAAGTAGGCTTAGAGGTCATATATCAAATGTCAAAACGTCAGGTGAAAAATCAAAATTAACCGAAGTAGATGAATACATTGAAAAGGCAGAAAAGAAGACAGACATAGAAAGGGAAACGGAAAATAAGGATAAAACAGGAGTTTTCACTGGTCTTTATTGCATCAATCCATTTAATAACGGACGGATACCAATATGGATTGCAGACTATGTCCTTATGGGATATGGTACTGGTGCTGTTATGGGAGTGCCCGGACATGATGCAAGAGATTATCAATATGCGATTAAATACGGACTCGTTGTCAAGCCGGTGATCAAACCTGATACCATGGCTATCAGGACAGACATAAAATCAGATGGATTTTGGAACTATGAGGAGATCAAAGCAAAGTATGCGGAAAAGTCGGTTTTATGCAACTCAGACAGTTATGATGGCTTGTCAAGTCTGCAGGCAAAAGAAAAGATGACTGTGTTTGTCGAAAATCAGAAAATCGGAAAAAGAAAAATCAATTACCACCTTCGTGACTGGATTTTTTCCCGGCAGCGGTATTGGGGAGAACCAATACCTATGGTTTTTTGTCAGTCATGTAAAGACAAAGGTATATCGTGGTGGGATACGGATGAGGGAAAAAAGTTCAATAAAAAGCATCATAATATATCTAAAGTAGATCAAAATATACAGGTGGAGATGCAGGGATGGTTTCCTATAGTAGAAAAAGACCTTCCTTTAAAACTGCCGTATGTCCAAAGTTATGAACCCACAGATACCGGTGAGTCTCCGCTTTCAAAAATGACAGACTGGAAAAAAACAACATGTCCTCACTGCGGAAAACACGCAATTCGAGAGACAGATACCATGCCGAATTGGGCAGGATCATGTTGGTATTTTTTAAAGTTTGCCTCTCCGGATAAAGATTCGTCAACGAATATTTTTGACTCCAGTGGGGTCCTCCCGACAAGCCGGGATATTCCAAGTCGCAAAAATATCGTTGACTCATCAGAGCATCCTTGGAGAAAAGAAGACATTAAAAAATGGTTGCCGGTTGATTGGTACCTGGGAGGGGCTGAGCATGCGGTGCTTCATTTGCTCTATGCCAGGTTCTGGGTAAAGGCGTTATATGATCTAGGGCTTCTTGACTTTTCCGAACCGTTTTTGCGTCTTCGCAATGTGGGAATGGTCTTGGCAGAGGATCATCGGAAGATGAGCAAGTCTTTTAATAATGTCGTCAACCCTGATGATGTGATTGGCGAATATGGCGCTGATTCACTGCGTGTCTATGAGATGTTTATGGCGCCTTTTAATATGGAAATTTTTTGGTCGACTAAGGCATTGCAAGGGGGATATAGGTTTTTAAACAGAATCTGGCAGATATATAATTCACCTGATAAAATAAACGGACGCGATGATAAAAATGATAAAACAGATACTACAAAGATCGTAGTTTCGTTATATAAAACCATACAAAAAGTAGGGAGTGACATAAGTCAGACCAAGTATAATACGGCAATTGCAGCAATGATGGAGTTCCTGAACGAGTGGGAAAAACAGGGTGAGTCTTTGCCCTATCAGGAAGCCAAGAAGTTTCTTGTTATTCTTTCTCCGTTTGCTCCATTTATCGCGGAAAAACTATGGAGAGATATATATAAAGAAACAAAGTCAATTGCTCTATCAACCTGGCCCAAAATAGAGAAAAAAGATATAGTTGACGATACTGTACATATACCGGTACAGGTAAACGGTAAAGTAAGAGGGGTTGTCAGTGTGCCACATGACATAAAACAAAGCGACCTCGAAAAGCTTGCATTGGAACAAGAGGGAATACGCAAATATATTGAAGGTAAAAGCTACAAGACAATCTATGTAGCGGGCAAGATTCTTAACTTTGTACTTAATAGATAATTTGGTACAATGTTTGGATCGGCCTTGCCCGCTGGAGCTCTTCCATTTTATGCGAAAGCGGGTCTAATGGCCTGCCCGCCATTGCTGAGGGTTTGAGTTGGGAGATCATCTAATGGTAGGATGTGACTCTCTGAAAGTCATCATCTTGGTTCGAATCCAAGTCTCCCAGCTTAGGCTCTGGCAGGCGGGTAGGACCGCAGACTCTGAATCTGCGTATCTACGTTCGAGTCGTAGTCTCGGAACAAGAGTTGAGTGTGTAATAACGTCATAGGCTTTTTTTATCTGGGTATCTACGTACGCTGACTTTAACCGGTTTTCACAGAGCCAAATCTCTATATATCAGCTACTTTATCAAACAATTATCAAAAAACATGTTAATGGGACAAGCTATATTGATTATATACTATAAGTTAGTGATATTTAATTAATGCATAAAATTCCTATAACTTATAGTATAGTTATAAATAAGAGAGACTATATATTATAAGATAAATACTACATATTTTTATGTATTAATTGATTAAATTTCATGCATAATTTAATTTCTTGAAGTTTTTTTTGATGTGTTAAATCTGATATTGTTTATTGTTGTTTGAAGTAGTATAATTACTTGTTTTATTGGGTATGTGAAAGCAGTCTCTGCAAAAAAATATTTTTTCGAAGGAAATCTTCGTTTTATATATATGGAAATCAGAAATATTGTCATTATCGCTCACGTGGATCATGGAAAGACCACACTAGTTGACGCGCTTTTGAAACAAACAAAAACATTCCGTCACAACCAGAAAGAGATGGGAGAGGTCCTTATCATGGACTCAAATGAGCTTGAAAAAGAAAAGGGGATAACAATCCTTGCAAAAAACACATCGGTATTTTATCGGGATACGAGGATATACATCATAGATACGCCGGGCCATGCTGACTTTGGAGGAGAGGTAGAGCGCACTATCAATATGGCATCAGGTGCAGTCCTCTTGGTTGACGCAGCCGAGGGCCCTCTTCCGCAGACCAAGTTCGTACTCAAAAAGGCATTGGCTGCAGGCCTTAAAATCATACTTGTAATAAACAAAATCGATAAACGCGATGCTCGACCGAGTGAGGTCTTGGAAGAGGTTGAGAATCTGTTTCTTGATCTTGCCGATGATGACTCATCTTTGGAGTTTGTGACCCTATATGCAGTAGGCAGGGACGGAAAAGCATTTTATACGCTTCCTGATAATTATACGGATCAAACAAAAGGGGATTTGACACCGCTTTTTGAGACGATTCTTGAGAATATACCAAACTCACGCCAAAACGAAGATCAGCCACTTCAGATGCTTATCTCCACTCTTGATTATGATAATTATGTGGGTAGACTTTGTATTGGCAAAGTCAGTCAGGGTACTTTGAAAAAAGGAGAGTCCGTGGCTCTGGTTGACAAGGGAAAGACACTCGGTACCTATAAAATACAAAAATTATTTACAACCAACGGGTTAAATCGCGACGAGGCAGAGATTATTCCTGCAGGTGATATAGCAACACTTGCCGGAATACCCGATCTTACCATAGGTCAGACTGTCTGTGATCCGGAGTATCCGCAGAGTCTGCCGAGCATTGCTGTTGAGGATCCGACTATCAAAATAACCATAGGTCCAAACACAAGCCCGTTTTCCGGAAAAGAAGGTAAGTTTACAACCTCACGCCAGTTAGGTGAGCGCCTGATGAAGGAAATCGAGACAAACCTAGGTTTGCGTGTTGAGGATGATGAGGGTTCTGCCAAGTTTATTGTATCAGGCCGGGGAGAGTTGCATCTGGCTATGCTTATTGAGGCAATGAGAAGGGAAGGATATGAGATGGAAGTCTCAAAGCCGCAGGTGATTTATAAGACGATAGAGGGTCAGATTTGCGAGCCGTATGAAGAGGTTACGATAGAAGTCGACGATGAGTTTTTCGGCCTTATCACTGAGGAGATGGGAAAAAGGAAGGCACAGATGCTTGATATGAAAAAAGATGATAAACGGACGAGAATAGTATATAAAATAGCAAGTCAGAACCTTCTGGGTATCCGAAATTCGCTTCTGACCAAAACACGCGGGACCGCACAGCTTCACTCATATTTTTTAGGATATGAGCCAAAAGGACAAAAAATGGATACGCTTCGCAGTGGTGCACTTGTTGCGGTTAAGCCCGGCAGTGCTTTTAATTATGCCATAGGCAAGATCCAGGACAGGGGAATACTCTTTATAAGCCATGGAGAGCCGGTATATGAGGGGATGGTTGTGGGAGCTGCCAACAAATCCGAAGATATTGAGGTCAATATATGCAAAGCCAAACAACTGACCAATAACCGCTCCTCAGGTGAGGGAGTATCCGTATCCATCACTCCGGCAACCGTACTTACCTTGGAGCAGTCCCTTGATTTTATCGCTGAGGATGAGCTTCTTGAAGTGACGCCGCAAAGTCTTCGCATACGTAAAAATTGGCTTTCAACTGTGGAGCGGAGAGTGCAGGAGAGAAGACTGCGTGATATACGAGAGAGTTAAATTTTTTATATATCAGCCGCTTCGGTTGACACTCTATATTCTTCAATCCTTTTCCAATATTCATCTATCCTTTGTGCATGAACAGCAAGAGCCTTTTCAAGAAAAAAGGGGAGTGTTTCTACCAACCCGGGTGCTGTTTTTAGTATTTCTGAAATCCTATTAAAAATCACGCCAAAACGTATATCAGTCAAACTTGTACCTAAAGCCAACTGAAGAATTGCTCTAAGGGTAGTATCATCATCGCGTTTCAATAGCTCTTCATTCGCTATCAACACATTTGATACTATTCCTTGCTCTTCCAAATAGGAATCAAAAGCTCTTTGATGATTTGAGACGTCAGCTGCGTCAATCAAGATAGTTGCATCAATGTCAGAGTTGACTGTTGGAGAAGCTATCCCATATGGGACGCTACCCACAACAGCCTCAAGTAGTACAGGAGCATCTATGTGAGCAAGCGCATCTAAATATACTTGTCTGTATCTTTCATTATCCGCTGCTAAACTTGCACGAAAAGGAAAGGACTCTTGAGGGTATAGTTCATCGAGTCTTCGCTGAAAACGAAGAGCATTACTGAAGCAATATAAATGACCAAGTTGCAGGCTCCATATAGTGTTCTGTAACTGAAGCTCAAAATTTACATCAATTCTATTTTCTTGTCTACTGGCTGACATATTGTATATTATACTATAGGATTATATATTGACGATGAGAAAAGGTTTTTAAGACAAGAATTATATAAATTTAGATGAACGTTTACTTTATAAAAAAATATGGTATACTATTAATTCATATGGAAGAAAGAAATGCAGGAAGGCAAATCTGCAACGCGGTAAATTTAAAAGCAGGCCTTGCAGCAGTAGCCGCAGTTCCTTCATTTGCAGTTGCACTCCTTACAACACCGGGTACGGTTTTTGAGCCGATGATACAACAGTATTTACAGCTTTCGTCCGAATCTACCAGTCAGATGCAAGATGTGAGTCTTGCTGTATTATTTGGAGTGATGACATATGCTCTTCTTGCTCCTGCTATTACAGCTAAACTGTCAAAAAAAGTAGATCCGTAGGATTATCGGGTATGAAGTGCTCCGTTTATACCCCTTTTTCTTGAATTATCCGAACGTGAATTTCCTCTAATATTTTGAACTGTTTTTAAAACAGTTGCTTGCTGACCAAGAAGGATAAGTGTATGCGCAGCAGCAAAACAGCAGTCATTCATACCTTGACCCAGTTGGGCAAAGCATTCACCGTTTTGTCCTGATACTGGGGTTTATCAAAACCTTCGATATTTATATGAGAGAACACACATTTTTCTGGCATAGGTATGAAAAAAGTGAGCCCACTGGGACTTGGTTCGACAAGCTCACCATAAACTTCTCGTCCCTTTAAGAATCCCTTCCGCAATCTCAAAGTATTTTTTACCCTGAGCTTGCCGAAGGGTGAGCCCACTGGGACTCGAACCCAGAACCAACAGCTTAAAAGGCTGCTGCTCTACCAGTTGAGCTATAGGCCCTAATTGAATACATTATAACTAAATAAAGCGGACTGTAGTTATATGCGTGACAGACTTTTTATTATATCAGTCTCTACTACATCTCGCAAGACACGTTTTTCAAACGAATATGTTCTTCTTGGAAAGATATAATTATACTGCGTTTAATTGGGAGGAATCACTCTATGCATTTCGCAATACAGAGGGAAGATAGAGAGGAGGAGGAAAAAAGGGCTCCATATCAGGTTTTTTGTAATACCGATCATTGAGGTGTCTTAGACCAGCTCGCATTTGTCTCCAACTGCTTTTTTGGCCTATTTCATTATGAAGCCATAGTGCTGTCATCATACCCAATCGGTTTGCTCGATAATCTTTTCCAACCTCTTCGTCAAGTATGCCTCCGCCGATTACATGGTCATCGAAAGGTCCAAGGAGAGCTGGGAAAATTGCTTGTTTTGGATTTTTAATCGTCGCAGATATTTCATACAGATATCCTGCCATATCACAAAGTTCTCTAGCCTGTTCATGTATATCTTGACCGTTTGTTTTCAACGCAAGATACAATCTTAGAGCATTGGGTAACTCTTGTGCCATCTCCGGACGATATTTATGAAGATACAGGAATTCATAAATTAAATAAAGATAATTAGTGAAATGCCAACTTCTATCCGTTCCATTTGCCACTATTGGGAAATAATTGTGCTGAAAGCTTGCAGGACCATATACCAAATCTTCAACACACGTCATTCCTTGCAGGGGATTTCGAAGCAGTCTTCGGGCCTCATCAAGCGAATCCCACTTGTTAGTCAATATGAGTGCCGAGGCGATAGTTGCAACGTGAACTGTTTCTTCAACAAGCTCTGTCTCATCTATTGTCCAGAAATACTGTTGCCGGAGCAGATCATAGGCGTTGTCTCCAGCACTTGCAATAAGATCACCCAGCTTCATGCGTTTTCCGGTAAACCAATGTTTATAACAACTCTTTGTATAACTTCACCTACAAGATCCTGGCTTCCCATTTCCTTTAATAAGGGTATATGCCCCATGTTTTCTCCATCCATAAATACTTGCTTGGTATTACATTCAAAGACAGCAGGAGTATATCTATCTGATTGAAGTGTACAAACTCCAGGGTTTTGGTTCGGAGTTTGCTGAAGCCAATTGAGAGCTTGTATGCCTAAAATTGCACCAATAGTTAAACCAAGGCCTCCTTGTACAACTTGTCTTCTATTTAATCTAAAGTGCTCTTTAGACATAAGTGTGTATTATAGGATAAAATTTTGTTAATTTCAACATTAGGACAATACCATTAAGATAACAAAGTTAATTTTAGCTTATATTAAACCCAAAACCAGTTGAAATTTTGATATATATAGCCTATAATATACTAATATGAGACTACCATTTTTACCGGAACGATATACTACTGTGGGTCGGACTATGGAAGAAGGATCGCAAGATCATACAACAGTTTCGAGAAGAAAAATTGGTTTGTTTGCATATGGCATGATCGGGTTATCTTTAGTGTTGCGTAATTATATGGCAATACATTCTGGAGTATCTCCTCTTGATATAGCATCAGAGCAAACAGGAACTGAGATGCTTAGGCATCTTGTAAATGATATGGCTTTTACGCTTGATTATACAGCGAACGACATCGTGCATCTTGTTGGTAGTGTTGCACACTTGCTTGGAGATTTTAAAGAGGTACTGTTTGATGGCGCGGTAGGTATTGATCCCGAAATTCTTTTTACCAACGACGGTTTGGTAAGTCAATGTGCAACGCATGCAGGAAGAATGGATGCAACAGGGCAGCTCGTTATCAATGCACTTGCCTTAGCTGGTTTGGAACTTACGGGTGTCACACACATACTACAGGGTACACATAAAAAAAAGAAAGAATCTAAAGTGCCAAATTCAAGAATGCGGCAAAATGATTCTGATGACACTATGACGCTTGATCAAACAGTAGAACAGGCAGATGTAGAATCAACCACTGTGAATCTTAGAAGAAAAAAAATACGAAGAAATATACATCGTTCACAGGATGTTGCACAACCGACGAATATTCCTCCAGAGATTCCGAGACTTGTATCAATCATGAACGGAATATTGGATGCTCTTCGTACAAGTAAAAATGAATATCTTACAGAAACAGATCTACAAGGGATTATAGCAAAAATACTTGATTTCTCATCAATCGATGAGACAAATTTAGTAATTGAAGCACTAATTCAAAATAGTATTATACGAAGGCTTGCGAATGGCAATATCAAGATTCATGGTGATGTTCAGCAAGACATAGACGAATTGCTTCAGACATACAGACGTGTACATTCTCAGGAAATTTAAAATAGTACTATTTCTTCCTAAACGCCATATATGAGCTTACTGCGATGAGAGCTCCGCTCAAGATAAGCTGCAGGCTAATTTTTTCCCCTAAAAAGGGTATTGCAAGGAGTGCTGCCGATAGCGGGCTCAGATATGCAGACATGGATACGCTAAATGGTTTGACAAGCTTAATTGCCCACTGATACATGAAAAAAAATAGGATTGAGTTGAAAAAAACCAGATATAAAAGGCTGATGAGTGTTTGTGTTGATAGGTGAAAGTATACGGTGAAAAGCGGTATGCGCAGAAAAAAGAGAAAAACCATGGAAAGCACGGACACTGTGATACTATTTGCGACAAGAAGGCTTAAGGGGTTGTATTTTGTACTTATTTTTTTTGAGGTGATGATATAAAGAGACCAGCAGATGACAGCGCCCAGTACGATCAGGTTTCCTTTGGTTGTGCCAAGCGAGTGAAAAAGATCATTATTGCCGATTCTTACAACCAGGATAAGACCGCCGACCAAACCCAAAAAAATACTTATGATATGCTTGACCTGCACTTTTTGCTTCAGAAACAAAAAAGACCACAAGATAACAAGGCTAGGCAGCAGAAGAAACAAGAGCTGAGAGACGATAGATGTCGTAAACTGTAGCCCCAAAACAAAAAGGAGAATATTTCCGGAAAAAAGCAACGATGCGCCTAATATATGGGTAAAATCTTGTTTTTCAAACGTCAGCACTTTTTTAATGAGGGCAAAAGGGATAAGCAGGATAAACGTGAAGAAAAACCGGGTAAATGCTATCTCAATGGGAGTAATTTCTCTTAAGGCAACTTTCATAAAAATCGGAGCCAAACCTCCAAGTATGCCTGTGCATATAAGTGCAAGAAGAGCCTTTGTGCGTGTTGAAAGCATGATCCATTATATCAGATGATGGAGCGGTATTATTCGCAGAGAAGTGCTTCAAACTTTCCTCCGTTTGTACACTGCACTGTTTGGGTTGGTTCATCCTTGAGTTGACAGACACATATTTTTCCCGGAGCACAGGTGCATCGTGCTTTTACTTTTATATCTTTGCAGAGTGGATTTGTTCCGGTTGAACCTTGGCAGGCAGACCATGTGGTTGATGCGGGCATATCGCGCTCTGACTCTCCGCAAATGGATACTGCCATTGGGCCCGGTTTTAAATGGCATACGCCAACTGATATGGTTGGTCTAAGTGTTGGAGTAAGAGTGGGTCTCACAGTTGGTGTGGGGGTTACAGAGGGGACAACCGTTACGGTGGGAGAGGGTTGGAGAGTGGGTGATGGTGTTGCAGGCATGGTCGGAGTAAGAGTAGCGGTTGGTGTGGCAATCTGTGTAGGTGTCGGCGTATCAGTAGGAGCAGTGAGATTTACTATATCATCAATTGCGTTATTTGACAGAGAATAAAATGCAAGTGAGTAATCCACAACATCAGTTATACCGTCGCTGTTTATATCTGTTGCAGCGCTTTCCGATGATACTTTTCCAAGATCTTTCATGATAAGTGACATATCCTGTGCATCAACTTTTCCGTTTGACGGTGGTACATCTCCGCTTAAGAATATCTGTGATGTCAGATCATACGAACTTCCCGTAGCTAAAAAGAAAAATTGGGGTGTCGTACATTGAGTGCCAGTTAATTGGCTATTACAAAATACACGTCCGATGTGTTTTTCAGGTTTGATAAACAAAGCATACCTTTTATTAAAGTCAAAATCAGATGCAAACACAATATCTCCGGAAAAGATGCCGTTTTCATAGGTAAAGATAACCTCCGGCTCCTCAGAAACCTTGTTCGGGCCGTCGTAAAAATCAATATGTACCTTTACTTTATCAAGTTCTTTGCGTACTCCCTGCAGCTTGATTTTGAGAGACAGCGTATTTGATGCTGCCCTGCTTCGCAGGGGAGATGTGGCAACAAGAAGTATAAAAACAAGAAGGAAAAAAAAGAAAACGACCGTGATAAACGTAAACCGTATTGTTTTGTCGTCTGTCATAGGGTGATTTCCCTGAAACTTTTCGTCATATCGAGGATTGGTAGTCCGTTCAAATATACGCCTGTATTGTTGTAATCAACAGTAAATACATTTGTCCTGCCGGACTCTATGATAATAGTCGCAAAAACCTCGTTTGTTTTTCCATAGGCAAAACCGCCGGCTTGCGGCACGGCAACTCCGGTCATGATAAGTGCGTTATCTTTTTGCATGAGGCGCGGATAAGAAGGGAAAGAAGCGCCGCGTCTGATTTCTTTGATCTGTATTGTCTCTGGCACAGTAAGCACGAGATCGGCAGCGTCAATTGCCGTATTGGCATCGCCTTTAATATATATATCTACCTGTGTTTGATTGGGTAAACCGGGCGTTAAGGTATAGGTATAATATACATTTCCTGTTTTTGATTGCGACAGATTCTCTGTTTTTGTCTGCATGATAGCTTGACCTGCATCCTGCTGCAGAGCGCGTACCGTATCTTTCAGGACCCCGGATGTTTTTTCTTCACGAGTAACTTTTTCCTTCAGCGCTCTGTTTTGTTCGCGAAGCGGGATATAGGTAAGTAATGCGCCGATCCCGATTGCAAACAAAACTATGGAAATGATGAGGATTTTGGTTTTCATCTAATACATATAATACATAAGTTATATCAACAATTCTGGCGTTATGCAAGGTGCTTGGGTATACGGTAAGTCACTGTCAATCCTCAATTCTCATGTGATAGAATAAAACACATGATACACACGATACATACGCTTTCAAACGGTCTGCGGGTCATGCTTATCGATACGGCGTCGTTTCCGACCGTAACCACTCTTTTACTGGTTGGTGCAGGCTCCCGGTATGAAAACACACAAAATAACGGTATTGCACACTTTTTGGAACACATGTTTTTCAAGGGAAGCAAAAAGTATCCCAATCCCGAGATCATCTCCCAGGAGATTGAGGGCATGGGCGGATATTGGAATGCATTTACCTCAAAAGACTATACAGGATACTATATCAAAGGAGCGCTTTCCCACTTTCCCAAAATGATTGATATCATCTCCGATCTTCTCTTGAGATCGCTTTTTGATGCTCACGAAATTGAAAAGGAAAAAGGGGTGATTGTGGAGGAGATAAACATGTACGAGGATATGCCCCAGCGTCGTATTAGTGAGATTTTTGAAAACATCATGTTTCCGGGAAATCCCCTAGGGTTTGATATCGCAGGCACAAAAAAAACCGTGACTTCGTTTGAAAGAAATACGTTTGTTAATTATATGCAGAGTCTGTATCAACCGCAGAATGCGGTGCTTGTTGTGGCAGGAGGATTATCTCAAGGTCAAAAATACAATTCAAAGGTCAAACGTTATCTAGAGATTATTGAGGAGAAGTTTGGGGGTTGGAAAAAAAACCATACGATCGGTTTTTCCACATATATACGAAATCAGACATCTCCTGTAGTCCATGTTGCCCGCAAAAAAACAGAACAGGCACATTTTTGTCTTGGTTTTCCCACGGTTACTATCACGGATAAACGCAGACCAATCCTTAAAGTTCTTGCAACCGTATTAGGCGGGGGAGCATCATCACGGCTTTTCCAGGAAGTGCGGGAAAAACGGGGGCTTTGCTATTATATTTCAACCGGAGTCGAGCAATACGCGGATACGGGGTATATCGTGACACAGTCCGGGGTTGCAAAAGACCCGAAAAAAGTAAAAGATGCCTTGTCTGCGACGATCGGCGAACATGCAAAGATTGCAAAGGGCACGATAAATGGAGATGATATTGCCCGATCAAAGGAGATGATAAAAGGCAGACTGCTTTTGTCGATGGAGGATTCATTTAATGTTGCCAATTTTTACGGGATGAGACAGCTTCGTGAAAAGAAAACTGAGACGCCTGAGGAACTGATACAAAAAATAGATTTGGTTACCAAAGAGGAGATAATCACTTTGGCGCAAGGATTGTTTTCCTCAAAAAAACTTCATTTTGCCATAATCGGTCCTTTCAAAAAAGGCGAGTTTGAAGAAAACGCTTTACAGATTAGCGGTATATAGACTTTTGCAGAGCCTTAAAATATCTTTAGCTCTTCATAGAAATACATCATAAATCCGTCTTGACAAAAAGCTCCAAATATACTATTATGTATATATAAGGGTAATTGTGCCATATTCACTTCATAAAAATAGGGCAGATTAGATTATCAAACCAATATAAGGGGCCGGGGAAAACAGGATGCCGATCATACGAAACAAAAAAAACATATTACCTAAAAAGAAGAATCTTAAGAATAGATTGGTGCATAAACATAAACAAAACACATTGCGCGTTATGTGCAGTGGTAAGAAAGTACGTAGCCGAGCAAGGAAAATATGGAACAGGGTTGTGCGTATGGGGAAAAAGATGAGAGGTGGATTTGACAGGCTTCATATAGTATACGTTATACGATCCTGGTTGTATAAAAGAAGCGAACTTCGTTACTCAAAAAACTATTTACAGCTTTTCGGTACGGTATTGTTTACTGCAGGTGTAGTCTTCGGCATCACGTTTGGAGGGTACAAACTTATAAAGAGGATTTTCGCATTAACCGAGTCGACCGTGTCAATGCCAGGTGAGGTTGCATTTGACAGAGGAACAGTATCGGGACTTGCAGGGTATAGTGACGGAGGCGGTGTCGTATCGGTGCTCTCATCCGAGGTCCGTATCGCAACCTCAAGCTCATGGTGGGATGGGAACTATCTCCAAAAAAAACCTTTTACTCTCAAAAATCTGTCCACCCAATCACTTCCTGCATCAGGATCTGCCTCAATCACCATAAATACCAAAGAGTTGTATGACGCGGGTAAACTCCAGACAGACTGTGACGACCTACGTGTTGTCTATATTGCGACAGAATCGGCCAATGTTAGACGCGAGTTACCTCGATCTATATTAATCGCGTCTGAAGCGACTGACTGCAGTGACAGTACATCAACCATAGTGACCTTTCCCAGACAGGATATGTTATGGCCAAGCGGAGGGACAGATGTAAATTATGAATTGTATTATGGAAACGCTTCAGCTGCTTCTCCTGCATCTGGGGCTCTGGGATATGATATATCAAGAGCGGATGGATCAACAGCTAGCGCAACTCTGGTATGTCCTTTTAATGGTACAACCACATGTGTTGATGGAGAAACTCCTACTGTTGAAACAGGGGTAATCAGATATTCAGGAGGGAAAAGCGCTATGAGTTTTGATGGGAATGATTATGTAAGAAACAGCTCTGCTACGATTGACTTTGCCTCTAATGAAGTTACAGTGGAGCTTTGGGTTAAATTAAGTGATTCAAATTTTGGTGGCTATCCTATTTTCATGCAAAGTAATAATTTTTGGTTAGGAACAGACAGGACAAACAATTGTAGTCATTCAAACAATTTTGTATTTGGAATTTCAAATGTAAATACCTGTGATCAGTTGGTACATAGTACATCTTCTGTAACCAGTAAAATTGGTCAGTGGGTACATGTAGCGGGTATATACAACGGATCAGAATTAAGAATATATATAGATGGAGAATTAGAGGCTACAAAAGCATATACAAAAACAATAGGCAACTCGACAAATTATTATCTTGGTCATGCTGAACCTACATATAGGCCAGAAGGTATTTTTGACGAACTGAGAGTTTCAAACACAGTACGTTACACCGAAAACTTTACTCCTCAGACAGCCCCTTTTTCTCCTGATTCCAACACCAAACTCCTCCTGCATTTTGACGAAAACGGAGATGATCCGAGGAACACTGGCAAAGCCATGGATGCCTCGGGTAATGGAAATCACGGCACGATTAACGGCGCAAAATATGTGTCGGGCTTAGTAGGAGCAGACAGGTCAAGCACTGATACAGGATATCTTGCAACACAAAACTTTGCCGCGCATTCCGGTATCTTTATCGAAGAAGGTACTACAAATCTTATCACTAATCCAAGTTTCGAAAATGAGACAAGCGCTACTTTAAATTGGGGGAAAAATTATTTTAATTATGCAACGGCAGCAGCAACTTTTGCACCGGCAATGGCAAAAAGAAACTCATCTGGGCCGTTTGCGCAGGGGGTAATCGTACAGGGGGATTGGGACGCCAGCGATATCAAAGATGAACTGAGTTTTTCGCCAGGAAATAGTATTTCGGGCTATTTTTATCAAAATGTAGATTCGTACCAAGGGTCAATTGTTTTTTGGCTTACTCCTGAGTGGAATGGCAATGACGGTAAACATCACGAACTAGTTTCAGCCAATACCTCCAGGATTGCTATTTGGAAGGGCAGTGATAATTATTTGTATTTTCAGCACGGCGGTCAAAACCATAAGATAAATATTGATGATTGGTTGGCTGGAACTACTTATAGTATTGTTTTGCGTTGGGATACTAAGAGCACTTTAGATGATGCCCACTATTTTGATATATCAGTGGATAATGTACAAAATTTTGGCAATATTTCTAGTGGTGGAGCTCCAGGGTCCTTTGGGATGATAGGGATTGGAAACAAGGCGGATAAAACTCCACCAAATGCAGATGCGATAATTGAAGGCTTGACGGTTTACCGTCGTCCGCTCTGGGACGGGGAGTATGGAATTAATGTAGGTAATGGAGATGAGATAGAGCAGATTTGGAATAATGGTTCAGGTAAAGATCCAACTTTAGTTACTGGCTCCTGGGATGTAGTGTTTGCTTTGCCCACAAATGCAAGCTCAGGTTCAATATCAACAGGCACGGGTAATGCCTGGAGTCACCCGTATGTGTCCAATGTTTTGTATACCGATAGCTCAAATACTGGTGGGTTTATGATGGGTGTTGACTACGTTGAGGATGGATGGAGTCAAGTTTCTCCATGGTGGTTGGAAGGCGAGGTAAGTTCTGAAAACGTTGTTGCGGTGTATCAGCCAAAGGGGGCGAATTCATATACTGATAGTAAAACAAACTTGGCAAATCCGTCAACATATACCATATCAGATGGATTAGATCCAAACTGGAACACAACAGACGGATGGATTTTTACTGGAACACACTATCTTGAGACTGGAATAACTCATGATGATTCTGGTCAATCATGGTCAATGATTGCGAGTTTTTCTGATGTCAGCAATAGCAACTCGGTGGTAGTTTCAGACAGTAACGGCACTGGTCAGAGAACTACGGGATTTAGCCTTATTCCTCGGTGGTTATCAGGTGGAGTTACACAAGTGCATACCTATGTTAATAGCGGTACATCCACTGTTTCAGATTTTCTTACGGAAGGTGTAATGGCTGTAGCCGGATCGCAAGGCTACCTGAATGGAACACCGGATGGAGGATCAATCCCAACAGGTACTCAGTATGAAAATGAGATTCATATTGGAAGTTTTACCGATGATGTTCCCTTCTTTTCCGGTAAGATTAAGGCGTTGGCGATATACGACACTACACTGACCGCAGAGCAAGTTAGTTCAGTCAATACTGCTATATCCGATTATGATGCTATTTATGTTAAATCGCTAGATGCTTCCGAAAAGATCTTTGCCGGTGGATATAAGTGGACAAACAATGCGGCTAATCAGGGGATTAAATATATCAAGTCCAGTCTGACTGCCGGGCAGAATTATGTGGTAAGAGCCTTGGCTCACTCCGACACCACCAGTATCCCCAAAGTGCAAATTTGGGATGCAACTAATGATCATGAAATAACCCAACTAACAGGAACCAATACCAGTACCAGAACAGCACCCAATGTATTAAACTTTACCTTTGAACTGCCAACAGTAGCAAGATATAATCCTGTAGATGACGATTTATCTTATGATTGGGTAGATGCTGATTGTACATCTATAGAAGTAAGGTTAATAAACACCGAAGCTTCAGGAACTGTTTATTGGCATCAGATAGAGCTGCTTGCGAATATGTTTGACAATCCTTCGTTTGAGATTTGGGAAGGAACACCAAGTATGCCTGTAAAATGGACTGCTGGATCTTCGGATGAAGGTGAGATTACGAAAGATAGCGAGAATTATTACTCTGGTAACAGCGCCATTGTTTGTACCGAAGGTTTTGACGAAGAGAACTTATTCTACGATGCAAGTAACTTTTTTACTACAGCCAATAGTTTTTATTCATACGGAGCACATATATCGGGCAATAGTTCTAATAGCATTGCTTTATCATCAAATAACGCAGGAAGTAGAGTTCGATTGCAGGCTTCGAACGGTTCTTTAGCTTCCTTCTTATATACTTTAAGTAGCTCTTGGGATTTAGTATCTGGTGTTGTTAGGACATCATCAGAAGCTTTTGGTAATACGCCATATTTAAAAGGGAATGGTATAGTTTCAAAAATTGATGATATTTATGCCTTTAAACTTACTGATATTCCCCTCACCGTCACTCCTGCCTCGCAAGCCAATTCAACCGAAAACACAGGTCTGCGCGTGGATGGCGCAGATACGCTTACTCAAGATATCAATAATCAATTATCAAACGCCAATGGAGTAATAAAGTTTAAGTTCACACCAAGGCATAGTTTTGACACATCTGATATGTTTGGTAGTACTGCGCCAGAGATCATCCACCTGTCAACCAATGAAGATGCGGATGACTATATCAAGCTCTATCGCTATGATGATTCCACTTTGAGATTGGCTGCTTCCTTTGCCGGTAATGTAGTCAACGCCGACTGGACTGATCCGCCGGTTCTGAACGCGGGGACGACTTACAATCTGGAAATTTCATATTCGGCGGGCGGGTATTTGAAACTGCTGGTAAATGGGACAGAGGAGGCGAGCACGGCAATTGACAAAACTTACGCTTTTGGGACAGTGCCTGCAACGGTATATTTTGGCAGCAATAATTCAGGAAGTAATCAATACGATTGTACGATTACCAATTTTACCGCTCTTACTCCCTCAGAAAATACCATCGCTCCATATTACACGTTTGGTTCAAAGTCGGTTAAGCTCATTGGATATGACAAGCCCGATGAATACACGATTGCCGCAACCGCATCAGCAAACGGGAGTTATACGCTTTCAACATATGTGTATGACGGAACCACGTCAAACGTGGCTGGTGTCGTGGACACAAGCGTCGCACAACTTGCATCAGGATCCGCAGCGTTGTCTACAACATACACGGATATGGGTGGCGGCTGGTGGCGGTTAACTCATACGACAGGTACGATTCCTGCAAATACGTATTATTTTGGGGTTCAGGTCCAGCCGGGCAGGACAATATATATTGACGGAGTACAGCTGGAGGCAAAAAGTTATGCCACTACTTATGCTGATGGTAGTTTAGGTACCGGTTACTCTTGGAGTGAGACAGCACATGAGAGCTTGAGTATAAGAAACGCAACAAACATTCTTGTCCCCCGAAACGGTAATCTTAATTCTACTCCTGCCGCAATCAGCATGTGGTTTAAGCCTGTTAGCATGAAAACATCTGGAGTACATTTCCTTTATGATGGAACGTTCGCATGCGGTTGTCCTTCTCTTCAGTTTAGTGCGACTGGGTACGGAATAGGGCAGGATTCCTCGTGGGGAAGAACTGTCTCAACAACGATTACAAAAGACAAGTGGTACCACGTGGTAGCAATGTGGGATGGTAGTAATATGGGATATCTCTATTCGAACGGAATAGGATATAGTTTCACGCCAGCAGGAGCAGCTTGGGCATTCAATTGTGCATCCCTTACAATAGGAGCAAACGATGGTGGTAATAGCAGTCACGCTAATGCAGTTATCTCAGATGTACGTATTTTTGATAAAATCCTCACCGCAGGCGAAGTCACTGATCTTTATTATCAAGGTCTTTCCACTCACTCCTCAGGAAGCGAGTCTGATGATCGGTATGAAGACGGAGCGATGACATATACTTCACCTGTTATTGACTTATCAGCAAATGGGCAGTGGGGCGCCTCCGCCTGGCAGAGCCAGGCTACGACGCCTGAAGGAACAAGCATATCATATTACACCAAGACCTCGGCAGACAACAATATCTGGTCTGACTGGGCAGCGGTGTCAGGTAACACGATTGCGTCAGATCCTAGGCGATATTTTCAGTGGAAAGCTGATCTGAGCGCAAACGAAGAGCTGAATGAGTCACCGGTCATTTCAGGCATGACTGTTTCATATGTTGAAGATACGACTGCTCCTCAAAATCCTGAGTCTGTTGCTTTGGGATATGCAACTTCTTCAACATCCTCGGCAAGTTTGACTTCAGGCACCTGGTATAACTATGATAGCCCTATGTTTACCTGGGATGTGGGAGCAGATGATGCGGGTGAAGGTCAAAGCGCATCAGGTATCGCCTCATACTATGCTTTGCTAACACAGGATGAGACAGCTACACCCTCTGCACATATCGCAGACGACTGTTTTAGCCAGACGAGCGCTGATTCACGTGCTTATATTGTCGGCACCGCACCATCAAATTGTGTGTTATCTGACGGCACCTATTATTTACGTCTGCAGACAAAAGACAACTCAGGTAATATTTCAGGTCCGGTTACCTCATTTATTTACAAATACGACGGGTCAATCCCGAATGCTCCTGCAAATGTATCCACCACAAACGTCGGCTACTCGGCAACCAATTCATTTACTTTTTACTGGCCTGCGGCAACAGACAACGGTCCTTCAGGAATATCGGGATATGAATACAAAACCGGTACTTCCTCAGGTACGCTTTCTGACTGGATTTTTACCGTTGATACGACTGCCACAGCCATAACCGCTTACCAGGAAGGTCAAAACTTTTTTTACGTCCGTGCAAAAGACAATGCAGCCAATTACTCGGGTACGACCACAAATAATGTAGCGGTAGGAAGCTTTTACTATAACGCGAGTGCGCCGACCAAGCCAGAAAATGTTGTCTTAAGTCCTGCAACATCGGAGAGCGCGCCTTCCATAAGCAACGTGTTTGATGTGACATGGGATAAACCCGCAACCTATTCGGGAGATATCGCAAAGTATTATTATTGTGTCAACTGCACACCATCGCAGACTACCATGACCGAGACCACGCCTGAGGAGACAATCACCCGAACGCTGGAAAGTCTCGCCCTTGCCACTCAACAGGGAAAAAACACCTTTTATATTGTTGCCGAGGATAATAATGTCAATGCTACAACCGGTCATGGAAACAGGAACTTTGATGCCTATGAAAGTGCGGATTTTTATGCCTCAACAGTTGCGCCCGGCGCACCTGTTTCTCTGACGATCTCAGATACATCGGACCGTGACAGTTCTATATGGCGCCTTACCTTGGCATGGAAAGTCCCTGCAACAGGCGGTACACCTGACCATTATGATATGTACCGTTCAACGGATAACACGTCATTTGCCAAAATAGGGTCGACCACTTCAACCGCATATACTGATGCGGATCTCACCAGTAAACAGCTCTATTATTACAAAGTATATGCAATTGACAATGCAGGATCGGTTTCAATCGCTTCAAATACAGTCAGCAAATCCCCGGAAGGTAAATATACCTCGCCTCCGACAACCGGAGGCATTCCTTCAGTTGCAACAGGCGCAACAACCGCAACAATCAGTTGGCTTACCGGCCGCGCGGCGTTTGGAAGCGTGGAATACGGAAAAACTTCTGCGTTTGGCGCTATAGCATCCGAAGCTTCGTCATCAGCAACACATAGCGTGAAAATTGCAGGTCTGTCTCCTGGTACGACATACTATTTTCGCGTACAAAATCTGGATACATCGGATTTGGTCGGATATACGAGAGATGAAGCATATTCCTCATCATATTCATTTACGACCCTTACGACTCCCTCAATCAGCGGCATATCGGCAACAGACATCACCCTGAATTCCGCATATATATCGTGGAATACGACCAGCATGTCGTCTGCAGTTGTGGAATATGGTGAAAGCACCGCATACGGCAGCAGCATCACCGTTTCAACAACCGCAGATGAAAGCACGCATTCTGCACGTCTGTCAAATTTAAAAGACTCTACCACCTATCATTTCCGGGTACGGGGGACGACCTCGGACGCTGATGATATTTTTTCACAGGATAATGAGTTTACGACCCTTACTTTTCCCAAAGTGACTGCGCTTGTCATGAACACAGACCAGGAAGCAGGGGGTACAAGTGTATTGCTGGCCTGGTCAACCAATGTACCCACAACAGGCGAAATACAGTATCAGGCTGTTTCATTGGATACTGCAAATACCAAATCAATACCCATAAGCGCGATCCAAAAAATGTCCCAGACAGAGTTAGCCGCAATACCCGTTATACCCAAAGGCGCTTTGCAGACAGCATACAGCGGGAAGCTCGAGACAAAACATCTGCAGAGGATTACAGGACTTTCGGATGGAACGATCTATGTTTTCACCATACGCGGACGGGATGCCAACGGAAACGAAGCAATATCAGACCCGATCCGTTATGCAACCGGTCTTGATTCTCGTGCTCCGACACTCCAGAACATCATCATTGAGACACCGATTACCGGAGTTGGTGCAGATGCCAAGGCCCAGATTATTGTCTCCTGGGAGACGGATGAGCCGGCAATTGGCCAGGTCATGTGGGGAGCGGGCACTGGTTCAGAGTATCCCAATGCAACCGAAAAAGATAGTGCTTTTACCACCCGCCATGTTGTTGTTATACGGGATTTGCAGCCCACCCAATCGTATCATCTGAAAATCATATCTGCGGACAAGTCAAAAAATACCGCGGAATCGAAAGATACCGTTGTTGTTACCCCGACCGCACAACAGGCAGCATTCGATATTATTCTCAAGAATTTGGAGGATGTATTTGGTTTTTTAAAACTATGAAAAAAAAGCAGTCGTTGCCCGCAACCATCAACATCAATGCAATTGAGTCGCGGCTTCCAAGGAAAAAAAAGAGGTCACATCATGAGATTGTGATGATGCGGAAAGTCAGCAAGGAGTTTTATGTGGGAAAACAGAAAATAAAAGTATTAAAAGGAATTAGTTTGACTTTGTATTCAGGTGAGTTTGTTATTGTATATGGTCCGTCAGGATGCGGCAAAAGCACTTTTCTCCATACGGTGCTCGGTCTGGAAAAGCCAACCCGCGGTGAGGTTTTCATACGCGGGAAAGACATTTATGATATGACATCCGATGATCGTACATGTTTCAGACGTGAAAAAATCGGTATGGTCTTTCAAAAGACAAACTGGATAAAATCATTAAGCGTACTTGAAAATGTGGCATACCCGCTTTATCTTTCAGGTATCCGGAAAAAGGAAGCGCTTGACCGGGCGTACCAACAGCTGCAAACCGTTGGGATGGAGTCATTGTCGGATCACCGGACCAGTGAACTGTCAGGAGGCCAGGAACAACGTATTGCTCTAGCCCGTGCGCTTACCGCAGATCCATGGATCATCATTGCGGATGAACCAACAGGCAATCTTGATACAAAGGCCAGCGAAAATATCATTGAACTTCTGGCAAGGCTTAACCGGGAAAAGCGGAGGATGGTGATCATGGTTACGCATGAAATGCATTTCTTGCCTATTGCCACACGCCGTGTCAGTATGAAAGACGGTGAAGTTATATATGACGAACATGATTAAAATGTCAAATTTCAAATCTCAAATCTCAAATAGTGAGAATACAAGATCAAACATTTTGGCGCGTCTAGATATTCCCTTGTTTAAAAAAACCCGTGTGCATATTCTTGAAACGCTACGATGTTATCGTGAATATATTGTCATGGGCAGAAAAGGATATCTTTCATGGAGAATCGTGTTTGAGATTGCGGTAAAAAATCTTATTATTTCGCCATCGCGCACCCTTATCACGGTCGGCGCAATCGCGCTTGGTACTGCCGCAGTCGTTTTTCTTGTCTCATTCAGCTATGGACTGCAAAAAATCGTGACCAACAGGCTGGTACAGCCAAAGTCCCTGCGTCTTGCCGATGTCCAGAGCCAATCGACCGCACTTTCGCTGTCTTCCCAAAAGATAAAGGAAATTCGGCAGATCCCGGGTATTGAGTCAGTTGCGCCTGCGGTTTCTTTGGCTGCTTCAGTCATGTTGGGAGATTCGCGGATGGATGTAGTTGTCATAGCCTCGTCAAATCAATTTCTTGAATTTGCCCACATTGTACCCATTGAAGGAACGATTTTTTCCTCACAGGCAGAAAACGTATCCAATGAAAAAACATCACCGCTTGAGGAGCTTGTGAAACTTCTTGAAGACGGAGAGGTTGCGGGTCTTGATGACGGGAAAGATACGATATCAGTCAAAGACGAAATTACGGGAAAAACCATAAGGTATCGGATAGATGAGGAAGACTATATTCCGGTTCACGACAGCCCTTCGGTTGCAGCACCTGTTATCGGATATGTAAGGGGGAGTATCGTTGATTCTTTTTCAGGTACAGAGGTATGGGGCAGTACCTATAAAAGCGTCTCAACAGCTGGAAAAAATCAACAGGACAAAACAGGCGTATGGTATGGAAGGTGGGTGAAGACGACGGTGCCGCTGTGGGAAGAACATAACGACAATATCTATCTTGAAAAAAAGGGGGAGCTGGGTAGTCAGAAGATTGAGTCGGGCTTTATTGGAGAAAGCTCCATTACCATTCTTTCCGATCAGGAGGTCATGGTTGAAAAACAGATTGAACAGCTCTTGATTGCTCGGGAAAAGAGCCAAGTTTTAGGGGAGGCGACAGGTTCAGCCGGAGTTTTACCAAATGAAAGCGAGTTAACTGTAAATCTGACTGGTAGCGGCACGTCAACGGATGAGGCGATATTGCAGGCTATGCTTGGCCAGGAACAGCAAAAAGCAAAAGAAGCAAGTTCATCAGTCCACCTGGGTATCATTGAAGTCAAAAAGAAAGGAGGAAAGGAAATACTCGTATCAACCGGTTTTTTAAATGCGCTGAAACTGACGTCAAAACAGGCACTTGGAAAAAAAATCGAGGTTTCCTATATTGTAAGCGGAGATCTTTTGCCTCGTATTGCAGGAAGAGTCGTATCAAAGCCGGTTTCCTATACCATCATTGGTGTTATCGCAGATGACAGCAAGCCTCTTATATATGCTCCTCTTGCCGACATTGAAAGCATGGGTGTGCAAAAATACAGCATTGCTAAAATCGTGAGCAAGACTGAGGCCGAGTTTCCCAAAGTCCGTGAAAAAATACAGACGCTTGGATTCACCACGACAAGCATCGTAGATACGTTAGCACAGGTTGACCGACTGTTTAAAATAATGCGTTTTCTTCTGGGTACATTTGGGATGATTGCCCTTATTGTTGCGCTGTTTGGTATGTTTAACACACTTACGGTATCGCTTCTTGAGAGGACGCGTGAGATCGGTGTCATGAAAACACTTGGTACAACGGATTATGATGTTGTAAGGCTTTTTATGGCAGAGTCCGTGGTTATAGGTATCTTCGGAGGTATTTTAGGAGTAAGTGTGGGGGTTGAGTTTGGAAAGTTGATAAACGGTTTCTTTCTCTATTTTCAACAGGATAAAACCATTTCTCTTTTTTATGCGCCGCCGTCTTTTATCATCTTTATTCTTCTTCTTTCGGTTTTGATCGGTTTTTTTACCGGCATATATCCTTCAAAACGGGCAAAAAGTATAAGCCCGTTGAATGCGCTTCGCTACGAATAACTATCTTCTTAATATAGCTATATATCATTTTTCGTACACAAAAATTATACTGGAGTATTGTTGTTAAGACGACCTATATTAGAAAAAATATAAAATAAAACATTTATATATGGATTTTACCAAAAGTGCATAAAATAGACAAAGTAGATATATGTACATGAGATAGAACAAATGGAATAAATAGAATAAATAGTTCATAAGCATTATATGCATAGGATAGATATGATACATCTAGTACTTGACATGGATATATATATGTATATATACTGAAAATACATGAGCCCTACTGAGAGTCGTCTTTATAGATTAACCCCCAGCCAGCTTCAAGCTCTTAACCTTCTTGCCAAAACAAAGGAAGGCATCATATCCTCAACTGCCACTTCATCAAAACTGAAAAAAACAGGTAAGGCTCTGGGAGGCGTTTTTTCGTCTTTATCCCGTCAGGTGATACAGGGTGAGCATCTGGTGCTGCCGTGGGGTAAATCTCCGGACGGACACGGTCTCAAGTGGAAACTCAATAAAAGACTGATATCTCAAGAAAAACTGTTGCAAATCACCGGAGATTTGCTAGTCTGAAATATACACACCGAATATGCAAAAAAAGAAAAAAAGAGAACAGACAAAGATACATAAGGTCGCAGATGTAGTAAAAATATCTGTAAAACCAAAGGTCAAAAATCAAGCAATGTCATTTATGATCGTATTGACGGCAAGTTTTGTCCTCACGGTTTTTATGATCAATATCGCTCCTAATCTTTTCACAAAAGGAAAAAACCATATTCTTTTCCTGCAAAAAACAGAGGTTGCAAAACAGAAAATAAAAATAGTAGGAAACGAACAGTATGAATATATTGATCCGGTTCTGGTCAAAGAATACATAGAGATACAGCGGCCGGATATGGTATTAATTGATTCACGTTCAAGGGAAGAATATGAAGTAGGGCATATTAAAGGAGCAATAAATATCCCGCTTTATATGGATTTCAGACGTCCGTATGAATCTATGCAGGAAAAACAACAGTGGATTAAAGACATAAAAAAATACAGCAGATATATGAACGAAATTATCGTGTATGGATACCGACCTGATGCTGATTTGCTTTTAGTATCTGTTGAGGCACTTCGAAAGGAAAGAAAAGGAGTCAAAATCCTTTCTGTCGGGTATGGTGACTGGCAGGGAGGTTACTGGAGCTGGATGCCCGGAGGAGAACTTTTGGGAGAGTTTAATATAAACAATTACATCGAACGGACAGATAAATGAGAAATAAAAATATCATATCCATTCTGTTTTGCATAACGATCCTATTCATGGCTGCATGGATAATAAAGATGTACGGAGTATCTATGAAAGTCGTTTATGCAGCAGAGCATGAGGTGACCAAATCAACTCAGACCGACTGGTCTGCAGGCAGATTTGAAAATAAAGAAGTTGATATTGCCACATCTGCAGGTGATATAAAGCTTTCGTTAGATCTGGGTAACTGGGATGCATCGGGGCCTGCGAATATAAATCATGCGATGGGATATACGCCAGCATCAGGAGTTTTCGGTAATTCAAAGGTAATAAAAGTCAACAGGTTTTTATATGCATTCAGAAATACCACGACCGGACAATTTTTAAGATATGATCTGGATACGCGCGAGTGGAAAGAAATGGCATATGTACCTATCCAGTCCTATGAGGTATTGGACGCAACAACCAATGGTACGTCCAAAATCTGGGCATTTGCGACACGCACAAACAGAAAACACTTCCTTGAGTATGATATTGCGACAAACACCTGGAGTTTTCTTGCCAATATCTCGGATGTGCTTACACCGGGGGCGACTCTAGAGTATGTACCCGGCGAGACAAGTTATATCTATGCATTCAGGGGAGGAAGCACGGATTTCTTCCGGTACCATCTTAACGGTACACAGATAGGTACATGGCAGTCAATTACCAATCCTACCAGTCCAAATGGTGCGGCAACCTGCGGCAATCATTGTGATCTGATGTATGACGGAAGCAGATATCTATATCTGGTCAGTGAAAGTGCAAATCCCGACAGATTATATATCTATGATACCTGGAGTTTTGGAAGCGCCTGGACATATAAAGCACTGGCTTCCAACGGTGTTGTGGGTTCAGGGAGTGATCTGGTAAAAGTCGGTAGTAATATATATATGCTTGGAACTCCGATACAAAGCGGATCACCACCAGCACAGCAGACTCTATATAAGTTTGATGGGACAGAATGGACTACATCAACTCCACCGCCATATTCTCTTTTCTTTGCCTCGATGGTTTATGATGATGGATCAGGAAAAATTATTGCGCTTACTGATGTTGGAAACCTCATGTATTTTAATCCTCAGGATGAAAAGTGGAGCTATCCTTTGAAGGGCCCGCCGGCAAATACCTATGCAGGAAACAGCATGACGACCACAAACGGCACAACAGAGATATATCAGTGCAGAGCACAAAATACTGCAACCTGTTATACATATACAATCGGGACAAATACTTGGTCTCCGGCTATAACTTATAGCACGGGTACTTTGGGTGACGGATCTGTTCTGACCTACATGGACGGTAATATATATGTGGGAAGATATAACACAACATCTTTTTATTCTGTTAATCCGACAACAGGAGCAGCCACTCCGCTTGCCGCGACTTCCGGTAATTTCGGAGTCGGGTCTGCCATGGCAGCATCAGGCTCTGCTGATCTTTTTGTTTTACGAGGGGCAAATACCGTAACGTTCAGAAAATATAATACTTCTTTGGGTTGGTCTACTTTAGCTAATTTTCCGGAAACTCCAGGACGCGGTTCAGCGCTTGTAAAATTCGGTGATTATATATACGGTATTCCGGGAAACTATAGGGGAAGGATGTATCGGTACTTAGAAACACCAAATACATGGGAGGAGGTGGCTACATTACCAGTTGGTGTATTTAACGGAGGAGCTCTGACTACAGACGGTGTACGTTATATATATGTACAGGTTGGTGGAGAAAATGATCTCACCGGACGTTATTTTTATCGTTATGATACATTCACAAACATATGGGAGCGTTTGCCGGATACACCAAACATGATCAGGTATGGAGGAGGACTGGTATATGTAGGTGGTTCTCTATATTCATATCAGGGATACAACAAAGCGCTCTGGAAATATACACCGCCAGCAGTACACAAATATGTAAACTCAGGAACATGGTATTCGCCTGTATATGATTTAACGTATGCCTCGTCCTATACATCTTTTTCATCCTCTTTTACTCCTGCAGACGGAGTAGAAAATAGTGTCTTGTTTTATGCACGTTCGTCAACAAATCAGAATCTGTGGAGCGATTGGGAATCGACGAACACAATAGAGAATTTACCAGCAGGCCGCTATGCACAGATAAAAGCGGTATTAACCGGAAAACCTGATGGTAGCACTACTCCGGTTATTGATTCCTTCACGTTCGGATATAATGATGATATAACGCCGCCTGTTATCACAGGGCTTGATTTGAAAGCATATAGCAGCAGCTCAAAAACAACCGAGTTAACAGACACGGAAACATATAGCCACCGCAATCCTTATTTTGAGTGGAATGCGGCAGTTGATAGCGAGACAGGAGTCGAAGGATATTATGTGTATTTTGGTGACCAGTCAGCATACGATCCTGTTACTTATGGATCTTTCCAGGGGACGACAAACTATACGGTGTCTTCAAACCTAGTATCAGGGACAACCTATTATCTCAAAGTCAAAGCAAAAAATAAGGTAGGGTATATATCCGCATCAACCGACTTTTCCTTTGAATATGAGGGCATATCACCGGTTACAACCACAACTATTGCAACTCAGTCAGATTGGGACGATGCACAGGCATCAAAAAGCGCAGTATATGTATCAAGCGCCTCCTGGTGGAACCAGTCATACGCATATCGGCAACAGTTGGATATTTCGCCAGCGCTGACTGCAACTGCCGGATCAATGATAAAAGTAAGTACAGATACGGCAGCATTAGTCGCAGGCGGAAAATTGCGAAGTGACAGGAAAGACTGGAGAGTAATCTACTTTAACGGTAACACATGGGAAGAGATTGATCGTCAGTATGTGGATGCAACAACTACGTATTTTCCCTTGAAAAAAGCAGTAAATGCAGGTACGACAGACACGGATTATTATCTATATTACGGCAATCCTGACGAGACAACCGATGCCATGAGTAATATTGAAAATTCGTTTTCATCTGCCAAATGGAGTGGGGTATCCGCATCTTTTGACGGAGGAGATTATGTACGGCTTTCGAGCATGAATAATGCTCTTGACGGCTTGTCGCAAATGACCATAGAAGGATGGTTTAAATATTTGAATTCAAACGGGAATAGAATACTTTTTGGAAGCAATGATCGCCAACAGACTGCTGTTGGAGTAGCCAGCGGTAATAACATCATGACCTACCAATTCAGGACGACCGCACTGCCGGTTGTTGTGACGGGTAATGGGACAACGTATATGACGCCTAACACATGGAATCATTTTGCTTTCACCTATGACTCATCTACCGGGGTTGCCAAAGGGTTTATCAATGGCCGCCTGGATTACACAAGTACACCGTCGGCCGGCTTACTATTCGCAAAGACAAACCCGGGTCTGTACTCATATATAGGTTATAATGTCAATATAAATCCATATGCGTTTGGAGGTAACCAATATGGGTTTATTGATGAGTTCAGAATTTCAAATTCAGTAAGATACAGTTCAAATTTTATTGCACCAACCTCACCCTTTACGACTGATGAAAACACATTGGGGCTGTATCATTTTGATGAAGCCAGCGGTCAGACGCTTAGTGATTCATCAGGCGCGGGCCGTGATGGACTGTGGGGTTCTGGTGCCGGAGTTGATGGAAATGATCCTTTGTGGGTAGGATATGTAACTGCATCTTTTTTGAATGAAGAGACTGCACCAGTATCTGCAAATACAGATCTTAAGCTCCAGCATACATCAAACGGTTCATGGGCAAATAGCGAACTTCCCAGTCTTCCCTGGGGCGCGCGTATGCAGTATGGAGCATCGGTTGTGGCAAATAATGCTTTATATGTGATAAAAGGCTATAACACCGCAGCATTTTATAAGCTTGATTTTTCAACCAATCTTTGGACTCAGTTGACTGACCTTCCGGCAATTGCATATTATGGAGCTGCGATGGTATATGACGGCAATGACAGTATTTATTTTTCGCGTGGCTTAAATACTTCTGATTTTTATAAATATTCGATCTCAACTGATTCCTATACTACTGCACCTACTCTCAATCAGCCGGCAAATGTGTTTGGATACGGGTCTGTTATGACAAAAGGAAAAGATAAGGACGGCTACGACGTCCTTTATGTGATGCGTGGAGCAAATACTGATGATTTGTACATGTATTATCTGAGCGGTCCGACTGCCGGGACGTGGACTCCAAAAGCGTCAGCACCTTATCTTGCATATAACGGATCAGGTTTGGTTTATGATAGCAGTACCGCCTCGGTATGGTTTCTTGCCGGAAACGGTATGGGATTTGCAAAGTATTCTATCGCAAATGACGTATGGGACAATACTGTGACTGCACCTGCTCTTCCACCTCATAATATGTCGTACGCCAAAAATAGTATGTTCATGTATGGTGATTATTTATATGCGTTTACATCTTTTAATATACAGGCAAATAATGAAACAAAAAATTATATATGGCGTTACAGCAAAACACAGGACAGATGGGAAAATATACAGACTCAAACAGAATTTTGGGCGATGTATGGATCTATTGCATATGACGGATCGCGTTATGCATATTTGATAAACGGTGAGGGTTCGGGACAAACAGCAATTGCACGGTTTGATGTGGAGACCCATTCGTATTATCCGGAAACTCCGCCTCTTCCGCAAGACAGGTTGTATACCAGTAACGGAGAACGCATAACACATGCGGTTTCAACAGGTACAGCTTTGGCTTATGACAACAATGATTTTATCTATATGGCACAAGGCGGGACAACCTATATAAACAAGTATCAAATATCAACCAAACGATGGACACAGCTTCCAAACATACCCTGTTTGTTTTATGGCAATCTTGTGCATACGGGGTCTGACCTCTATGTTATCTGTTCAAGCAACACCAAAAAAATCTTCAGGTATGATGAGGGAAATAGAAATTGGAAAGCGCTTCCTGATGCGCCTGATGTGATAAGCAATGCAGGAAATCAGGGAGCTGTATATGATGGAACTGGTGCAATCTATGTGCTCCGGGGAAACGCCACTACCCATCTATATAAGTATACGATAGGTGAAAATGACACAGGCACATGGGCTACAGAGTCGGCAAACATACCTTTGAATACTGGCTCGGTAAACGGAGGGAACTCCTTAGGCGCCTCCATGAATTTTTACCAAGAGGGAGAAGATCAGTATTTATATATCTTTCGAGGAAACGCAACTCCTCATTTTTACAGGTATAAGGTTGGGACCGGAACACAATGGACTTATATGGCGCTTGTTCCCGAAGCAATATATCAGGGCTCAGGGTCTGTTCTTCACAATGGCAAGATATATGTGACATCCGGCTTTCATAATACACAGATGTATATATATGACATGGCAACCAATACGTATATACGCGGAACAAATACGCCGTCGCATATTAGTGCCGGAGGAGCCATGGTAAAAGGATCGGGAAACAGCATCTATATCTTACAGGGTAATGGCATGTATACGTTTTGGAAATATAATATGCCATCAGCAACAACATCGTATGCCCAGCTAGGTACCCATGTGACAAAACCCATGATTCTTGATCATCCGTATTCGTTTGCAGGGTTATCTGCAGCTATCGCTTCTCCGTCTGCTACGTCAGTTCAATTTGAGACACGAACATCTGATGATCTTGAGACCTGGTCAAATTGGTCTGTTGCAACGAATTTGAAAAAACTTCCTTCAGGTATATTTGAATACAATATCAACTCTTCTGTTGCAGATTACTTACAGGTCAAGACAACACTTGTTTCTGAAGAGGGGATGTTTACACCCACCGTATCAAACATAAATATCAACTATTACAATGACTCAACTCCGCCGACCAATCCTGATACTCTTGATCCATATGCAACGGCCACAAAATCTGCAGGATTACTGGACAATACTTGGTACAATCATTCGCGTCCGTACTTTGAATGGACCGGCGCAACAGATGGCACTGGGTCAGGTATATCGGGATATTATGTCTATTTTGGGGTAGATCCAGATGCAGACGCGACAATATCAGGAGAGCTTGTCACAACCGCAAGTTATAGTGCGACACTTGCAACAGACAGTACAGAAGACGGTGTTAACTATTTGAAGATTAAAACAGTTGATAATGCAGGAAACATAAGCTCATCTCACTGGAGTCCATATGAATATTTTTATGACCCGACAGCGCCAAGCGCTATTGCGACAGAAAATATCTCGGTACTGCCAAGCGGTTATACATCAACAAATAATTTTACGTTTTACTGGATACCTACATCTGATCCATTGCATAATAGTACTGCTTCAGGTTTACTTGACTATTACTATAAAACAGGGACAGGGTCTGGGGCTCTATCACAATACCAACGTTTTACAGGAACGTGTACGGAATCTGTTTGTACGGTGACTGGAATCACTGCATATCAGGAGGGGATAAATACATTTTATCTTAAGGCAAATGATACGGCAGGAAATTTCACGAGCGTCACAAACGCAAACTATAATTTTAATAGCATTGCTCCGTCTCCTCCCAGAAACTTACAGCTTGTATCGAGCGACCCAGCAGCAAACCAATTTGACTTTGATTGGGATGAACCGTCTGTCTATCGAGGTACAATAAAAGAATACAGGTATTCGGTGAACGAACTGCCCAATGTTTCAAACATATCAACAACATCGGCAAGCATGGTTAATGATATATCCGGTCTTCATGATGGAGAAAACATTTTTTATGTGGTTGCGGTTGATGATGCTTATAATGTGAGTTACGGAAACTTTGCATCAAAAACGTTTAATGTTTCAGTAACTGCACCAGGCATACCCTTGGCTCCTGAGGCATTTGACAACTCAATCCGTTCAACGTCATCATATCGTGTAGGATTGACCTGGGATCCGCCGACTGATAAAGGATCTTCGTTTGGCGAATACAGGATATATGCGTCTGAAACAGACACAGAATGTTCAACAAGTATGGATGATTATGAACTTGCCGGATCAACTGCAGGTACATCTTTTCTTGTTTTTTCAATCGGTGAAACAGAGCTTGAGTCAAAGCCATACTATTTTTGTATCAAAGCATGTGCAACAACCGAACAATGTTCTTCTGCTTCAACAACAGTCACCATGACGCCGACCGGCCGTTGGCTTACTGCGCCTGAGCTTGTCGGTACACAGTCTGCAACAGTCAAGACAAAATCAGCCCTTATCCAGTGGGCAACAAACCGTACTGCAAACTCGTTTGTCAAATACGGTACAAGCACCGGAGATTATGGCAATGAAGTCGGATCATCAGAGCAAGTGACAAGCCACAGCATAAACTTGATCGGGTTGACACCAGGAACAACTTATTATTACAAGATGATCTGGTCAGATGAGGATGGCAATCAAGGATCAAGTGATGAATTGACTTTTGTCACTAATCCTGCGCCAAGTGTTTCAGGCGTCAAGGCAACAGAGACAAGCATCCACTCAACATATATTACTTTTACAACTGCAAACGGTATTAAAGCTACAGTTGAGTACGGAGAAACACTTTCGTATGGAGGATTATCTTCAATATCCATAAGTAAAGATGAGACCGTCAATACCATAAAACTTGATAATTTGACCGAGGGTACGGTATATCATTATCGGATTGTGGTTGAGGATGATGAGGGGAACACGTTTGCAGGAGATGACTATACATTTGAAACTTTGCCTGTTCCCAAAATCATTACATTTAAAATCCAGCAAGTGTCAGGCATGCCAACTGCCACACTTAGACTTTTATGGACCGCAAACACTGCAATATCGTCAATTGTGACGTATTATCCGACAAATGCTCCGGTTAATGCGCGCGATCAAGTAGCGCTTACCCTTAAAAAGACCCATGAGGTCATACTTCGGGATCTGCAGGATGATACTGATTATACGATTCTTGTCAAAGGCCGTGATTCTGCAGGAAATGAAGCGGTTTATCCATCACAACAAGTAAAGACCGCAGTTGATTTCAGAGCTCCTGAGATACAGAATATGACGGTTGAAAGCACGATTATCGGGATCGGAGAAGACGCAAAAGCCCAGATTATTGTAAGCTGGGATACGGATGAGCCGGCAACGACCCAGGTTGAGTATGCACAAGGGACAGGCACCACATACAGTCAGACTACGCAGGAAGATACAGCCCTTACCACGAACCATGTCGTGACTATTCCTGGTTTATCACCTTCAAAGATCTATCATCTCCGTGCAGTTTCCAAAGACAAGGCCGCAAACATCTCACAATCCGCAGACACGGTGATGATCACGCCTAAATCAACCAAAGACGCACTGAATTTAGTAATTGAGAACCTTTCCAAGACATTCGGGTTCTTGCGCGGTATACAATAAGATATGGCAGACACCAAAGCATTGATACAGATACAAAATGTAAAAAAATCCTTTCCGGTAGGCACTGGTACGGTTGAGGTTCTGAAAGGGATAAATATCACGATAAACAAGGGTGAATTTGTCATTATATTTGGACCATCCGGATGCGGTAAATCAACACTTCTTCATACCCTTTCAGGTCTTGAGAATCCAACTGAAGGCAAGGTTATCATGGAGGACAAGGATTTTTATGCCATGACTGAGGATGAGCGCGGACTGTATCGCCGGGATAAAGTAGGTATGATATATCAGGAGCCTCTCTGGATAAGTTCATTTAACGTGATTGAAAACGTGATGTTTCCCTCATTTCTTCTTGATCAAAAAGAAGACGATGTGCGAGTGAGGGCACAGCAGCTGCTTGATTCAATTGGTTTGGGTAAGTGGTCAAGTTACATGCCCCTTGAGCTATCATCCGGACAACAGCAAAAGATCAGCCTTATTCGGTCACTCATGCTTGATCCGTTACTTATTATTGCTGATGAGCCCACAGGAAATCTTGATACGGTCTCCGGTCGCGAACTTCTTGAGCGTTTTATGAAACTTGTTGATGAAGGAAAGACGATCATCATGGTTACGCATGATCTTGAATACCTCAAATACGCTTCAAAGATCTATCATATTCTGGATGGCGAGGTGGTTGAGGAATATATGACCAAAGACAGACATGCAAAAAGGGATGTTATTGCCGGAAAAAAGGAAATAGGTGGAGATGTAGTTGAGTCAAACGTGCGCGATCCGCAGTTCTTGAAAAAATTAAATCTGACATGAAACATATATTATCCAGTTTAATTAATCAACTCAAAAATCTTATCACCCCTTCCTGGTGGATAAGTATATTTAAAGCACTGAAAAAAGGCATTCCGCATTTTATAAAAGGCTCATATATGATGATGAGTTTTTTTGTGCTTCTTGTAACATTTCTGGTCTCAAAAATATTCCATGCCTTTATGAAGATTCCTTTGATAGGGGTTTTGTTTGCAATTATCCATACATTCTGGATGAGAGGTATGAACAGATTGTATGACAGGCTCGTTGTTGGTATTGAAAGCGCACGTCTTACCAAACTCAAACGCTCATATCTTATCTCACTGGCATACAAAAACCTCATGGTAAAAAAAACGCGCTCCTTTATTACGATTCTTGGTATGTCGGTTGGGGTCGGGATCATCGTATTTCTTCTCTCATTGGGGTATGGTCTTGAAAGGCTTATTATCAGTAAAGTCGCTGGACTTGATGAACTTCGTATTATCGATGTCTCAACCGGTGAGAATACGACACTGAGGTTAAACGCAGAGGTTTTAAATAAGCTTCAAAAGCTTCCCCGTGTTGAAAAAGTAATACCGTTTATCTCGCTTGTCGGCAGAGTAAGCTTTAATAAAGCAAATACTGATACGGTTGTATATGCAGTACCCAAAGATTATCTAGTCATAAATAAGATCAAACTTTTAAAAGGTTCTTATTTTGCACAGGATACGTTATTTAATCCGCTTACTTCAGGTCAGGTAAGCGGTGTTGAAGTAGAGATCAAAATGGCAACACGTGGAGCAAAAATACGGGAGATTGATTTTAATATAAAACCTGATAAGCTGTCGATGGCGTGGGAATCTTGTACGGTATCATCCAAACTCGCAGGATATGTATCCCGTCTTGAGGGAGGTTATGAGGGGGTTGAGTATTGGGGCGGAGAATATGCTCCTTTTGAAAGCTTTGGCAGGGCTGCCTATGACAAGATAAGAAATGTATATCTGGGGCTTTGGGTCAAAGCATATATTCCTTTATTTGATAAAAACAGCGACGGCAAATATATACCTCAGCTTGACGATAAGGGAATGCATGCATGGAAAGAAGTATGTTTGCCTGAAAAAGATCTGCAAGTTGAGCCGCGTCTCTTATTTTCAGAGGTTTTAGGAGAGTCAACAGAGTCGGCAGTACTTGAGGAGTCAGTGGAGGAGGCAACAGATTCTGCTTCAACTTACGGCTCAGTTGTGGTTATTGCAAGTGGATCAGGCGGATTGGAAGTTGTCTCGCTTCAGGCAACAGATTCTGCCGCAACTGCCAAAAAGGGATCTGATGTATTGAAACTCGACTCACCTTTAAGCGGTGAGACGATTGTGTCGCTTGGATTCTTGCGGCTTCTAAATATTCCGGAAAAGCAGGCAATTGGTCAGAAATTTCTGGTTCAGTTTATTGTCGTGAAGAATCTTATGCCGGAAGTTGAGGGAAGGGTGCTTACCAGCCAGGTTGAGTATACGATAAAAGCAGTGATAGATGATGTGGATACCCAGTATATGTATATCCCGTTTGCAGATGCGCAGCGGATTGGCATCAAAAATTTTTCCCAGGTAAAGGTAGTTTTTCCGGATAAAGATAAGATGTCAACCGCACGCAAAGAGATAGACTCAATGGGATTTAAGACCAATAGTACGGTTGATACGGTTGCACAGATTGAGACATTATTTGCAAACTTGCGGATTCTTTTGGGGTTACTTGGCATGGTTGCACTTGGAGTTGCGTCTTTGGGCATGTTCAATACACTTACCGTATCATTACTTGAACGGACACGCGAAATAGGAGGTATGAAAACCATGGGTGTAGTATCTGATGAGATACAGGATTTATTTTTGGCAGAGGCCATGATCATGGGTTTGGGAGGCGGTATTGGCGGACTAATACTTGGCGACTTGGTAGGCCGGGCGCTATCTTTTGGCATATCTCTTATTGCGATTGTCAATGGCCAAGGGTATCTTACGCTAACCTATGTTCCGCCGTTTCTGGTATTTTTTATCATGCTGTCTTCGTTTATGGTTGGTATGATCACCGGATTTTATCCTGCACAGCGTGCAAAACGCATATCTGCATTGAATGCGTTGAGATATGAATAATATTATGATTTTTTACATAACTGCTTGTTTTCATTCATAAGGATATATATATTTAATTATGTATAAGTCAAAGTCTTTCATTCTTTTAGTACTAACTACTCTAACTATATCGATATGGTGGGTTATTCTCCAGATATTACCCGCAAAAGATACGATATATAATTATCTGTATAATGGAGCGGTTTCCTTTATTTATTTTTTTGGAGGAATTTTGACACTCTATTATGCTAAGAAAACATCGAAAAATAATGCTTTGCGCAATGTATTCATATATTTCAGTTTGGCGCTTATCAGTTGGGGGATAGCTGGTTTTATCTGGACTTTCTATAATATATATTTACATGTGGAGTCTCCCTATCCTTCTCTTGCAGATCCATTCTACCTAGCCTGTGGATTGTTTTCCGCCATTAGTTTATGGTATGTATTTGATTTCTTTCATTTTACACCCAAGCGGGAACATATCTATCTGTCATTAATAATTGTGACTATCATGTATTGGTTGGTATTTTTTATTCTTCGCAAGCCTGGTTATAATGACCAGTTGCCATTTCTTGCGGTAATTTATAATTACCTATATCCCTTAACGGATGCATTTTTATTATCTATTGGTACCATTATCCTTATAACGATTGGGAAATTGGGTTTTGGAATTGGATCGATAACCATTTATATACTACTACAGTCAATTGCGGATATCATATTCTCATGGCGCCAATCAAAGGGAGTTTACTGGAATGGAGACATATCCGATATATTTTATAGTTTGAGTGGCATTTTTTTAATACTTGGTATGATAAAAATGTATCATCGGTTTAAGGATGAACCGGACAAAAGAAACATATTAACAGAACGCATTACACATCAAACCAAAGACAATCAGATCTTAAGAAATGAAATAAAGCGCGATCTTTATACCACGATCATTGTACTTATGTTTCTTTTGACTATAAATTTTGTTATCTGGCAGTTTTTGAAAAATGATCTCTGTACAAAAACCAAATCAGATATTCGTGTGATATCTTTTAATTTGGTAAAAAATATTGAATCGAAATTTGATAATTATACGGGATTACTTGAAATGGGGGCAAATTACTTTACATCAAGCCAATCAGTTGAGAGGCATGAATTTATTAATTTTTACAATAACCCGTTACAGAACTATATCAATACAAATAAGGATATAGCCATGTTTTCCTTTATAGAGAAGGTAACAAATAAGGCAGACTTTGAAAAGAAGATAAAAAGTGAACAAACCGTTCCTTCGTATGAATATTATTATTTCTCCATCTATCCCGATTCAACATCAACCGATCGGTATGTAGTCAACTATATCTACCCTTGGGCAGCCAACAAAAGATATTTTGGTTATGATGTTATGACTGACTCAGTCTTTTCTTCATATTTTACCGAGGCAATAGAAAGAGGGAAATTTGTCACTACAGATCCGGGTCTATTTATCAATAGAAATCTATTGCTGTTCATCCGACCAGTTTACCTTAATGGTGGGCAGACAGAGACTATTGGAGAGAAAAAAGCAGCAATAAGTGGATTTATCGTCATGTTTCTTGATCCGGAAAAGATGTTTGACAGTGTTATCAATCATAAAGAATATGAGAATATTGACATTTTTATCTATAACGGAAATTATTCGACCCATGAACTTGACGGTTATGAACCTGTCTTTTTACAAAAAAACATCTCCACGGGTAACAAAGATTTGATGAGTGAACTTCACCATATTCGCGTTGGAAGTAAAATATATACTGTTCTTGTCCGTGCCGATATTTCATCAAAGCAAAATTTTTTTGGGAGATATTTTCCCGATATAAATCTTCTGATATCAAACCTTCTTGCTATCGGCTTTATCATTCTCTTGACTCAACTGAAATCTCAAAATCATAAGCTTCAGCAATATATGGTTGCCAATAAAGAAAAGTAATCCCATGTGTATGTTTAATGTATTTATTTTTATTCTTGGAGTTGCTATAGGATCATTTCTCAATGTTCTTATTGATCGTCTTGTTGACGAAGAGACAATCATGGGCAGATCGCACTGTGATCATTGCAAAAAAACACTGGAGCCACTTGACCTTATTCCGATTGTATCCTTTGTTTTTTTAAGAGGAAAATGTCGGTACTGCCATACTAAATTATCATGGCAGTATCCTGTGATTGAGTTTTTGACAGGAATAATTTTTGTTGGAATAATGAATAATTCCTTAATCCTTATTCCTAATTCATTATTCCATTTAAGTATTGCTTGCGTTTTTATCGTGATCTTTGTTGCAGACCTGAAAAAACACATTATTCCCGATGAGATGCAGATTGCATTGTTTGTCACGGTTTTTTTCCTCAAGGTATTTCAAGGTATGACGGTTGTCGGATTTGGATATGCACTTATCGAAGGAATGATCGTCATGACTCCAATATTGTTTTTATATCTTTTGACCAAAGGCCGTGGTATGGGATTTGGAGATGTAAAGCTTGCACTTAACATAGGTTTTTTTGTGGGTATAAAAGCAGGGCTGATATCTTTATATATAGCCTTTATAACCGGTGCGATAGTGGGGGCTGTAATGCTGTTGACCAAGCGGAAAAAGATGAAGAGTAAAATTGCTTTTGGACCTTTTATCATCCTTGGGGTTGTAATAATGATCCTTTTTAAAGATCAGATTTTCCCGATTATATTGCAAATTTACGGGTTATAGCAGGGCTGCCTCATGTACTGAAAAAAACATTTCTTATTACAAACGGATATTCATGCTCCATATCCAGGATAAATATACGATATGAACTCGCACGCTCATAAACCAATGTAAACATGAGATAGCCATTTGAGTCAGTGTTTTTTTCCTGACGATCAACAAGTATATCGTCCTTAAAAAGGAGAATTTGTATATGTTCATGAGAAAGGGGAATGTCATTGACTCCCTTTATACTCAGGTTAAGACGTGCGATGTTTCGAAAACTTCGCAGATCAAGATTATATGTGCTGCGGTTTTCAATTGCTTTTTGCCACACAGGTGAGAGCGGTACTTTGGCAGTCATGGAAAATTCATTTGCACTAGGCTGAGAAAGATGCGAAAAAAGAAAGAAACCAGTGATAAAAGCCATATAAACTACCCGTCGTCCCCTTATCATAAGAGTGAATTATACTGCACAGACGTATGGAATGCAAATTGTAGATCGACAATAAGTTTATACATAGTGCTAAAATAGCTTAAATTGACAAAGAGCTTATAGTATGATAATATTTTCGGATGACGAATAATATGGAAGTTCAGCCAGGAAAAGGATGCGGTCGTCTGTTTGGATCAATTCAAAGAGTTGTACGCGCATTTGGACATCATGATGTCAAAGAAACCGAATTTCCTCCGATTTTTTTTTCAGAGCAAGCAAGAAAGACACTTATTGAACAAGGCTTTCACATATACGAGCTTTCAGGCGGATCCCTTGGTATGATGGGTCTTGGGCAAGATTCAGTTGAGCTTTCTTTAGGCTTTGGTCCTGCAAATCCTGATGCACGAAAAATCAAATCCCATAAACGCGAGGTTGCAATTGCTCCTGAAAGTGATACATATGGTGCGTGGGATCTTTCTTTTGACGGTCATTGTGAACAGCTTGAGAGTAGTACATTAGACAGTATTTCCGATGTACACGTCGGGATGGGGAACGCGGCTGATTATGCAGAGCTTGCCTTACTGCATTTTCAGGCAACAGGAGAGTTGTTATACGGGGGCCGGGGTATCATTGCCGCATCATTGCTGGATATGTCCGGAATGCCGGTGTATACGGTTGTTCAATGCGAAATTAATGAAGGCGTATTAAGGATATCGGTTCATAACTGTGCTCCAAACAAAGTAAAAGATCCATTAATTGGGTCGTTCGGATTAGTGATCCCAATAAAAAAGTAATAAATCACTAGCTGCTTGCAGATGTATAATGCCGGAGAGCATACTTCCAGAAAACCCTTGTCAGGATAAAAAGCACAGACGTAATGTCTTGATCAATAGCTTATAGTGTGGTATAATATATAAATATGGCATCAATTGAAGCTGCCCATGCAGCTAACAGACAAGGTTGTCTTCCTGGATTTTTACGCAGACCTGCACAATGGTTATCTGATCAAGCACTTGGAGCTACACAAAATGATTTTTTATCCAAATTATTAACAGTAACAGCTAACTCAGCAGAAAGACCGGCAGGTGTTCAGCATGACCCTTTTACAGCATATTTAATGGAACTTCCTCATGTACAGAGTAGATTTTCTTTGCTTGAAAGAGAATCATTACATGGAATGGAAGCAAGAATAATACATCTTGATGGGCAAACAATTGATGACATGCAGATGTTAGATCCCAGAATGATACATGTTTCTGATTCGGAAAATGCAATTTTAAATGGGAGCTCCATTTTATCCAGAGCATCAATACGAGGAGACGTTGCAGTTATCCCAGGATTGTTTGAACAATTAAGAGATCTAATACCATCCCAACAACAAATTATGTTTGCTAGCATGAAAGAACAGTTTGATAGAGAGAATCCAACTTTTGAGATGATTCAAGCAAATGCCGCGACTTATATAGCATTATTTAAAGCTATGATCCAAGGAGGTATGTCTTATGATGAAATTGTGAGTTTTATTGGATCCTCAACGGGAATGGTTGTTTGTCTTGCGCAAGAACAAGTTGAAACAAGGTGTGTTAATGTTTCAGTTAGTGATTGTGAAATAAACGGTCCCTATGCATCGATATTTACCTCCTTATCTTTAAAAGGGCATTCTTGGGGCATTCTTCCTCTTATTATTCAAAGGTCTTAATAATTGAAATAATACGTATATTTAACTGCTTGCAGATGTATAATGCTGAAGAGCATACTTCCAGAAAACCCTTGTCAGGATAAAAAACATACCTGACAGTCCGATCAAAAAAAGTATATCACCGTCCCATGCACCGCGTACCAATACTTTTGCAGGAGTGGCAATTGATATACTGAAAGGGAGAAGGAAAAACAATACGAAATTTCTTAGTTCGCGTATCATCTCTGCAGGGTAACGCGCCATACCGTTTATCGTATAAAGAAACTCCACGACATTGGTAAGCCTGGGAAACCATATAAGAAGCGTACAGTAAAAAAGCCATAGTGAGTAAAGAAGCATGATGCCAAAAAAGGCAAGCACTACAAGTCCGATCCACCCCTGAATTGTGAAAAACAGGTTATTGCTGCGTGTGTATATCATAAGAAAAAAAACTCCCAAGATGACACGTATAAGGTTTGGATAATTGTGAATGTGCGTTGTTGCAATAAGCTGAGAATCAACGGGTTTAATCAAGAGAAAATCGAGCTCTCCTTTATCTATAATGCGGGAAAACCTGTCAAAATTCCGGCTGAAAAAGAAATGAAATATACCGATGATGATGATATAGAGGATTGCAAGCGTTACCAGTTCCTGTTTGCTCCAGCCAAATGCAGATTTTGTCCGTATAGTCAGAAGCTCGATCCATACATACTGAAATACGCCCCAGCCCACGGTTGATATGGTGCTGTTTATGAAGTGTGCCCGGTATACGATGAGATTCTGGATATTAAACCGGAAAAGAGCTCTGTATAATCGCACATATTTCATCATATTATTGGCCGATGGCTGTGAATTTTTTGATACCTTTTTTCCATAATACCCGGTTAAGTCCGATAAGTATCCCAAGCCATACAAGTTGCATAGCTATAACCTGAAACAGCTGAAAGATCTGTAATTTTCCCTGGACTGCAATAATAGGAAAAAAGGCGGTATAGCTAAAGGGGAGGATATATGAGATGATTTGTACTGCCTGAGGTAACAAATACAAAGGCACAACTCCGCCAGAAAAAATAATAAGGGTGATTGTCACCAGTTCAAAAAATCCTCTTGAGTCTTTGAACCAAAATGCGCTTAATCCCAGGTTCATTTTTATGGTAAATGTGATGAAAAAAGCAAAAACTGCGATAATAAAACTAAAAAATAGTATAAGAGGGTTTGCGGTTATCCGGATATAAGTTCCGAAAAACAAAGAGAAAAAAATCAGGAGGATTATGCCATAGCTTCCCTGAAGGATACGGTAGGGTATTTCCTCAATAAACTTGATCCAATAATAGGGGAACGGACGTATGAGATATCTCACGAGTTCTCCTTGTTGGATATCATAGTTGGCAACATCCTCTTCGATATGCGAGGAAAGCATGGCGTTTGCGATAGTCAGGAGAAAATAATAGGTTGTTGCCGTATATATGGTCCAGTTTGGATCAGCAATCGTATTTTTTAAGGCACCTGACCAAAACAGGATGAGAACAAGATTGTTGAGAAGAGGTATGAAAAACCACACAAGTGAGCGGAGCCGGTGGTGAAATACTTGTTGGAAGTGGAGCGATATGATATTAAGAAGCCCCATGTGTTTGTCTCTTTTTTTCAGAAAATAACGAACGTATGACTTCTTCGATTGGAGGTTCTTCTATATTGAGGTCTGCGACAGCGTAGTTTTTTAAGATGTAGGAAGCAGCTTCATTTGATTTTTCCCGCTCTACCTCAAGGTGTACACGCGTTCCTTCGTGATACAAGATACTTCCATGGTTTTTTAATGCCTCAAGAGGTACAGGTGCTTCATTGAACGTTAGAGTAAGTAGTTTGTATCGTGAATATTTTTTTATTATTACATTTAGTTGGCCGTCAAACAAAAGCATGCCGTGATCTATTACAATGACTCGTTTGCATAGTTCTTTTACATCATCCATATAATGGCTTGTGAGTATAATTGTTGCCTTATAACGCTTATTATATTCGCGGATAAAATCGCGGAGTTTTTTTTGCATAAGCACGTCCAGACCGATTGTCGGCTCATCGAGAAAAAGGATGCGGGGTGAGTGAAGAAGCTGAGCTACGAGCTCGCACTTCATCCGTTCACCCAGCGAAAGATTTCTTACCTGGGTATGTAATACATCCTTTATTTCCATAAGTTCAGTCAGTTCGTTAAGATTCTTTTGAAACAGTGTATCTGATACTTGGTAAATTTCTTTATTCAGGAGAAAAGACTCCATCGGAGGCAGATCCCACCACAGTTGGTTTTTTTGACCCATGACCAGTGAAATTTTTTTTAAAAATTCGTTTTTTCTGTCAAAAGGCGTAAATCCATCAACCATGACTTGACCACGAGTCGGATAAAGAAGTCCTGAAAGCATTTTCAGGGTTGTTGTTTTACCGGCGCCGTTTGGGCCGATAAATCCGATAAGTTCTCCTTCAGCGATTGAAAAAGAGACTTCTTTGACTGCAGAAAATTCACTGTATTTACGGTTAAACAGAGATTTTATTGACCCTGCCATGCCCGGCTCCTTTTTATAGAGACGGAACGACTTTGACAGTTTATCAACATGAATAGCGCTCATAGTATTCATTTATTGTAGTATATTGTAAATCAGAATACTATCTGTTAGTCTGTAAGATGTGAAAACTAAACTCTATATTGGTCTTGTAGGTTCACTTGCCTCAGGAAAAGGGATAGTTGCCGACTATTTTAAAAAAAAACACGGTTTTGTTTCCTTCTCTCTTTCCTATATTGTCCATGAGGAATTAAAAAAAAGGGATATCATACCCGTTACGCGCAAGACCCTGCAGGATGTTGGAGATGATTTACGACGGACGGACGGAGTTGATGCGCTTGCCAAACGGGCGGTCAGCCTATTGGACAGGGAGGGAAGCAGCAGGGTAGTAATTGAAGGCATTCGGAACCCCGGAGAGATAACATATCTGAAAAAACTTCCTAATTTTGTTCTTATTGCCGTTGATGCAACGCGCGCCATTCGTTATAAACGGATTATAGAAAGGGGAAAACCATGGGATCCTAAAGACTGGGATAGTTTTCTTGTGGTTGATAGCCGCGATCATGAGGATGAGGAAAATACTGCCGGACAGCAGGTAAAAAAATGCATGGGGATGGCAGATTATATTATTGAAAACAACAAGGATCTTGAACATCTGTATAAGGAAATACAAAACGTAGTCCATCAAATTGTAAAAAGGTCAAAAGTCTTCAGAGGGTCACTTTAATACTTATTTTATTATGGCAGCAGTAGAAGGTACCGCTATCTCAGATATGACAGTAAGTTTATTGGTCCGAGTCAATATATTTTGCGGAGGATCAATATTTTCGATAATGGTTGAGTCTTGAGTGGGATGAGTGTGTAGAAAAGAAAGAGTCGTTTCCCCCGGTTGTATACTTCGAAACGTTAGCTCCGCAAGAACGGTAATCCCTTTGAATGGGGTAGTGACTGTCTGTTTTTCCATATCTGCGGTGATTGCATTAAACTGAATGATCCCTGTTTTATTTGCCTCAGAGACAACCTCGGCATAATCGAATGAATTGTTGTTAAGGGGAGTGAATGTTTTGAGGCTCGTTGTCTGTTTTGCCCATGGCATAACCCGGATAAGCTCGAGTTTTGACTGGTCAAATGCTATCTTTACGTCGGTTCCTCTCACCATGGCATTGTCGCTATTTAAGACGATCTGGGTAGCAAAAAGTCCGCTTGGGGATGCATTAATTTTTTCAGATGCAAATGTTAGGCTTCCGTTTGCACCGGATGCATGATTAAAGATGATATACCGATTCAGATATACGAAAAAAAACACTGCTGAGATAAGAGCCGAAACAAAAAGCAGAAATGTCTTCAGCCATATTGCAAGTTCAGTTGTTTCCTTTTCCATCGGCAGGTGTTGCTAATTTCTGTGTTACCACAGTAAAATCAAATGCATTTATTTTTCCGTCTTCATACTGATCCGCTGGTGTTTGTTGCTGTATCTCATCCGCCTCAACAACGGCCTGGATATCTCTCCAGTTGACAACACCGTCGCCATTGGCATCTCCTGAACCTATCACGGCAGGTTGTCCCTGTATCATGGTTGAGGCAGGCAGGATACGTATGATCAATCTTTGAAAAAACGGGGTAATAATCGGATTAAGAAAGAGACCGATCGCTGTGAAAAAGGCAAAAAAAACGAGAAAAAAAACTGCTTTATTCCTCATGATTTGTTATTTGCGTTTTTAGGAAATAATATTGTTTCATCAGCGCGTTCATATATGAAAAGCTCCTGATTGGCAAACCACAAAGCAACTTCTTTTTCTCCGTCTTCAATACTGTCGGAGGCATGGATAATATTGCGAAGCGGCCTGTTTTGTTCGTTTGCCAAGTCTATCGTATCATGAGAAAAATCACCGCGGATGGTGCCGGGTGCTGCTAAAACCGGGATTGTATTTCCCGACAGTTTACGTACGATTTCAATTGCCTCATATCCTTCAACAGCTGCTACCATCACAGGCGATTCCTGAAAATAAGTAATAAGCCATTTCTTCACAGTTTTTCCTATTGCAACAGCATTATCAGTGCCAAATATTTTTTTGGCATCAAGGTTCTTTTTTGCATAGTTTGTCAGTGTTCGCTCTCCTACTTTCCCAAACCACGCATCGTTTTCAGGATAATGGGATTTGACTGTATCAGGGTTTGCTTGTATAAACTTAAATCCGATAACCGTCAAGCCCACTTGTTCAAATCGTTTTATAATGGTTCCACATATTCCTCGTTTTACACCATCAGGCTTGATGATAAGAAGAGCTTTTTGTTTTTTCATACATATATAGTATCATATTTTTTAAACTGATATAACAGTATGATCAACAATTACTATACATTTTGTTTGTTAGAATAGGTATATGAAGTATCATTCGCATGATAATAAACCTCCGACACTATTTGTCATAAGTATATTAATGCTGGTTTTTATCGGTGGAGTATTTTTATATAAATCAATAGTTAAAAATAATTTAAATCGGGGCGGTAACACGGTTGGGAAGCAACTGCAAGAAAAACAAACGTCCGTCAATATTCCAAGTCCAACTCCTTTGGAACTTTCGATAGATGTAAAAAAATGGCTATTGGCAACTAGTGCAGTTCTGTCATATAGAAACGGGGAGCGTTTGAACACGCTTGACTGCGGACTTCCGGGCCATGATGAGGCTATGATACTGAAAGACTGGTGGGGGATAACAGGCTCAACGACTGCTGCCGAAACACTTGAGTGGTTGAAATATGAAGGCCACTCACGAAGTTTTTCCGATCTCTATGAAAGCATAACACAACTGGCTCAAAATGAGGATCAGTATCAGATAGTAAAGACAAAGATGCTCAAGGAAGATACAGGATCAGTGGAGGGACAGAAGCGTCTTGCTTTTGCCCTTGATTTTATATGGAAAAATAAAGAGAAATTCAAGGGAAAGAAACTGTATGCATGGGATTATATGCGTATGGCAAATGTTGCGCGTTGGTCGTATTCGGCTGGGTATATTACCGAGGAAACCGCATGGCAGTATATGTATCATGGAGGAGTAAAACTCCAAAAAACCTATACATCTTGGGAAGAATTGGGCGAGCATTATATTCTGGGACGCACATTTTGGAATGGCAGTACAAATCACTCGGATATATCCTATGGCATTCGATGGCTATCAACCAACCCTTCAAGTCCCTGGAAAACAAATGATTGGAATATGGATTTGACAAGGAGATGAAATCTTATCTATACAAGGTAAAGTTTATCAATATCACGTTCGTATGTTTTAAATTCTTCATTTGGAAACCAATACTTAATCTCGCGTTTTGCCTCATCCTTTGAACCGGACGCATGTAAAAACGTTTTAACCACCCGGTCAAGGCCGGCAGAGTGTGTTGAAGAATCAAATGAATACTGTGCATGAATTGATCCGGTTTGAGCTAGAAGTGGTATAGTATGACCGCGTAATTTACGTGCAACTTGGATTGCCTCAGGCCCCTCCCATACCATGACAATGATCGGTCCCTCCTGCCAATATTTGACAAGACGGTCATATACAAACTGGCCGAGCTTCAGAGGATCATCGGTTCCCATTTTTTCTTTTATATTTGCCCCTGATTCTTTAAAGCTTGAGATTGTTTTTTCTCCCATTCCCTTAATCCATTCGGGTGTGCCCGGATAATGGTTTTTAATAACATTCTTATCTGGTTTAATCATTTTTGCGGCAAGGAGTTTGAGTCCGGCTTTCTCAAAAGTTTCAATGGTGGCCCCGATTAGTCCGCGTTTTATAGCGTCCGGTTTTACGATAATAAGTGTTTTTTCCATAGCAATACTCAATTGTATAGAAGAGGCAGTTTTTTATCAAGTTCATATAGGTATGGTATAGTAATATTGTTTTCTTATGAAGAAACTATTTATTGCAACAATTGGTTTTATTGGATTTGTATATATTTCTTTGGCTGTGTACGTTGGGTTAATGGTCAATCTGGATAATAAGAATAAATCCGACGTCATATTAGTACTTGGTGCACGTTCGTATAAAAAGGGTACATATAATCCATGTCTTATCGAGCGTGTACGTCATGGAGTCAATTTATACAAAAACAGCTATGCAGAGCATATCCTTATGACAGGAGGTACAGATACGGAGGATAACGCAAACGAATCTGAAGTCATGAAGGAAATTGCAGTGAAGATGGGAGTTTTGCCATCTTCCATCCTTGTTGAAAACAAAGCATCATCAACCTATGAGAACATTATTTTTTCAAAAAAAATAATGGAAACAAAAGGATTTTCATCAGCAATTATCGTGACAGAACCATTTCACTCACCGCGTGCTGGCTTTGTTGCAGACCGTATTGGGTTAATTCATTATGTTTCACCAACTCAAACAAGCCAGTGCTGGACACGGTGGAAATTTGCATCCCGTTTTTTTTTGAAAGAGCCGATAGCAATTATATGGTATTGGATTATGGGGAAAATATGATCATACAAGATATTTCATGATATCCTGTGTAACTTTATCTTTTTCTTGTTCTCCGTTGATGCGTATCCATTTGGTCCATACTTGGCGTTTGATAAGGTCAAGATATTTTACGTATGTTTTTCTTATAAAATTATGGTCTTTTTCCCGGAAATTTTTTTCCTTGTCTTCTCCATGCTTCCATCGGATTGCGGTTTCGGGTTTGACGTCCAAAAAAAATACCATATCAGGTTTGACAATCCCAAACTGCTTTGCGTATTGTAGAGCAAATGTTTCATCAAAACCTTCAAGAGTTTGATAGCAGAGAGTAGTTGTAAAGTATCGGTCTGCCAATACTATTTTTTTTGAAGCAACAGATTCTGTCACGGTTTTCTTCCCCGCCAGTCTTCGCTCGCCTGAACATACCGGCGAAGCTGCGCGCCTGTCGGGGTCCCCAAAAACCGTGCCACCTGTTGCTTCTCTGATTTTTGGCGCGTCAAAAATAAATTGGAGAGTATACAGTAAAAACTGCTCATGCGCGCTCATTTTTTGGTTTAAGTACAGGAAGTCTTTGATCATTCTACCGACCGGCGTATCATAGTGGGGGAATTTGACGAAAGTGGTTGGTCGTTGGTAATTAGTGGTTAGTATTTGAGACACTGATTTTGCCTGTGTTTCACAACCGGCCCCGTCAATACCTTCAATGACGATAAACATGCTTATTATTATACAGGTCACAGGTCAAAGGGCAAAGGGCAAAAGTAAAGGACAAAGATTTACAACAAATGGTAGAATAGGGATACGTTGCCCTCATAGCTCAACGGATAGAGCAGACCCGTCCTAAGGGTAAGATGTGGGTTCAATTCCTGCTGAGGGCACATACGATATTCATCTTTGTCTTCAAAAGAACTGAGTGTTAATTGTATGGTTAATACTTGGATTAGATTGACTTGACAACTCACGTAAAACATTTTAGACTTGTGATTACCTGTTAGAATTTACATACTCAGTATGCATATACATAAAACACTGCATCCTCATCTAGCACCAGTTGGAGATTTGCATCATAATTTACCAATCCAAGATCTCATTTCCAAATCCCTTAAACGTAAAGAGACAGTTACTTCAAATACCGGCGCTTTAGTTGTGTATACAGGCAAATATACGGGCAGGTCTCCAAAAGACAAATTCATAGTTGATACACCGTCATATCATGACAAAATAGACTGGGGTAGTGTCAACCAAGCAATGTCACTAGATCATTTTGAGAGACTTTATAAAAAAGTTACTAATCACCTATCCAAGGCAAAGGAGTTATATATATTTGATGGTATTGCCGGAGCAGACAAAGAGTTTGGATTACCTACCCGGGTTATATCAGAGCACGCGTATCAGGTACTGTTTAGTACTCATATTCTGCGCAGAGTCACTGCCGATGAACTGCACTCACATACCCCGCAACTTACCATATTATCAGCTCCTCACTGTCTTGCCGATCCGAAAACAGATGGAACCCGGTCCGAAACATTTATTGTCATGAATCTTGACAAGATGGTTGTATTGATTGGCGGTACTAACTACTCCGGAGAAATAAAAAAATCAGTGTTTTCGGTGTTAAACATACTTCTTCCCCAAAAAAATGTATTTCCCATGCATTGTTCTGCAAATATCGGATCGGATGGAAAATCAGCGCTTTTTTTTGGGTTATCCGGAACTGGAAAAACCACACTTTCAGCAGATCCCAATAGGTACCTTATTGGAGATGACGAGCATGGATGGTCTCCAAAAGGTATTTTTAACTTTGAGGGCGGATGTTATGCCAAATG